>Ga0137306_101756_pt1 | contig 20591 bp, 21 predicted proteins | sample Inofroosms_March_FD_97187 | JGI IMG/M metagenome (GOLD analysis project Ga0137306, IMG submission 97187) | Mouse cecal microbial communities from Vienna, Austria - N-Acetylneuraminic and N-Acetylglucosamine D2O microcosms_March | ecosystem: Host-associated > Mammals > Digestive system > Large...
GTAGTGAGAAGAGGTAAAGTGAGAAGAGCGAAGCTGTACTACTTAAGAAACAGAGTAGGCAAGGCTGCCAAGGTAAAAGAGTTGGTTAAGTAATTTTTCTTCAGATGCACCAGGGGACAATAAAGCATATTTATTGTCCCTTTTTTCACCCTAACACAGAGGCAGGTGTAAATTTGGAATTTTATCAGATAGAGGAAACCAATTCCTTAAGAAAGGCGATCGGCTGGATCGTGGATATCGTGGTGGTCATCTCCATGGCCTGGTTTGTGGGATACGGATTCGGCACCCAGGTCCGGATCGCGGGACAGTCCATGACGCCGGGGCTGAGAGGCGAAGACGTGGTGCTCATGGACCGGCTCACCTATGACTTTACGGATCCGGCCAGGTTTGACGTGGTGGTCTTTGAGCGGGAAGATCATAAATCCAATGTAAAACGGATCATCGCACTGCCCGGAGAAGTGGTTCAGGTCATCGACAACAGGATCTACATTGACGGCGAGCCTCTGGATGAGGAAGGGCTGGATCAGGTGATCCTGGCAGGGATTGCGGAGAATCCGGTGACTCTGGGAGAAGACGAATATTTTCTTCTGGGGGATAACAGGGATCAGAGCGAGGACAGCCGCTTTGCCAATGTAGGGAATGTCAGGAGGGAGCAGATACAGGGAAAGGTCTGGCTGCGTCTGCTGCCGCTGGTAGATATAGGACTGGTAGAATAGGAGCAGTATATGAATATACAGTGGTATCCCGGGCACATGACAAAAGCGAAACGTGCCATGAAAGAGGATATAAAACTCATTGACCTCATTATCGAACTGGTGGATGCCCGTGTTCCCTTTTCCAGCAGGAACCCGGACATCGATGAGATGGGGCGGCAGAAAGCCAGGCTGATTCTGCTGAACAAAGCCGATCTTGCCAGCGATAAGGGCAATGAGGCATGGACGGCATATTTCCGGGACAGAGGAGTGGAAGCGGTGAAAGTGGATTCCCGCAGCCGGGCCGGACTCAAACAGATCCAGGCAGCAGTTTTGAACGCCTGCAGGGAGAAGACGGAGCGGGACAGAAAGCGGGGGATCTTAAACCGTCCGGTGAGGGCCATGGTGGTGGGGATCCCCAATGTAGGAAAATCCACCTTTATCAACTCCTATGCAGGCAAAGCCTGTGCAAAGACAGGGAACAGGCCGGGAGTGACCAGAGGCAATCAGTGGATCAGGCTCAATAAATCTCTGGAGCTTCTGGACACGCCGGGCATCTTATGGCCCAGGTTTGAGAGCCGGGAAGTAGGACTTCATCTGGCCCTGATCGGGTCCATCAACGACGAGATCCTGGACCGTGAAGAACTGGCGGCGGAGCTGATCATGCTCCTGTCAGAAAAGTACCCCGGGATCCTGCAGGAGAGATACGGGGAAGAGATACAGGAAAGCCGGGATGTGAGTCAGGCTGCTGCGGCTCTGCAGGATATTGCCGCAGCCCGAGGCTGTGTGGGAAAGGGAGGCCAATACGACCTGAAAAAAGCCGCCAACCTGCTGTTAGATGATTACCGGAGCGGCAGACTGGGGCGGATCACCCTGGAATTTCCTCCGGAACACAGGAAAGAGGAATGATTTTATGGCATCGAAACCATTGTCAGGAGAAAAACTGGAAAAAGAGCTGGCCCGTCTGGAGGCCATGAAAGAGTATGAGTATACGTATGAGGCCTGCAGCTGCATCTGCGGCATTGATGAGGCGGGAAGAGGGCCTCTGGCAGGGCCGGTAGTGGCTGCTGCCGTAGTTCTGCCTAAAGACTGCCGGATCCTTTATCTCAACGATTCGAAAAAATTATCGGAAAAAAGGCGGGAGCTGCTGTTTGATGAGATCAGGGAGAAGGCAAGGGCTTACGGAGTCGGCATGGCGTCCCCCCGGCGAATCGACGAGATCAATATCCTTCAGGCCACTTATGAAGCCATGAGGCAGGCGGTGGAGAAACTCGGGGTCGTACCGGATCTTCTGCTGAACGATGCCGTGACCATACCGGGGATTAATATCATGCAGATTCCCATTATAAAGGGAGATGCCAGGAGTGTTTCCATCGCTGCCGCCAGTATCCTGGCCAAGGTGACCAGGGACAGGATGATGGGAGAATATGACAGACTGTATCCACAGTATGGCTTTGCAAAACACAAGGGATACGGGACGGCTGCCCATATAGAGGCCCTGCGCACCCATGGCCCCTGCCCTGTCCACCGTAGGACCTTCCTTAAAAATTTTCGTCTGGAGGAGCACAGTGACCAGAGAGATTCCCAGTAGAAGACAGACAGGGACCCGGTACGAGGAGAAAGCGGCAGATTTTCTCAAGCAGCAGGGGTATGAGATCCTGGAGAAGAACTACCGTGACCGGTACGGCGAGGTGGATATTGTGGCCAGGGAAGGACGATATCTGGTATTTGTGGAGGTAAAGTACAGAAAGGACATATCCTGCGGCTATCCGGAGGAAGCGGTCTCTGCCCGGAAACAGCAGAGGATCCGCCATACGGCCTCCTGGTATCTGTACCGACACGGATACGGCGAGGATCTTCCCTGCAGGTTTGACGTGGTCAGTATTACAGGAGAGAAGATTTCCCTGATCAGGGATGCATTTTAAGGAAAGGAGACGGGGATGGAACGGAACTGGATGAGGAAACTTAGGGGCGCGCAGGTGGCGCCTGTGGAGAGAGAGTCAGAGGGCGTTCCCTATCTGTCCTTTCCCCTTCTGGATGAGAGCGGACTCGTGTCCCACGGATTTTCCACCCGAATGGGGGGAGTCAGCCGGGGCTGTTATGCCTCCATGAATCTCAGCTTTACAAGAGGGGATGACCCGGATCATGTGGCGGAGAATTACCGCCGTATGGCAGGGGCTCTCCATGTAGATCCGGAACGGATGGTCCTTTCTTATCAGACACACACGGTCAATGTGCGGAAAGTCACGGAGGAGGACTGCGGAAAAGGAATCCTGAAAGAGAGAGACTACCGGGATGTGGATGGCCTTATAACGGATGTGCCGGGGATTACCCTGGTGACCTTTTATGCGGATTGTGTTCCCCTGTATTTTCTGGATCCGGTGCACAGGGCCGTGGGTCTGAGCCATTCCGGCTGGAGGGGGACCGTAAAGCGGATGGGGAAGGTGACTCTGGAAGCTATGGAGAAGGCTTACGGCACGAGAGCAGAAGATGTGCTGTGCTGTATCGGCCCCAGTATCTGTCAGGACTGTTTTGAAGTGGGAGAAGAGGTAATTCTGGAATTCCGAAAGGAGTTTGGCTCCGGATATGAGAAGGATCTGTTCTACAAAAAAGGAAACGGGAAATATCAGCTGGATCTGTGGAAAGCCAATGAGATCATTCTGAAGGAAGCAGGGGTGGCAGAGGAACATCTTCAGATCACGGACATCTGCACACGCTGCAACCCGGAACTCCTGTTTTCCCACAGGGCCATGGGAGAACGCAGGGGCAACCTGGCAGCCTTTCTCTGTCTGGCCGGGTGAGAGGGCTGCCCTGTCCCTGAACAGGTTTTTAAAAAGAGGTCTCCCAGCCGCTTAAGCTTCCGCAGGAACGATATCTCTGGATCAGGCTCTGAAGCTTTTCTGTAGGCGAAAGAGTCCGTTCGATGGAGACGTCATGGTTTAAGGAGTTGATGATGGCGGCCAGGAACTTGCTCATATCTGCTTCCAGATACCACTTCCGTTCCAGCAGCTCTTTGGGCCGGTAGGTGAGATTGGTGGTGATCACATGGTCGATATACCCTTTCTCGTAAAATTCGTCAAATTTCTCCAGTCCGTTGGTGAACAAACCGAAGGTACAGCAGATAATGACCCGTCTGGCCCGCCGCTCTTTTAATTCTCTGGCTGTATCCAGCATACTTTCCCCGGAAGAAATCATATCGTCGATGATCAGCACGGTCTTGCCCTCCACGGAGGAACCTAAAAATTCGTGGGCTACAATCGGGTTCCGGCCGTTGACGATCTCTGCGTAATTCCGGCGTTTATAAAACATTCCCATATCCACGCTTAAGTTGTTGGCCAGATAGACGGCTCTGTCCATGGCGCCTTCGTCGGGGCTGATGATCATGAGATGCTCCTTGTCAATAATCAGATCACTTTCATGCTGGAGAAGAGTCTTGACGAACTGGTATGTGGGCATAAAATTGTCGAAGCAGTTAAGGGGGATGGCGTTCTGAACTCTGGGATCATGGGCATCGAAGGTGATGATGTTCTTAACCCCCATGGCAACCAGCTCCTCCAGTGCCATGGCACAGTCCAGAGATTCCCGGGAACTTCGTTTGTGCTGCCGGCTTTCATATAAGAAAGGCATGATGACGGTGATGCGGTGACATGTGGCGGCAGTGGCTCCGATGAGACGCTTCAGATCCTGAAAATGGTCGTCCGGCGACATGTGGTTGATGTTGCCGAACATGCGGTAGGTCAGGCTGTGGTTGGTCACGTCAGCCATGGCGAAGATGTCGGTTCCGCGGACCGATTCGGACAGTATGGCTTTCCCCTCTCCGGATCCGAAACGGGGGCATTTGAAATCCAGAAGATAGGAATCCACATGATAACCCCGGTAATTCAGATCTTCCTTCTGTCTGATCAGTTCTTCCATATCATGTCTGCGGAAAGATACGATATGGTCGTTTACCAGAGAAGCCAGTTCCCTGCATCCTTCCAGCGCAGCCAGCTTCAGGGGCGCCACGGGAAGACAATCCTTAAACACATAATCATTTGCCATGAAGATCATTCCTCCTTGTCCATATAAGGACGAAAAGTGTGATATTGGATATTATGTAGTTGTATGATTTCATTTATAACATTATTGACGGAAAACCGTCAACAAATATCCGAAAAGTACTACAAAAAGTACAATCCGGCAGGCCCGGCTTTACAAACTGAGGGAATCTTGCTATCATGGAAAAAGGAAAAGAAAGGAAACCTGTCTGATCATGAAGAAGGGACATGTCATAAAAACAGTGGATCCGGGTTCCATAGGGGAAGCCCTGGAACTGGTTCCGGGAGACCGGCTGATGACCATAGACGGCCATGAGCTGGAAGACATTTTTGACTATGAATATTATATAGGAAGCCGGTCCGTCACGGCAGTGGTGATCAAGGAGAACGGGGAAGAGTGGGAGCTGGAGATCGAGAATAATTATGAGGATCTGGGCCTTACTTTTGAAAACGGCCTTATGAGCGAATACCGTTCCTGCAAAAACAAGTGTATCTTCTGTTTTATCGATCAGATGCCGAAAGGGATGCGGGAGACTCTGTACTTTAAGGATGACGATTCCAGACTGTCCTTTCTCCAGGGCAATTATATCACCCTGACCAATATGTCGGACCGGGATATCGAACGGATCATCAGGTTTAAACTGTCGCCCATCAATATCTCCGTCCACACGACGAACCCGGACCTGCGGTGCCGGATGCTGAACAACCGGTTTGCCGGAGAAGCCCTGAAAAAGATCGACCGTCTCTACAGAGCAGGAACACCCATGAATGGCCAGATCGTCATGTGCAAAGGGTTTAATGACGGGGATGAACTGGAGAGAACCATCGGGGATCTGTCCGCATACCTTCCATTTATGGCAAGCGTGTCCGTGGTGCCTGTGGGACTGTCCAGGTTCCGGCAGGGACTGGAGCCTCTGGAGCCTGTGGGACCGGAGGATGCCGTCCGCACCATAGAGATTGTGGAGCGGTGGCAGGAGAAGCTTTACAGAGAACACGGGACCCACTTTATCCATGCAAGCGATGAGTTTTATATTCTGGCAGGCAGAGAACTGCCGGAAGGAGAGCGGTATGACGGATATCCTCAGCTGGAGAACGGCGTGGGGATGGTAAGACTGTTTCTGGATGAGGTGGATCAGACCCTGGCACAACTGAAAGGCGACGGGCGGGAGGAAGAGATTTCCATAGCTACCGGTGTTCTGGCTTACGGATATCTGGAAAAGAGCCTGAAGAAGATCCGGGACAAGTACCCGGGGATTTGCGTCCGCCTCTACAGGATCGTCAATGAGTTCTTCGGAGAACAGATCACCGTGGCCGGCCTGATCACGGGAGGGGATCTGATCCGGCAGCTGCAGGGAAAGCCTTTAGGGCAGCGTCTTCTGCTTCCGGCCTGTATGTTCCGCAGCGGGGAAATGGTGTTTCTGGACGATATTACCCTGGAAGAGGTAAAAAACGCTTTACAAGTGCAGGTTGATATTGTAAAATCAAGCGGACAAGATTTTGTGGACGCAGTATTGTCTTCCCCCAGGGAAGAATCGGTATTCTATGAGGGATACGAGTTAAAGTAAGGAGACAGATCATGAGCAAACCAATTGTAGCCATCGTGGGCCGTCCCAACGTGGGCAAGTCTACCTTGTTTAATGTAATTGCCGGGGATACCATTTCCATCGTGAAGGATACCCCCGGAGTCACCAGGGACCGGATCTATGCGGAGTGCAGCTGGCTGGATATGAATTTTACCCTGATCGACACCGGAGGCATCGAGCCGGATACCACGGATATTATCTTATCGCAGATGAGAGAGCAGGCAGAGATCGCCATCGCCACGGCAGACGTGATCATTTTTCTGGTGGATGTGCGCCAGGGATTGGTGGACTCGGACCAGAGAGTGGCAGAACTGCTGAGAAAGTCAAAAAAACCGGTGGTTCTGGCAGTGAACAAGGTGGACAGCCTTCAGAAATTCGGCAACGATGTATACGAGTTTTACAATCTGGGCATCGGTGAGCCCATAGCCGTATCCGCGGCCTCCCGCCTGGGCATCGGCGATCTGCTGGATGTGGTTACCAGTCATTTTACGGCAAAGCATCTGGAGGAAGAGGAGGATGACCGCCCCAGGATCGCCATCGTGGGGAAACCGAATGTAGGCAAATCTTCTATTATTAATAAGCTGACAGGAGAGAACCGGGTGATCGTATCCGACATCGCAGGCACTACCAGGGATGCGGTGGATACAGAGGTGGTCTGTAACGGCACGGAGTATGTGTTTATCGATACGGCCGGACTGAGAAGAAAGAACAAGATCAAAGAAGAACTGGAGCGGTACAGCATTATCCGGGCCGTGACGGCGGTAGAGCGGGCGGATGTGGTAATCGTGGTCATCGATGCCACTGAAGGAGTCACGGAACAGGATGCCAAGATCGCCGGCATTGCCCACGAGAGAGGAAAAGGGATCATCATCGCCGTAAACAAGTGGGATGCCGTGGAGAAAGACGATAAGACCATCTATGAGTTTACCAGGAAGATCCGGAACACTCTGTCCTTTATGCCCTATGCAGAGATCGTTTTCATCTCCGCGGTCACGGGTCAGAGGCTGAAAAAGATGTTTGAGATCATCGATATGGTGCGGGAGAATCAGAACCTGAGAGTGTCCACCGGAGTACTCAATGAGATCATGAGTGAGGCCGTGGCCCTCCAGCAGCCGCCGTCGGATAAGGGAAAGAGACTGCGGCTCTACTATATCACTCAGGTGGCGGTAAAACCCCCTGCTTTTGTGATTTTTGTCAACGATAAAGAACTGATGCATTTTTCATATATCCGGTATCTGGAGAACCGGATCAGGGAAGCGTTCGGCTTCCGTGGGACGGCTCTCAAGTTTATCATCCGGGAGCGTTCAGGAAAGGAAGGTAAGTAATGGAGAGGATTCTGTGTCTGGTGCTGGGATATTGTTTCGGACTGTTTCAGACAGGCTATCTCTACAGCAGGAAGCATAATGTGGATATCAAAAAAGAGGGCAGCGGCAACTCAGGAAGTACCAATGTGCTCCGGGTCATGGGAGTGAAGGCGGGCATTATCGTGTTTCTGGGAGATGCGGGCAAGACCATCCTGGCCTGTCTCGCAGCCAGGCTCCTGTTCGGCAGCCGTCCGGAGATGGTAAATCTTCTGGTTCTCTATGCGGCCCTGGGAGCGATCCTGGGACATAATTATCCCTTCTATATGAACTTTAACGGCGGCAAGGGGATTGCCTGCACCGCAGGGCTTCTGGCTTCCATCGACTGGCGCCTTATGCTGATCTGTCTGATAGTTTTTGTGATCATAGTGGCAGTGACCAGGTATGTGTCTCTGGGGTCTCTGGTGGTGGTCAGTATCTTTCTTGCCTGGATGGTAGTGTTCGGGCAGATGGGTGAGTACGGCCTGGGAGAAGGACTGCGGCTGGAGTTTTATGGGGTGGCTGCCGTCATTGCAATTCTTGCTTTCGTGCGCCATCGTGCTAATTTAAATCGGCTGCTTCACGGCACGGAAAATAAGATCAGTATCAATAAAAAGAAATAAGATACGGAGGGTTTATGGCAGAGATCGGAATCATCGGAGCAGGAACCTGGGGAACGGCCCTGGGAGTCCTGCTCTGTCACAATGGCCACAGAGTCACTCTGTGGTCTGCTTTTCAGGAAGACATCCAATATCTGAAAGAAAACGGAATGCACAAAAATCTTCCCGGCGCGGAATTGCCGGAAGAGATGGCATTTACGGCTTCCATGGAAGAGGCCGTGAGAGAGAAAGAGCTGCTGGTCCTGGCAGTGCCGTCCATTTACGTGCGCACCACGGCCAGGGCCATGGCCCCCTGGTGTACAGAAGGGCAGCTGGTGGTAAACGTGGCTAAAGGCATCGAAGAGTCTACGCTGATGACTCTGACCCAGGTCATCGGGGATGAGATTCCCGGAGCCTGCGTGGCGGTCCTGTCCGGGCCCAGCCATGCGGAGGAAGTCAGCAGAGGGATCCCCACTACCTGCGTGGCAGGGGCGGAGACGGAAGATCAGGCCCGGTTCATTCAGAGTATTTTTATGAGCCCTTCTTTCCGGGTCTATACCAGTCCTGACGTGCTGGGCATCGAGCTGGGAGGAGCCCTTAAAAATGTGATTGCCCTGGCGGCAGGGATTGCCGACGGCCTGGGTTATGGGGACAATACAAAAGCTGCCCTGATCACCAGAGGGATCCATGAGATCGCCCGTCTGGGAACAGAGATGGGAGGAGCCTTTGAGACCTTTAACGGCCTGTCGGGAATCGGCGATCTGATCGTCACCTGTGCCAGCATGCACAGCCGCAACCGCCGCGCGGGAATTCTCATAGGAAAAGGGTATTCCATGGAAGAGGCCATGAGAGAAGTGAACATGGTGGTGGAAGGCGTCTATTCGGCTAAAGCGGCCTGGCAGCTGGCCAAAAACTATCAGGTTCCCATGCCCATTGTGGAGCAGGTCAACCAGGTCCTGTTTTATGGAAAATCTCCTGCAGAGGGTGTCATGGACCTGATGATGCGGGATAAGACAAATGAGACGGGGGCTCTTTCATGGAACCGGTAGAGGAACGTAAACTTCATTATCTCATGTCCGCCGCAGGCGGATACATAGGAGTCTACTCCATCCTGGGAAGAAACGGGATCTTTGCCCTGGCACAGACCATGAATCTGATCCAGACCGTGATCAGCGTGGAGGAAGGCGATTTTCTCGAAGCCGTGCTCAGGATCGGAGCGGCCTGCCTTTTTGGTCTGGCAGTGGGGATCTCGGCTCTCCTGCTGAAGGCGGGAGAACACAGGAGAAAGAAGCTGAGTATCGCCGTGACCGCCCTGGTGGTCCTGGCCGAAGGGTTTATTTCTCCTGAGGCGCCATCCATGGCAGCCCTTTATCCCGTATTTTTTGCCATGACCCTGCAGTGGTGTGCTTTCAGCGGAACCGGGGTATACGGGAGTTCTACCATATTTTCCACCAACAATTTACGACAGTGTGTGGATTCTTATGTGAGACATTTTACCGGCAGGGAGCAGGGGATGCTGGAAAAGGCCCGCTTTTTCAGAAATACTCTCATCAGCTATCACATGGGAGTGGCAGTCTGTTTTATGGCCATGAAGGTCATGGATAACCGGTGTATCTGGCTGTGTCTGCCTCTTCTGGCCCTGGCATGGCGGCGGTTATAAGAGGCCAGGTTATATCAAATATAACTTTTCTGTATGGCATTACCGCGTCAGAAAGCCGCAGTACCATAGCAGAAAGTGTTGACAAGTGAAAACCTTGAAGATATAATGAAACAAGTTTTTATAAAATGTTTGCATAATTGAGGAGGAAAACATTATGAAAAAACTGATTACATTAGGTTTGGCGGCAGCCATGGCTGCTTCCCTGACTGCCTGCGGTTCAGGAAACGGCGGCGGCAGCACTACGGCTGCAGCAGGAGGAGAGACTACTGCGGCAGCAGGAAAAGAGACTACGGCAGCCGCAGCAGATAATTCCGGAGCAGCATCTTCAGGCGGCACCTTTAAGATCGGCGTCATCGGCCCCCTGACAGGTCCGGCAGCCGCATACGGTATTGCCGTACAGAACGGCGCAGATCTGGCAGTAAAAGAGATCAATGCCGCGGGCGGCGTAAACGGCATTATGCTGGAAAATAATACACAGGATGACGAGCATGATCCTCAGAAGTCCGTCAACGCCTATAACACTCTGAAAGACTGGGGCGCTCAGGCGATCGTAGGATCCACCACATCCGATCCCTGTATCGCCGTTGCGGCAGAGACTTCCAACGATAATATGTTCCAGATCACTCCTTCCGGTTCCGCAGTAGAGTGTGTGGCTCCGGAGAATGTATTCCGTGTATGTTTTGCCGACCCTGATCAGGGAACTGCTTCCGCTGTCTATATCGGCGAGAACAAGCTGGCTACCAAGGTAGCCGTGATCTATGACAGTTCCACCACTTACTCTTCAGGTATCCGCGAGGCATTTGTGAAGGAGGCCGGAACCCAGGGACTGGAGATCGTAGCCGACGAGGCGTTTACCGCCGACAACGCAACCGACTTCTCTGTACAGCTGGATAAGGCAAAAGAGGCCGGTGCGGAGCTGGTGTTCCTGCCCATCTACTATCAGGAGGCTTCCGTTATCTTAAAGCAGGCCAGCGACAAGGATTTTGCACCGATCTTCTTCGGATGCGACGGTATGGACGGTATCCTGACTGTTGAAAACTTTGACACTTCTCTGGCAGAGGGGCTCATGCTCCTGACTCCGTTCTCCACCACAGAGGAGAGCAGCAAGGCATTTACCGAGGCTTATGTGGCTGCATACGGCATCGAGCCCAACCAGTTTGCGGCGGATTCCTATGATGCAGTATATGCCATCAAGGCAGCCATGGAGAAATCCGGTGTTGCGGCAGATGCAGATTACTCCACCGTCTGTGACGCCTTCAAGGCTGCCATGACCGAGATCAGTATCGACGGACTGACCGGCGCAGGCATGACCTGGAACGCGGCCGGCGAGCCCGACAAGGCTCCCAAAGCCGTAAAGATCGTAAACGGCGTATACGAGATGCAGTAAAGAACCGTCGAACAGCAGGGGTGAGACGGTTTGAAAAGGGGTTGTCATTATGACGCCCCTTTTTCCATATCAGCGGCAGCAGCAAAATCTTGGTCTTGCACATCGTTTCTGCCTGTGATATAATTCGACATAATGTTGCGTTTTAGTCCAAGAACAGATGAAGGGGTGGATCCATGAGTTTTCTTTCTTATTTAATCAGCGGAATCAGCCTGGGCAGCATCTATGCGATCATTGCACTTGGGTATACCATGGTGTACGGGATCGCCCGAATGCTGAATTTTGCCCATGGAGATATTATTATGGTAGGAGGGTTTGCCATTTTCACCATGGTCAGCACCTTGGGCATGGCGCCTCTGGTAGGGATCGTCACGGCGGTGGCCGTGTGTACTCTTCTGGGGGTGACCATCGAATTTGTGGCCTATCGTCCTTTAAGAGGCGCGTCTTCCCTGGCAGTCCTTATTACGGCTATCGGCGTCAGCTATCTGCTGCAGAATCTGGCGCTGCTGATCTTTGGTTCCAATGCCCGTCAGTTTACGTCTGTCGTCACGGTTCCCGGGATCAAGCTGGCAGGAGGAAGACTTTCCATATCCGGCGAGACCATTGTGACGATTATCGTCTGTATCGTGATCATGGCGGCCCTGACAGCCTTTATCAATAAGACCCGCATCGGCCAGGCCATGCTGGCGGTGTCCGAAGACCGGGGAGCGGCTACGCTTATGGGGATCAACGTAAACAGGACCATTGCCATTACCTTTGCCATCGGTTCTGCCCTGGCCGCCATAGCGGGAGCTCTGCTCTGCTCCACCTATCCGTCCCTGACCCCATATACCGGTTCCATGCCGGGAATCAAGGCCTTTGTGGCAGCCGTATTCGGCGGCATCGGCTCCATACCGGGGGCTCTTTTAGGCGGGATCATCCTGGGGGTGGTTGAGAACCTGTCAAAAGCCTATATCTCTTCCCAGCTGTCCGATGCCATCGTATTTTCCATGCTGATCGTGATCCTCCTGGTGCGTCCCACCGGGATCCTGGGAAAGAAAATCAATGAGAAAGTGTAGGTGTATGTGATGAAAGCGAAGAAGAACAAAATACTGATTCAGAACGGCATTACATACGCCATGGTGATCCTGTTCTGGGCAGTGGTCCAGATGCTTTCTGCAGGAGGCCATATATCCAGCCTGATGAAGGGACTTCTGGTGCCCCTGTGTATCTATGCCATACTGGCTGTGTCTTTGAACCTTACAGTGGGGATTCTGGGTGAACTGAGCCTGGGCCATGCCGGTTTCATGTGTGTGGGAGCCTTTACGGGGGCTTTTCTCACCAGATGCCTGGAAGCCGCTCTTCCCAGTGTAGGTCTGCGCTTTTTTCTGGCTCTGATCACAGGTTCCGCGGTGGCGGGAATTTTCGGAATCCTTATCGGAATCCCTGTCCTTCGGCTGAAGGGCGACTATCTGGCTATCGTGACGCTGGCATTCGGAGAGATCATCAAGAATCTGATCAATGTGATGTTTATCGGAAGAGATTCCAGAGGTTTCCATTTTTCCATCAAAGACAGTCTGTCCCTGGGACTTGAGGATGGGGGAACCGTGATCGTAAAAGGTGCTCAGGGTATCACGGGGACTCCCAGAGCCGCCACGTTTACGATCGGCATCCTGCTTCTTCTGCTGACGCTGGTGATCGTTCTGAACCTTATTAATTCCAGGTCAGGCCGGGCTATCATGGCTATCAGGGATAACCGCATCGCGGCGGAGTCCATCGGCATCAATATTACCAAGTACAAGCTGATGGCATTTTCCATTTCCGCTGCCCTGGCAGGCATGGCAGGAGTGCTCTATGCCCACAGCCTGGCTACCCTGGCCGCCACCTCGGCCAATTTCGGATACAATAAGTCCATTATGATCCTGGTGTTTGTAGTTCTGGGAGGCCTGGGCAATATCAGGGGATCTGTCATCGCGGCCATTGTTCTTACGGCTCTGCCTGAGCTTTTGAGAGGGCTTAACGATTACAGGATGCTGATTTATGCCGTGGTGCTGATTGTGATGATGCTGTTTAATTCCAGCCCCAAGGCCATCGAGCTTCGATCGGTTGTGATGGATAAGATCAGACACAAACAGTCCGGGTCTGCTGCAAAGGAGGCTTAAGATATGGCGATGCTGGAAGCGAAAAACCTTGGCATTTCTTTTGGAGGCCTTAAGGCGGTAGATAATTTTAACATGACTATTGAAAAGGGGGAACTCTATGGTCTCATCGGCCCCAACGGGGCGGGAAAGACCACGGTGTTCAACCTTCTGACCGGGGTTTATAAACCGGATCTGGGCACCATCCATCTGGATGGACGGAATATTACAGGCAAGAAGACCATTGAGATCAATCAGGACGGGATCGCCAGGACCTTTCAGAATATCCGTCTGTTTAAGGAACTGAGCGTTCTGGACAATGTAAAGGCAGGGCTCCATAATCATCATCCCTACTCTACTTTAGAGGGGATCTTCCGTCTGCCCGGGTACTATAGGGTGGAGCGGGAGATGAATGAGCGGGCCATGGAGCTTCTGAAAGTCTTTGATCTGGACGGGGAGTACGATTACAAGGCTTCCAATCTGCCCTACGGCAAACAGAGAAAGCTGGAGATTGCCAGAGCCCTGGCCACGGACCCCAAGCTGCTTCTGCTGGATGAGCCTGCCGCAGGCATGAACCCCAACGAGACGGCGGAGCTGATGGAGACCATCCGGTTTGTGCGGGAAGAGTTCGACATGACTATCCTTCTGATCGAGCATGACATGAAACTGGTGTCCGGTATCTGTGAGAAGCTGACGGTGCTGAATTTCGGCCAGGTGCTGACTCAGGGCGAGACGTCGGAGGTGCTCAACGACAAGCGGGTGATCACCGCGTATCTGGGAGAGTAGGAGGAGAGAAGGTTATGGCGATACTGGAAGTAAAAGATCTGGAAGTATATTATGGCGTGATCCAGGCCATCAAGGGAATCTCCTTTGAGGTGAACCAGGGGGAGATCATTGCCCTCATCGGGGCCAACGGCGCCGGCAAGACCACCACTCTTCAGACCATCACCGGCCTGATCCCTGCCAAGGCGGGTAAGATCATCTATGAAGGGCAGGACATCACCCGGATCCCCAGCCACAGGCTGGTATCCATGGGTATGGCCCATGTGCCCGAAGGCAGAAGGGTGTTTGCCCAGCTGACAGTGCTCCAGAACTTAAAGCTGGGGGCTTATACCAGAAAAGATAAAAAGGAGATCGAGGAGACTCTTGAGACCATCTACCGGCGTTTTCCCCGTCTCGAGGAGAGAAAGAACCAGCCGGCGGGAACCTTAAGCGGCGGCGAGCAGCAGATGCTGGCCATGGGCCGGGCCCTTATGTCCCATCCAAGGCTGATCGTTATGGATGAGCCCTCCATGGGACTGTCCCCCATCTATGTCAATGAGATCTTCGATATCATCAAGAGTATCAATGAGGGCGGCACTACGGTGCTTCTGGTGGAGCAGAACGCCAAGAAAGCCCTCTCCATCGCCCACAAGGCCTATGTGCTGGAGACGGGAAAGATCGTCTTAAGCGGAGATGCGAAAGAGCTGATGAACGATGATTCGGTGAAAAAGGCTTATTTAAGTGAATAGGAACAGGAAACAGATTCTTTCTTTTTAAGGTCTGCATACCTCCCATCCCCCCTGCATATATTGTAACAGCACAGCAAGGGGGTATTTTTATGGAGCAATTTTCTGTATACAAGGATATTAAGGCCAGGACCGGAGGCGAGATCTATCTGGGGGTAGTGGGACCGGTGAGGACGGGAAAGTCTACCTTTATCAAGCGGTTCATGGAGCTGATGGTGCTTCCGGAGATAGAAGACGAGCACAGCAGGACCCAGGCCAGAGACGAGCTGCCTCAGAGTGCGGCGGGGAAGACCATCATGACTACGGAGCCCAAATTCATTCCCAAGGAGGCGGCTCAGGTAACCTTGGGCGACGGCATCGACGTTCAGGTCCGTCTCATCGACTGCGTGGGATTTATGATCGACGGAGCGGCGGGACACATCGAAAATGACAGTGAACGGCTGGTGAAGACGCCCTGGTTCGACTATCAGATTCCTTTTACCAAAGCGGCGGAGATCGGAACCAGAAAGGTGATCACGGACCACTCCACCATCGGCATCGTGGTGACGACGGACGGGACCATCGGGGACATCCGGCGTGCTGCCTACGGACCTGCGGAGGAGCGGACCGTAGGAGAGCTGAAAGAACTGGGCAAGCCCTTTATTATGCTGCTGAATTCTGTCCGGCCTTTTTCCGAGGAGACCCGCCAGCTGGCCGCGGAGCTGGCCGGAAAGTATGACGTATCCGTCCTTCCCGTCAACTGCGAGCAGCTGAAAAAAGAAGATATCTTACATATTCTGGAACAGATCTTAAAAGAGTTCCCCGTGACTCAGATGAATTTCCATATTCCCAAATGGCTGGAGATCCTTCCCTCGGACCACTGGCTGAAGGCGGGTGTCATCCAATGCGTGAAGGACCTTTTAGGGCGGGTAAATCAGATGAAAGACGTGACGGCGGCTCTGGCAGACGGGGTTACGGACGTGGTCCGCGGCATGAAGGCGGACCGGATGGACCTGTCTGACGGCACTGTGTCCGTAGATGTCAATGTCGACGATCATTATTACTATGAGATCCTCAGCGACTATGTAGGGATTCCCATAGGCGGGGAATATCAGCTGATGCAGCAGCTCCGCTCCCTGGCCAGGATGAAGCAGGAGTATGAGAAAGTCCAGAACGCCATGAGTCAGGTGCGCCTGCGGGGCTACGGCGTGGTGACGCCGGAGAAATCGGAGATCGTCCTGGATGAGCCCCAGGTCATCCGCCACGGCAACAAATACGGCGTCAAGATGCGGGCCGAGGCCCCTTCCATCAACATGATCAAAGCCCATATCGAGACGGAGATCGCCCCCATCGTGGGAAGCCAGCAGCAGGCCGAGGACCTGATCGCCTATATCAAGCAGAACGCCAGGGAAAGCGACGAAGGGATCTGGAATACCAACATTTTCGGAAAGTCCATTGAACAGATCGTGGAAGACGGCATCCAGGCAAAGGTGTCCCAGCTGACAGAAGACTGTCAGATGAAGCTTCAGGATACTCTGCAGAAGATCATTAATGACAGTAAGGGCGGGATGATCTGTATTATTATCTGACAGAATCCCTTTTTGATTGAAAGATTCCGTGTTTTATGATAAGATAGAATCATCGAAAGGTTCGGCGGCAATAATCACAAAGGAGGATTCGATATGAAGCTAATGTTCATCGGCGCAGACCACGAAGTAACCGGCAGCTGTCATTATCTGGAATGCGGTGACACCAGACTGGTGGTAGACTACGGTATGAAGCAGGGCGTGGATCATTATCAGAATGCAGATCTGCCCGTAGCCTGCTCAGATCTGGACTATATTCTTCTGACCCATGCCCACATCGACCATGCAGGCTGTATTCCGCTTCTGTATGCCAGAGGGTTCCGGGGACAGATCATCACTACCTGCGCGACAGGAGATCTCTGCCAGATTATGCTCCGTGACAGCGCACACATTCAGGAGATGGAGGCAGAGTGGAAAAACCGGAAGGCCAGACGTGCAGGAGAACCGGAGATCAAGCCTCTCTACACCATGGATGATGCCCAGGGAGCCTTAGGCCACTTAAAGACGTTTGAATATGGAGAGATCGTGAAACTCAATGACGACATCACACTGCGATTTACGGATGCAGGCCATCTTCTGGGTTCGGCATCCATCGAAGTGTGGTGCCGGGAGGAGGGAGTGGAGAAGAAGATCGTCTTCTCAGGCGATATCGGCAACAAGAACAAGCCCCTTATCCGGGATCCGGAGTATATCAAAGAGGCAGATTATGTTGTGATGGAATGTACTTACGGCGACAGAGAGCACGGAGCCGTCATGGAGCACATTGACGAGCTGACAGAGATTATCCAGAGGACTCTGGACCGGGGAGGCAATGTGGTGATCCCGGCCTTTGCCGTAGGCCGTACTCAGGAGCTTCTTTACTTCATCAGAAGGATCAAGGCGGAGCATCTGATCTTCGGCCACGAGGGATTTGATGTGTATGTGGACAGTCCTCTGGCAGTGGAAGCCACCCACGTTTTCAAGAAGAATCTCATGCGGTGCTATGACGAGGAGACCAAGGCGCTGGTTGAGCAGGGGATCAACCCCATCGATTTCCCGGGACTGAAGCTGTCGGTTACCAGTGAGGATTCCAAAGCCATCAACTTTGACGGGGCGCCGAAGGTGATCATCTCGGCCTCCGGTATGTGTGATGCGGGCCGGATCCGTCACCATCTGAAGCATAATCTCTGGAGACCGGAGTGTACCATCGTGTTCGCGGGGTACCAGGCAGAGGCTACCCTGGGCCGCAGTCTGATCGACAAGGCTGACCGGGTAAAGCTTTTCGGCGAGACCATCGATGTGAGAGCTCAGATCCAGTCCATCAAAGGACTCAGCAGCCATGCAGACGTCCACGGGCTTCTTGAGTGGATTCAGGCATATGAGAAAAAACCCCAGATGGTGTTTACGGTCCACGGCAATGATGATGTGTGCAGCATTTTTGCAGAGCGTCTGACCCGGGAGATAGGGATTCCGGCGGCGGCTCCTTTCAGCGGTTCTGTCTTTGATCTGGCTGCAGGACAGTGGATCAGTCAGACAGAAGGCATCCTGGTCGAGAAGGCAGTTACACCGGCACGGAAGCGTGCGGATTCTGTATTTGCCCGCCTTGTGGCTGCCGGAGAGCGTCTGGCCAGAGTGATCCTTCACAATGAAGGCGGAGCCAACAAGGATCTGGCCAAATTTGCGGATCAGATCCATTCTCTGTGTGACAGATGGGACAGATAGGAGTCAGACGTCATGGGAAAAGTACAGATATATACTGACGGGGCGGCAAGAGGCAATCCGGACGGCCCCGGAGGATACGGAGTGGTACTTCACTATATTGACCAGAAAGGGGTCCTCCACGAGAGGACCCTGTCTGCGGGATACAAAAGAACCACCAACAACAGGATGGAACTGATGGCCGCCATCGCCGGGCTGGAGGCGCTGAACCGGCCCTGTGAAGTGGAGCTGTATTCGGATTCCAAGTATCTGACCGATGCCTTCAACCAGGGCTGGATCCAGAACTGGGTCAGAAATAACTGGAAAAGAGGGAAAAGCGGTCCTGTAAAGAATATTGATCTGTGGCAGCGGCTGCTGAAGGCAAAACAGCCTCATAATGTTACCTTTATCTGGGTCAGGGGACATGCAGGGCACCCTCAGAACGAGAGATGCGACCAGCTGGCCACTTCTGCGGCAGACGGAACCGGCCTTCTGACTGATGAAGGGGCAGAGGGAATGTTTAATTAAATCTTACAATATATTACTAATTTTTCATGACTATTCCATTTCATGACGGTTTATGATATGGTAAAGGTATCACCGGATCCTGCACAGGTTTGCAGGATGACAGTAAAGGATGATCCGAATGAAGAATAAAGGAGTCATGATTTCCCTGGCAGCCGTCATTGTTATCGGAATCTTAATCACCAAGAGCACTTACCGCTTTGTGGAAAGATCCGATATTCCCGGGGGGATCCGTCTGGAAGAGAATCAGGATACCGGAGGGGAAAGGGCCATGGCGGCGGCAGAGGAGCCCGGACAGCCACAGCCGTTTTCTATTATAGACGGAGGCGGAGAAGAGGCGGGCCCGGGAGCAGGTTACGGGGAGGAAGAAGGCATCTCCCTGCTGTCCGAAGGTCAGGAAAGCTTCGAGGAGAAGGCAGAAGACAGGATGGGACAGGCTAAGAGCCGGGAGGCAGAATCCATCTCTCCCCTGGATACCACGGCGGCAGAGCTGTCGGCAGACAGCGGGGACACTGCCGGGATGAAGAGTGTGGAAGACGGGACTCTGCTGTATTATAAGAAGAGGCTTCAGGATCTGGATGCCCAGATCGAAAAGAGCAGGGGCGCTCAGAACGGTTCCAACCTGAACAGTTCGGCCAAATCGGCGGCTTCCAGCGAATTGAAGCTGTGGGACAGTGAGCTGAACACCATCTATAACGAGATCCTGGAACGGCTGGATAAAGAAGGGTCGGAGATTCTGGTAGAAGAACAGAGAGGGTGGCTGAAGGAGCGGGACAGTCTGGCCATGGAGGCAGCCAAGAACTCGGCAGGAGGTTCCAGGGAGAGCGTGGAATATACGGTTTCTCTGGCAGGATCCACGAGACAGAGAGCTTATGATCTGGTAGAGATTTATGCCGCCGTGCTGGCGGATTGAGAGAGGGATTGCCGTGTCAGAGGACAAGGGCAATCCCTTTTCGGATTTCTTTTTTTAAAATCCTGTCTTGATAAATGTCAGGCCTTATGATAGGATAGTAGCGATAATGTGCTCTAAAAACAGAATGAGGTAAAGGAGGGAATACTATGGGAGCGATCCTTGGCAGCGTTATTAAAAATCTGCTGGAAGTCCTGGCCTTTGTCGTTATCGCCTGGGCCGGCATTGTTCTGGGAAAAAAGGCTGCGGTCAGCAAAAAGGCCAAAGCAGACAGTGATACTAAATAGATTGCGGAGGAAGCAACGTGAAAAAGTACGGCGTTAATGAGTTGAGAAAGATGTTTTTGGAATTCTTCGAAAGCAAAGGCCATCTGGCCATGAAAAGCTTTTCCCTGGTTCCCCATAATGACAACAGCCTGCTGCTGATCAACTCCGGGATGGCTCCGTTAAAGCCCTATTTTACGGGTCAGGAGATTCCTCCCAGAAGACGTGTCACCACATGCCAGAAATGTATCCGCACCGGCGACATCGAGAATATCGGCAAGACTGCCCGCCACGGCACTTTTTTTGAGATGCTGGGCAATTTTTCTTTTGGAGATTATTTTAAGACAGAGGCTATCCACTGGTCGTGGGAGTTCCTCACCGAGGTAGTAGGCCTGGATGCGGACCGTCTGTATCCGTCGGTCTATCTGGATGACGACGAGGCTTATGACATCTGGCATAAGCAGATCGGAATCCCCGAAGACAGGATCTTCCGGTTCGGCAAGGAGGACAACTTCTGGGAGCATGGAGCGGGTCCCTGCGGCCCCTGCTCCGAGATCTATTATGACAGAGGAGAGAAATACGGCTGCGGCAGGCCGGGATGTACCGTAGGCTGTGAATGCGACCGGTATATCGAGGTGTGGAACAATGTGTTCACCCAGTTTGAAAATGACGGACACGGCAATTATACGGAGCTGAAGCAGAAGAATATCGATACCGGTATGGGGCTGGAA
>Ga0137306_100603_pt2 | contig 20589 bp, 21 predicted proteins | sample Inofroosms_March_FD_97187 | JGI IMG/M metagenome (GOLD analysis project Ga0137306, IMG submission 97187) | Mouse cecal microbial communities from Vienna, Austria - N-Acetylneuraminic and N-Acetylglucosamine D2O microcosms_March | ecosystem: Host-associated > Mammals > Digestive system > Large...
TGTTTACGGATAAAGAGGAAGCGCTGAACGTGATCGAGAAAGCCATCCTGCTGTTTAAGGACCAGGGCAGGGCCGGAGAACGTTTTGCGGATACCATTAACCGGCTGGGCTTTGAGAATGTGGAGAAGCAGCTTATGTCCGGCGAACTGCTGGAAAGAAAGCAGGCGATTGTGGAAGCGGAAGCGTAAACGGCGCTGTTTGGGACAAGGTGTCGGAGTCATGCTGAAAAAGACGCTGCAAAGCAGAAAAAGGAATCTGTAAAGCAGCGTCTTTTTTGCGTGTGATCAGGTTCCAAACAGTCTGACTGCTTTCTCCATATTCTCCGTCACTTTCACCTGGAACGGGCAGCGCTCCTCACAGGCTTTACAGCCCACACAGTCGCCGGCTTTATGGGACAGGCCGGCATAGTGTTCCCGCACCGTCTCCGGGATTTCGCCCTGGGCGACGGCCAGGTTCAGAAACTTGGTGACGGTGGCTACGTCGATGCCTTCCGGGCAGGGGGCACAGTGGCCGCAGTACATACAGTGGCCGACCCAACTGATTTTTGGGAAAGCCGCCAGGGCCGGCGCATAGTCTTTTTCCTCCTCGGAAGCCTTTTCATAGGCCAGGCTGGCTTTCAGATCTTCCAGGGTTCTTGCGCCGGACATAACGGAGGCCACGGCCGGCCGGGTCAGGGCGTAATTCAGGCATTGCAGGGCGTTCAGTGCCTTTTTGGCCAGGGAAAGCCCGGCATCCAGAAGATCGCCGCCGCCAAAGGCTTTCATCACCGTAATGCCCACGCCCCGCCGCAGACATTCCTCGTAAAGCGCCTGCCGTTCCGGGTCCATATTGGTCAGCGGCTTTTCATAATTCTTTTCGTTCCACAGATCTTCCACGTCTTCGCTGGCCGGCATCAGGTCATAGCAGGGATTAATGCTGAACATCAGCACGTCGATTTTGCCGCTTTGTACCGCCGCCATAGCTGCCTGAGGATTATGACTGGACATGCCGACGGATTTGAGGGTTCCTTTTTCTTTCAGCTCCATGGCATATTTCATGACAGGTCCCTTTTCCACGGTATGCCAGTCCTCCAGGGAGTCCACATAATGGATCATGCCGATTTCCAGCCAGTCGGTTTCCAGCCGGTTAAGCTGATCTTCAAAGCCTTCTTTTACTTCTTCAATATTACGGGTTTTCTTATACTGCCCGTCTTTCCATACTGCGCCCAGATGGCCCTGGAGTACGAATTTTTCCCGTCTGCCCCGCAGCGCATGGCCCAGGGCGGTTCGCATTTCGGGATTGGGGGAGTACAGGTCGATGCAGTTGGCGCCCTCCTGTTCCATCAGGTCGATAAAAGCAGTTACCTCCGCTTCGGATTTGTCCAGAAATCCTTCGCAGCCCATGCCGATTTCCCCGACCCGGATACCGGTGGCGCCCAGTTCGCGATAATTCATCATAGTCTTTGTTCCTCTCAATCATAAATTGTGCGGCACTCCTGTCAGGTCTTTTGTTCCGGGAGAGGTTTCGGCCGCAGATATGTCCGCCGTTTGAAAGTTCTGTTCATTCATCCCAGCGCAGCACGCCGGTTTTGATGGCTTCGTCATAGCGGGAAATTTTGTAGTCCAGCCGCTTCATCGTATCCTGGATCACCTGAAGCTGTGCGGTTAGCTGGTCCCGCTGGTCCACGAGAAGCTGCCGCCTCTGGGGGATGGTTTCGTCTCCCTGTAGCTGCAGGCGGACATATTCCGCCATGACCTCCACGGAAAGTCCGGCGCCCCGCATACATTTTACCAGGTCCACCCAGCCGCAGTCTTCCTCCGTGTAGTCCCGCACGCCGCTTTTGGTCCGGTGTACGGGAGGGATGGCCCCCACCTTCTCGTAATAGCGGAGGGTATCCTGTGAGAGACCGTATTTTTTGCTTACCTCAGAGATTGTCATATGTATCACCTCGGTTTCTGAACGTGTGTGGTATTTTATATATAGTTTACTATATGGAGTACACTACAGGTCAAGAAGAAATTCAAATTCAATTCAGATTTTCGGCGTAAAATACCGGGTGTTTTATGTTGGTTTTGGAAATGGATATGTAATAATGATGTCGGCGGATCGAAAGCCGCGGAGATAGAAACATATGGAAGTATATATGGAAAGTTTGCTTGACATTCTTTCGGTACTGTCATATAATGATGATATGGAAAGCGCGCTTTACATAAAACCGGAATGTTCATTTACTTGATACAGACCTGGCCGGCGTTGTGTACCGCAATTGGAAACAGACTGGGGCGGAAAGGAGGAAGCTTTTGAAAAACAGGCTGGAGGAACTGAGAAAAGAGAGAAATATCAGGCAGGAAGAACTGGCAGCGGCGCTGAAAGTATCCAGGCAGACCATCGGTTCTCTGGAAAACGGCAGGTATAACCCGTCGATTATACTGGCTTTTAAAATCGCAGGATATTTCGGGATGTCTATTGAGGAAATTTTTATTTATGAGGAGGACGGAGAGGGACAGGAGCGGACTGAAAAGTAGCAGGCGGCGGAAGGGAAGCCGCGGAACTTTAATAAAGGAGGAAGCGATGAAAAAATCAATGTTATACACAGGAATGGCATACTGTACGGCCGGCTTGTGCTGCCTGGCGGCGGCGGTGTTTACGGAAACCTGGTTTGACGGGATGTTCTGGGGAATGTTCGGCGCTCTGACAGCTCCCGGTCTGCTGATGATGTGGAAATATTTTCACTGGTCCAGGCCGGAACATCAGGAGGAATATGCCAGACGTCTGGAGATAGAACAGATCGAGATGCAGGACGAGCGGAAAGTGATGCTGCGGGATAAAAGCGGAAGGATCGTGTATCAGATTATGACAGGCGTCTATTGCGTGCTGATAATGGCCTTTTCCATATGTTCCATGGGCGGCTGGTTTATGCCTTTTTCCCTCTATGCGGTGATCGGCCTGACCGTTCTGCAGGTGTTTCAGTGGGTCTGCGGGATGGTGGCGTTTGGATGGGAGAGCAAACGGCGGTAGCGGAAAACAGAATGGCATGCTCCTGAAAAAACAGTTGCCAGTGTCCGGCCTTTCCATTAAGATATAGATATGGCAGAAAATGCCGGTGAAGCAATAGATCATGAAGGGAGAAAACGGAATGCCGGAATACAGATATGATACACAGATGCTGATTGAGGGCAGGGATCTGGACGAAGATGTAATCAGCGATTATTTCACGGAACATTTCCAGGGGGATTGCCTGCTGGCGGTGGGGGATGAAGATCTGATTAAAATCCATTACCATACCAATGAACCGTGGAAGGTTCTGGAATACTGCGCGTCTCTGGGAGAGATTTATGATATCGTGGTAGAGGATATGGACAGGCAGGCCAGAGGACTGCAGGGGTGAGAACGCGGCCACGGGGCAGACAGGATAGACAGCGTGTTCAAACGTTTGACGGATGGACGGAATGGTCAGGCCGCTGATTGCTCCGTGGAATCCGTAAAGTCTGCCGCGGCGTTAAAGTAAGCGGCAAAATGATAAACGAAAAAAGGACTGGGAGATTCCATGAAACAGCCCTAAAGCCGAAATAAAAGAATTGACATTGCGGCGCGGAAGTATTATACTATTCCATATAAATCCTGCAAGAAGAAATTCAGCAAGGAACGCGGTTAAAGGCCGGACAGTCACCACTACTGTAGCGTCTTTTGCCATACTTACTTACGATCAGATGGTCGGTGAGAAAGGGCAGAAGGCGGAGTCAGGAACTTGCGCAGGAACGAATCACATTTCTGGGCTGAGGAAATCGTCATTCAGATGGAAGAAGATGCTTTGCCCCCGGAAATTTCGGGGGCATTTTTATATCATGGGAAAGTTCTTCGAACTTGCCTCGTGATAGGAAAACGCTCTGCGAGGATGCGCAGAGTCTGCCCTCTGGCGAAGCAGGATTCTTATTTATCACGAAGCGTAAACGCTCCGTTTTTTCGATCCGAATGTCATGAAGCGCCCGATTTAGGAAAGGGGAAATCGAGATGAAATTGACACAAAAGCGGACACTGAAAATGCTTGTGGCGTTGTGCGCCGTATTTGCCGTGGCGCCTGCCGCGAACGCCATGCACATTATGGAGGGGTATCTGCCTCCGGTATTCTGTGTGGCCTGGGGCGTGGTCTGTCTGCCTTTTTTGTATCTGGGCTTTACGGTGATGAACAAGAGTGTGAAGGAAAACAGAAAGTCCATGACATTGATTGCCATGGCGGGCGCGTTCGTGTTTGTACTGTCTTCTTTGAAGATTCCGTCCGTGACCGGAAGCTGTTCCCATATGACGGGAACCGGCCTGGGCGCCATCCTGTTTGGTCCCTGCGCCGTCAGCCTGCTGGGGCTGATCGTTCTGGTATTTCAGGCGATTCTGCTGGCCCACGGCGGTCTGACCACTCTGGGCGCGAACTGTTTTTCCATGGCCATCGCGGGACCGGTGCTGTCCTGGCTGATCTATAAAGGTCTGTCAAAAGCGAATGTGAATAAAAAGGTCACTGTTTTTCTGGCAGCGGCGCTTGGCGATATCTTTACATACTGCGTTACCAGCTTTCAGTTGGCCATGGCCTATCCTTCCGCAGAAGGCGGCATGATGGACTCCGCAGCAAAGTTCCTTGGCGTATTCGCTCCGACCCAGCTTCCGCTGGCCATAATCGAAGGGATTCTGACGGTGATCGTAGTGATTGCGCTGGAGACATTCGCGAAGAGTGAACTGAAAATGATTCATTTTGAAGCGTGATGAAAAGGGACGCGGCAGGGGTGCGGCGGAACTGTAATCAGCGGAAGCCCGGATGAGCCCCGGAAGGATTTGCGGACGCGGAAGCGGCCGGAAATTCTTTGAGAGTCAGGGGGATCAGGAGGGGTGCAGCGGAACTGTTTATAGGAGGAATGAAAAGTGACAGCGAAAAATAAGAAGATTATAACAATATTACTGGCCATCGTAGCGGTAATGATAGTAGCGCCGTTTCTGCTTCTGCGGGGCGCGGAATTTGGCGGCTCCGATGACGCGGGCAGCGTGATGGTGGAGGAAATCAAAGGGGAAGCGTATGAACCCTGGTTTACGCCGGTACTGGAAAACATGATTCACGGTGAAATTCCCGGAGAAATTGAGAGTCTGATTTTCTGTTTGCAGACAGGAATCGGCGTGGGCGTGATCGCGTTTCTGATGGGAAGATTTTATGAGCGGAAGAAGTGGGAAGACGGGAAAGAGACGGTAAATGCCGATGTGGCGGACCATATCCGTGTGTCCAGAGCTTAAGACCGGCCATATAATAAAATAGTAACCGAATGAATGGGTAACAGAAAAATACATACGGGGAAGGCTGTGATTCAGATGAGTCACTGTCTTCCCCGTATTGCTTTCACAGACTTATGGTTTGCTGTTATTTATGTTATGGGAGATCCTCTATTTCCCAATCAGCTCCCGAAACTCCCGCATATCTCTGGGATAAACGCCCGCGTCGGCCAGCAGACCATTTCTGACCAGTTCCTCATATACGTCCAGCATTACAGGACGGGTCAGGCTGGCTTTTTTGACCACTTCGTCATTTTGAAATACGGAGAGAGGTGTGCCGTCGGCAATAATCTGTCCGTCACAGAATACCAGTACCCGTTCCGCCCACCGGTACGCGAAATCCACGTCATGGGTGGAAATCAGCAGGGTTTTCTGTTCGGCGGAAAGCTTTTCCAGCACTTCCTCCAGCATAACGGCGTTCAGCGGATCAAGCGCCGCCGTAGGTTCGTCGAAGATAATGACGTCCGGTTCCATGGCGATAATGTCGGCGATAGCCACCCGCTTTTTTTCGCCGCCGCTTAAATAATGGGGCGGTCTGTCTCCGTATTCCGTGATATTCATGTATTCCATGGCCATATTGACCCGTCTGGAGACTTCCTCGCGGGGGAGTTTCAGATTCATGGGACCAAAGGATATCTCTGCTTTTACGGAGGAAGCGATGATCTGATTGTCCGCGTCCTGGAACACGATGCCGATATTTTTCCGCAGCTCGGGCAGGGATTTCTTCGTGATCTTTGTGCCGTGATAGAAAATTTCTCCATGTTCGGGAGAAAGTACGCCGTTGATATTCAGAAAAAAAGTGGACTTCCCGGCGCCGTTGGAACCGATTACGGCAATCCGCTCGCCGGGATAGATGGATACGCTGATACCGTTCAGCGCCGCCTGATTGTCGTTGTAATAATAATGCAGGTCATTTACCTGTAATATGGGTTCATTCATCGCAGAGTCCTTTTCATATGCCGTGAAAGCCGGGAAAAATTCCGTAAGATGGCAAGCGTTTATCGGATGACCAGCCAGAAGCTCATCAAAGCCGTTAAATAGATACCGGCGGCGATCAGATGCTTTGGATTGGCCTGGTGTTCTTCTTCCAGAAAAGCAAACGTCCCGTCATAGCACCGTGCCTCCATGGCGTCATAATAGGCGTTGGCTTTTTTCAGCGCTATGATAAACAGGTTGCTGGCAATCTGCCCGAAGGAGTAGCAGGAGGTTTTGAAGTCGCCAAAGCCCAGCCGGGACTCGGCGGAAATACGCATATTCCTCTGTACTTCCATCAGAATAAATATGTACCGGTAGATCATATGCATCAGTTCCACGATCAGAGAAGGGCAGCGGGCCTTTCGCAGCACCGAGAACAGCTCATGGGAAGGCGTGGACAGGGTCATAATAAACATGGCGCTGACCGCTCCGAATACTTTTAATATAAGAAACAATGTGTTTAAAAGGCTTTCATAAGTCAGATACAGATAGCCCCAGAACAAATACAGATGAAAATCGCCGATGGGCTGCCGGGAAAAATCGACGGCCACGGCGGCGCTGCCCAGCAGGATAAAGGTGATCGGAATCGTCAGTACGGAAAAATACCGGCGAAAGGACAAACCGCCCATTCCCACCGTAATCCATGCGGCGGTCAGAATAATGACACAGGAAACCGCCGGATGGTTCGCCAGGATGCAAAATAAAAGCAGGATTATGGAAAATCCTACTCGGAATCCAGGATTCCAATGCCTGATTCTGGAGTGGCAGGCGTAAAAGTCAATGGAAGAACCGCCGGTATCATGCCGGTGGCCGCCCTTGTGATGATGATGCCTGCCGGTATGTGAACGGGCAGTGTGTTCGTGGCTCATATCATTCTCCCGGGAGTTTTTGCTGTGTGTAAAATGCTATCAAAAGTGTAACACTATGCCCGGGGAAAGTCAACAGAGAGAGCGATTTGGAATACCCCTGTAATCCGGGGAAAATGGCGGGGGAAACAAAGTTACTGTTCATGTGCCGCTATTCCGCGTGTAGCTGGTCACGAAGGGAACAGTAACTAAACAAATTTTCCGGGAAATTTGCAAGGAAAATTTGCAAGGAAAATGAAAAAAACAATTGACAAATCCCAACGAATGGATTAAAATATATTTCGTTGCAATACCATAGCGATTGTGACATGCGGTGATAGCTCAGCTGGATAGAGCACTTGGCTACGGACCAAGGTGTCGGGGGTTCGAATCCTCTTCGCCGCACGCAGAGGGTCAGATGAAGGTCTGGCTCTTTTTTTGTATCACAGGGATTCCTGTCCGCATGACAAAACATTTTATAAAGAAGGGATTTTGATGAGCAACTGGCAGATTATGGCCTCAAACTTTTGGAGCCTGGGGATTTATTTCATATTTTTACTGTGGATGTCCGACCTTCTTCTGGGCAGGTTTCCCAGACAGGGGATCAGGCAGGGGATTCTGTGTACGCTTCTGGGACTGGCGCTGGTGGCGGTGATGTCCTTTGTCGGAATGGTCTGTTATCGGATGGGGCTGTGGAAGTGGGGAAACGGCGCAGGGAAACTGATATTTCAGTATTTTATGATCGGCTGCAAGATCCTGTTTCTGCATTTTCTGTATCGGACGTCTCTCAGGGACTGCTGTCTGGCGGAGCTGATGACTGAAATCCTCTGCGCTTACGGAGAAATTCTGTCAGAATTTTATTATTATGGAAAGGTTTTTGATCTGTCGGTGCCAGACCAGCGCCGGACTTATCTGTTCTGGTTTTTGGTGATTGCCCCTGCATGTCTTTTATTCTGCGGGCTGGTAATCGACAGATTTGGCCTGGGGAAAATATACAGGAAATGGATGGACCAGGAAGAAGTTCATAAGGGAATTCTGTTTCTGCTTGTCTTTTTTCCTGTGCTGTATGAGCTGCTGCGAAATGTGATGGTGGGGGATGATTTTGAAAATGTCCATCGTCTGTTTCCGCTGTTTTTTTTGCTGGCCATCCACCTGATTTTTGTCTATGTGGAGCGGGACCGGCAGCAGAGGCAGTCGATCATTGTCCAGCGGGCCAGTCTCAGGCAGCAGGCCATTTATATTGAAGAAATGGAACAGATGCAGGCGGAACTGCGCAGGTTCCGCCATGATTTTAAAAATATGATGGCAGGCATGTATCTTCAGGCGAAGGAGGGGGATCTGGATGCCGTCCGGAATTTTATTCAGGAAATGACAGGGGATTTTGACCGGCAGGTGGGCGGCCAGATCCGGCTGTTAAACCAGTTGAGCAATATCCGCGTGGTGGAAGTGAAAAGTCTTCTTTTGGAGAAGCTGGCCAGGATGCGGCAGGAAGGAATTTTCTGTGAGCTGGAAGTGGTAAACCCGTTTAAGGCCACCCAGATGCGCAGCACCGACCTGTGCAGATGTCTGGGGATTCTGGTGGACAATGCGATGGATGAAGTGCGGGGAAGACAGGACGGCCGGATTCATCTGATGCTCAGCAGTCAGGATGGCTGTTCCACCTTTCGGGTGAAAAATACCCTGTATGGGACGGTGGATTTCGGCCGGTTGGGAACGGCCGGTTATACCACCAAAGGGAGAGGACGGGGAATCGGCCTGGAAAGCTACAGGAAAATACTGGAAAAATATGCGTGTGCCCTTTCCTTTACGGCCATCCAGGACGGATGCTTTGTGCAGGAATTAAAAGTTGAGGAGGAATCCACGGATAACCGGGGGTGGAGAGAGCAGAGACGAGAGGGAAATCACTGACGGGAGGAAGCTATGCTGCCGATTTATATATGTGAGGATGACAGACAGATTTTGGAAGCAGAACGTGATTGGCTGGAGAAGCAGATTTTAATTGAGGAGCTGGATATGGAGATTGCGCTGTGTACGGGAGATCCGCGCAGGCTTTTGGACTGTCTGGACCGGGAACGCAGACAGGGAATTTATTTTCTGGATGTGGAGTTAAAGGGAGCGGCCATGGACGGCTTCCGGCTGGGGCAGGAGATCCGGAAAAGGGATGCCAGGGGATTTCTCATATATGTGACGGCCTTTGCGGATTTGGCCTTTGAGACTTTCCGCTATCATCTGGAGGCTTTGGATTATATCTGTAAAGAAAATCCGGAGAAGATGTATGCGGGGCTTTCCCGCTGTCTGCGGATTATTATGGAGCGGGTAGGGCGGGAGCAGGACGGGCAGCGGGAATACTTTACCGTCAGGACGCTGGACGTGATCCGGCACATTCCGCTGGAGGAAATCCTGTATTTTGCCACTTCCGGGCGGACACACCGGATTGAGCTGCATGCAAAACAGGAACGGCTGGACTTTATCGGCAGTATGCAGGAGCTGGAAAAAGGGCTGGAACGGCATTTTATCCGGGTGCATCGGGGGTATCTGGTCCGTGAAGATCAGATCGCCCAGATAGACCGGAAAGCCAGGGAGGTGGTGCTGAAAAACGGGGAGCGCTGTCCGTTTTCCAGAAAACTGGGGCGGCGTCTTCTGGAGGACGGCTGAAATTTGTGCTTCTGTCTGATTGATGCCGGCCGTGCCATTCAGGCAGCGGAATGACCGTCTGGGCATTTTGTCTCCTTCCGGAGATCATCGGTGATATAATAGCGGGTATGGTTGACAGGCGAAATCTGTCTGCTTTGATAAGCCTGTATTCGGATGTGTCCTGTCTGTGTCCTTGCAATCGAAGCCTGCCTTTTTACCGGAGGCCGGGATCAAGGGGCGTTTCCGAAGATCTGATAACAAAAGGAAGGAAGTGGTATAAAATGACAGAAACGGCAGAGAGCAAAAAGCAGTTTCTTATTTTTATTCTTGTGGCTTATGGCGTAACTTATGTGATGGGACTTCTGACCTGGTACGGAAGCACCATACCGGTGGAGATGAGTGTGTTTCCCAATGCCCAGATGTTTTACCCGGCGGCGGGCGTGATGCTGGCTTATGTGCTGACCCGGTGGAAGGACAGTCTGCTGCCCAGATGGTTTTACATAGGATTTCTGGCCGTAACGTTTCTGATGCTGGCCTTTTGCCTGCTGTCTGTTCTGATGCCGGAGCGGACGGCCGAGATGTACGGGCAGCCGGTATCTCTGTGGATGGTGCTCTGCCAGTATGTGATGATCGGCGGAAGTATTCTCTGTCTGATACTTCTGCTGACAGCGGGGAAAAAACGGCGGGCTGCTTACGGACTGAGAGGAAGCCGCTGGGGCGCTTCCGTTCTCTGCATTCTGGTATTCCTGGTTCTTTATTTCGGCCGGGCGGCGATTGCCTATATTGTGGGAGGACAGACGGACGTTATGATGGATATTGCGGCCAGCCCGGATACCTGGATTTATATGCTTTCTCTGTTGGTAAGCTTTTTTCTGACTTTTCTGCCTTTTTTTGGAGAGGAATATGGCTGGCGCTATTATTTGCAGCCTTTGCTTCAAAAGCGGTTCGGACTGCGCGGAGGCGTTTTGATTCTGGGCGTGGCCTGGGGGCTGTGGCACGTGTTTCTGGATTTCTTCTATTATACGACGCCGGACAGAGGGCTGGTCATGACGACAAACCAGATCATTACCTGTGTGACCCTCGGTATTTTTTTCGCCTGGGCCTATCTGAAAACCAATAATATCTGGGTTCCCGTGATCCTTCATTATTTAAATAACAATCTGGTGCTGGTGGTGGCCAATAATTATTCCATAGACGTCCTGGAAAACCAGCAGATCACCTGGGCGATGATTCCCGGCCAGTTGCTGCTGAACGGGCTGCTGTTCGGGCTGTTTATTCTGTCGAAAGAATTTCGGAAAAAACCGGCAGATGAGGAACCGGCCATATAAAAGTGTGAGATAACAGATTCGGCAAAAATATGCGGAAGCCGTGAAATGACAGAACTGATTTGTTCTGTTGTTTCACGGCTTTTTATACCATGGGAGAGTCCTTTGAACTTTCCCGTGATACAAAAAGCCCTCCGGGCGGGATCAGACTGCGCCGTACGCTGTTATACCAGATCTGAAAAAACTTGTCAGGTGTAATGTATGTGCGGCGGTATATTTACAATGTTTTTTATGAAAACACTGGACAAATCAAAATGGTTAGTGTATACTAATTTTAAATGGTTAGTATATACTAACTTAAAGCGCTGTTCCATAAACCACAAATCCTGATGCCGCAAAGGAGGGAATAATGAGTATCGTAATCGTAGGCGGACATGACCGCATGGTTTGTCAATATAAAAAAATATGTAAAGATTTTCACTGCAAGGCGAAGGTATTTACCCAGATGAGCGCCGGGTTCGGAAAACAGATCGGCAGTCCGGACCTGCTGGTTCTGTTTACAAGCACTGTATCCCATAAAATGGTGAAATGTGCTTTGGACGAAGCAAAGAGAAGCAATACGGAGGTGGTGCGGTGCCATACCAGCAGCGGATGCGCGCTGTCGGAAATTCTCGAAAAGAAATGCGGGACAGTTCCGGCTTTGGCATCGAAGTGTTTCCGGTGAAAGTCCCGACGCAAAAGCCGTCTGCCCGAATCAAATGCTGGCTGCCGGGGCGCCTTGTCATGGGTTTCCCTGCGTGTGTTTTTTGATGGCGTCAAAGCTCTCCGCGCTGATTACATGCTCAATTCTGCATGCGTCCTCCACGGCCGTCCGGGGATTGACCCCCAGTGTAATCAGCCAGTTGCTGATAAGGGTATGGCGTTCATACATGGTTTCCGCGATGCGCAGGCCGGACTCCGTCAGCGTGATGTGTCCTTCCTTATTCACCAGGATATATCCGTTTTCCCGGAGATTTTTCATGGCCACGCTGACGCTGGGTTTTGAAAAATGCAGCTCCAACGCGATGTCAATGGAGCGGACGCAGGGCTGCCGTCTGCTTAAAATGAAAATGGTTTCCAGATAGTTTTCCGCTGATTCGTGAATCTTCAAAGGTCGTACTCCTTTTTTATATGTGTAAGATATCCTGAGATGCAATGATGCCGTTCAATAATAAAGCACAGGGTAAAATAAGGCATGTCGGCGGCGAAGCCTGCCGGCCTGCCGCTTTGTATAGTATATCATATTTTGACGGGAATGGGAGGATTCTTTGCGATTTTCACAAGTTTCATAAATACTTTTGGTACGCGAAATCATTATGGAGAATAAATGAACGGTTTGAAAAAATTTAAGAAAAAAATATGAAAAAAGGTTGACAATTGAGTTAGTTAATGTTAACCTATATTCAGTTAGCAATTACTAACATTTTTTATATCATGCGATTAGTCAGGACTTACCGCATGACTGAAAAAGAGAGGTAGTGTCAATTGATTTATGAAAAAAACAGCAACGGACCATACAAGCCCCAGGAGGGGAGTTGCGGAATTTTATAAAAAGAAAGAGAGGGATGGAAGATGCCTTTGACGATGGCAGCGGCCGGAGAGATGAATTCCATTAAAAGAGTGGGCGGAAAAGAGGAGATCAAACGGTTTTTGGAGAGTCTGGGTTTTGTGCCCGGCGGGCAGGTGACTGTGATTTCCGAGAACAATGGAAATGTGATTGTGAACGTGAAGGAATCCCGGGTGGCGATCAGCCGGGAGATGGCGTGTAAAATTATGGTGTGAGCCGGAAGACGGCGCATAGAAATATGGAGGAGAGAAAAGCAATGCGGACATTAAGGGATATCAAATGCGGCGAGACCGTGTCGGTGGTAAAGCTTCACGGTGAGGGAGCGGTAAAGCGGCGTATGATGGATATGGGAATCACGAAGGGAACCGCTATTTTCGTGCGGAAGGTTGCACCTCTGGGTGATCCGGTGGAGGTGACGGTGAGGGGATATGAGCTGTCATTGAGAAAAGCGGATGCCGGGATGGTGGAAGTGGGGTAACGGCTGAGAGAATAAGCTGCCGGCATATTTGACGGGGCAGGTAAAGCGGCTGTGACAATCGGCAGAAGTGCAGGGCTTTTGCTGTTTTTTAAGCCAGTTGGTTAGATGAATCTAACCCGAGCGGAGAAAGGGCGAAAATCCGGAGAATGGAATAAAAACCTTTTTGCTGGCAGAAACGCGTTGTCTGCATACGGCCTGACCGGGCGTGAAATGCGTGCTATTTGTTCAATATTGTATTTCTCAAGGAGGATTTGTATCATGGCGATCAAAATTGCCCTTGCCGGAAATCCCAACTGCGGCAAGACTACGTTGTTCAACGGCCTGACCGGTTCCAACCAGTTTGTGGGAAACTGGCCGGGGGTAACGGTGGAAAAGAAGGAAGGAAAATTAAAGGGACAGAAAGATGTGGTGATTGTGGATTTACCCGGCATCTATTCCCTGTCCCCCTATACGCTGGAAGAAGTGGTGGCCAGAAATTATCTGATTACGGAGCGGCCCGATGTGATTCTGAATATTGTGGACGGCACCAATCTGGAACGGAACTTGTATCTGTCTACCCAGCTTGCAGAGCTGGGCATTCCGGTGGTGATGGCCGTAAACATGATGGATGTAGTGGAGAAAAACGGCGATCGGATCAATACGGCGCGGCTGTCCCAGGAGCTTGGCTGCGAGGTGGTGCGGATTTCCGCATTGAAGGGAACCGGCGTCGGGGAGGCGGCGCAGAAGGCCGTGGAGGCAGCCGTAAGCCGGGGAATGCCGCCGGTACATAAATTTACTTCCGGGACAGAGACCGTGCTGGAGGAGATTGAAACATATATCGGTGCGGAGATTCCGGCAGAACAGAGACGTTTTTATGCCATCAAGCTGTTTGAACGGGATGAGAAAATCGGGGAACGGATGAAGTCCGTGCCTGACGTGGAGCATATCATCAAAAAGGCGGAAGAAGCCATGGATGACGATGCGGAAAGTATCGTGACCAATGAGCGCTACAACTACATCTCCTCCGTAATCGGGAAATGCTATGAAAAGCACAGAAAAAACCAGATGACGATGTCGGATAAGATTGACAGAATCGTAACAAACCGCTTTCTTGCCCTGCCTGTCTTTGCGGCGGTGATGACCCTTGTTTATTACGTGTCAGTCTCTACGGTAGGCACTTTTGCGACGGACTGGACCAATGACGTACTGTTCGGTGAGATTATCCCGCCGGCAGCAGAGGGCTTTCTCACAGGCATCGGCTGTGCGGAATGGCTCCGGGGGCTGATTGTGGACGGTATTATAGGCGGCGTGGGCGCCGTGCTGGGCTTTGTGCCCCAGATGCTGGTGCTGTTTATCTTTCTGGCATTTCTGGAAGCCTGCGGCTATATGGCCCGGATCGCTTTTATCATGGACCGTATTTTCCGGAAATTCGGCCTGTCCGGCAAGTCCTTTATCCCGATGCTGATCGGCACCGGCTGCGGCGTACCGGGGGTAATGGCGTCCCGTACCATTGAGAATGACAGGGACCGAAAAATGACGATTATGACCACCACCTTTATTCCCTGCGGCGCGAAGCTGCCCATTATTGCCCTGATTGCGGGGGCATTGTTCGGCGGTGCCTGGTGGGTGGCGCCCAGCGCATATTTTGTGGGGATTGCGGCGGTGATCTGCTCCGGCATTATATTAAAGAAGACATCCCTGTTCGCCGGCGATCCGGCTCCCTTTGTGATGGAGCTGCCGGCCTATCACTGGCCCACCGCGGGCAATGTGCTCAGAAGCATGTGGGAGCGCGGCTGGTCCTTTATCAAAAAGGCCGGAACGGTTATCCTGCTGTCGGCCATTTTCATATGGTTTACGTCCGGTTTTGGAGTTACGGAAAGTGGTTTCGGCATGGTGGAGGACCTGAGCGACAGCTTTCTGGCCGGTATCGGCAGTGCCGTCGCATGGATTTTCAAACCGCTTGGCTGGGGCGACTGGAAGGCTGCGGTGGCGGCGTTTACAGGTCTTGTGGCGAAAGAAAATGTTGTGACCACGTTCGGCATCCTGTACGGCTTTGCGGAGGTGTCCGAGGAGGGCGAAGAAATCTGGTCCGCGCTGGCTGCAAGCTACACCACTGCGGCCGCCTACTCCTTCCTGGTATTTAACCTGCTTTGCGCCCCCTGCTTCGCGGCCATCGGCGCCATCAAAAGGGAGATGAACAATGTAAAGTGGACCTGGTTTGCCATCGGATATCAGTGCGGCCTGGCCTATGGGGTATCATTGTGTATTTATCAGTTGTGGACGCTGTATGCGGGCGGCGGGTTCGGCATAGGGACCATGGCGGCTATCCTTCTGCTCGCCGGGTTTGTGTATCTGCTGTTGCGGCCCTGCAAAGAGAGCGGGCGGCTGCGTGTGAAGACGAAGACGGCAGCGAAGGCTTGAAACGGGGACGGAAGTGAGATAAAATGGAGCGGAACCGGTGAAAGGAAACCGGCGGAACGGAATGAACGGGAGAGAACCGGTGTGATGAGACGAGGCAGAAAAATCGGAACCGGTGAGTCAGAATCAGGAAAGGGGTCACCGGCGGCAGACTGATCTGGCCGGCGGGACATTTAGGAGATGGGATTATGAATCTTTCGACATTAATCGTAGGCATGGCAGTCCTTTTGGTGGCGGTTCTGGCGGTGCGCAGTTTAAGAAAGGATAAAAAGAACGGAAAATGCGGCGGCTGCGGCGGCAGTTGCGGAAGCTGTCCGGGATGCCATTAAGGCCGTAAGAAACCGCCCTGCCAAAAAAACGGTTATCATAGTTAAGAAAGATGCGGAGTTTTCGGAACGGTGCTGTTCCGGCTCCGCATTTTTATGATGCAAAAAGCCCTTCGGGTAAGAACCGCCCTGTTTTGTGTACGGCTGCGCCAGGTTCGAAAAAACCTTGCCGGACGGAATACGCGCGGGGCGGAAAATCACCGGAAACAAAAGGAGAAACCCTGGAAAATTTCCGCTTGACAAGAGAAAATTCCCTGTATATAATAGGAAAGTGTGCATTACGGACCTGTCCCCCAGATCGGGCGGGCTGTTCTGATACGCACGAAACAGACACAGACCATGAAGCTTACAGGAGGTGAAAAATATGCCTACATTCAACCAGTTAGTGAGAAAGGGAAGACAGACTGTCGAGAAGAAAAGCACTGCCCCCGCTCTGTTAAAGGGATACAACTCTTTAAAGAAAAGAGCAACTGACGAGGCCGCTCCTCAGAAGAGAGGCGTCTGCACCGCAGTGAAGACAGCGACTCCTAAGAAACCTAACTCAGCGCTTAGAAAAATTGCCAGAGTTCGTCTTTCTAACGGTATCGAAGTAACCAGCTATATCCCTGGCGAAGGCCATAATCTGCAGGAGCACAGCGTTGTTCTGATCAGAGGCGGCAGAGTGAAGGATTTGCCCGGTACCAGATATCATATCGTAAGAGGTACGCTTGATACCGCAGGCGTGGCGAACAGAAAGCAGGCTCGTTCTAAGTATGGCGCTAAACGGCCTAAAAAATAAGGGATACTGAAATTTGTTATAAAGATTAGTGCCGGAATGAAGCATATTTGAACCGATTGATTTAAATATCCACCTGACCCGCACGAACACATCAATCATCTATGACAAATGTGAGTACCGATGAATTAACGAGCCTGAAGGAGTCACCGACGGGCGGTATTAAGGAGGGAAGTAACGTGTCACGTAAAGGAGTTACTGGAAAAAGAGACGTATTGGCGGACCCGCTTTACAACAATAAGGTTGTGACCAAGCTGATCAACAACATTATGCTGGACGGCAAGAAGGGTGTTGCCCAGAAAATCGTATACGGAGCCTTCAACAGAGTGGAAGAAAAAGCTGGAAAGCCTGCTCTGGAAGTATTCGAAGAAGCGATGAATAATATCATGCCTGTACTGGAAGTAAAGGCAAAACGTATCGGCGGCGCTACCTATCAGGTGCCCATCGAAGTAAAGCCGGACAGAAGACAGGCGCTGGCGCTTCGCTGGCTGACGCTGTTTTCTCGTAAAAGAGGCGAGAAGACCCAGGAGGAACGACTGGCCAATGAAATCCTGGATGCATCCAACAACACTGGTGCGGCTGTCAAAAGAAAAGAAGATATGCACAAGATGGCCGAGGCAAACAAGGCATTCGCGCATTACAGATTTTAATCGGATGTCCGGGATTTGTTTCGGGTTTTAAAGGAGGAAAAATCCCTTGGCTGGAAGAGAGTATCCATTAGAGAGAACCAGAAACATCGGTATTATGGCTCATATTGATGCCGGTAAGACAACATTGACCGAGCGTATTCTATACTATACCGGTGTTAATTATAAGATTGGCGATACCCACGAAGGTACTGCTACCATGGACTGGATGGAACAGGAGCAGGAGCGTGGCATCACAATCACTTCCGCTGCAACCACATGTCACTGGACGCTGGAGGAAGAAACAAAGCCGAAGAAAGACGCACTGGAGCACCGGATCAATATCATTGATACGCCAGGGCACGTTGACTTCACTGTTGAGGTTGAGCGTTCTCTGCGTGTGCTGGACAGTGCCATCGGTGTATTCTGTGCAAAAGGCGGTGTGGAGCCTCAGTCTGAAAACGTTTGGAGACAGGCTGACAAATATAACGTACCCCGTATGGCTTTCATCAATAAGATGGATATCATGGGCGCCGATTTCTACAACGCAGTGGGCATGATAAAGACCAGACTGGGACACAATGCGGTACCGATTCAGCTTCCGATCGGTAAGGAAGATGATTTCAAAGGCATTATCGACCTGTTCGAGATGCAGGCCTATATCTACAATGATGAGAAGGGCGAAGATATCTCCGTTGTGCCGATTCCTGACGATATGAAGGAACAGGCGGATGAGTACAGAACGGCGATGGTTGAGGCGATCTGCGAAACCGACGACGATCTGATGATGGAATATCTGGACGGGGAAGAACCGTCTATGGAAGCGCTGAAAAAAGCACTGAGAAAAGCGACCATTTCCGTGGAGATCATCCCGGTATGCTGCGGTACGGCTTACAGAAACAAAGGCGTGCAGAAGCTTTTGGACGCTGTTCTGGAATTTATGCCCGCGCCTACGGACATTGCCTCCATTACCGGCGTGGATGCGGACGGCAATGAAGTGGAGAGACATTCATCCGATGAGGAACCGTTCTCCGCACTGGCATTCAAGATTATGGCCGATCCCTTCGTAGGAAAGCTGGCGTTCTTCCGTGTGTATTCCGGAACGCTGAACTCCGGTTCCTACGTTCTGAACGCCACGAAGGGCAAGAAAGAGCGTGTGGGCCGTATTCTGCAGATGCATGCGAATAAGAGAGAAGAACTGGATAAGGTATATTCCGGTGATATCGCCGCTGCCGTTGGTCTGAAAATCACCACCACCGGCGATACGATCTGCGACGAGCAGCATCCGGTTATCCTGGAGTCCATGGAATTCCCCGAACCGGTTATCGAGGTGGCCATCGAGCCCAAGACGAAGGCCGGACAGGATAAGATGGGCGAGGCGCTGGCGAAGCTGGCAGAGGAAGATCCCACCTTCCGCGTGACTTCCAATCCGGAGACAGGCCAGACCATTATCGCCGGTATGGGCGAGCTGCATCTGGAGATTATCGTTGACCGTCTGCTGCGTGAATTCAAGGTAGAGGCAAACGTAGGCGCGCCTCAGGTAGCCTATAAGGAATCCTTTACCAAGCCCGTGGAAGTTGACAGCAAGTATGCGAAGCAGTCCGGCGGCCGCGGTCAGTACGGACACTGTAAAGTCAGATTTACGCCTACCGATCCCAATGCGGAGCAGACTTTCGAGTTCGTATCCAGCGTTGTGGGCGGTGCGATTCCGAAAGAATATATCCCCGCTGTCGGCGCAGGTATCGAAGAAGCTGCGAAGTCCGGTATTCTGGGCGGATTCCCGGTACTGGGTCTGAAAGCCGACGTATATGACGGTTCCTACCATGAGGTAGACTCCAGTGAAATGGCATTTAAGATCGCCGGTTCCATGGCGTTCAAGGATGCGATGGCAAAGGGCGGTGCAGTACTGCTGGAGCCTATTATGAAAGTGGAAGTTACCACGCCTGAGGATTATATGGGTGATGTCATCGGCGATATCAACTCCCGCCGGGGCCGTATCGAGAGTTTCGAGGATGTGAACGGCTCCAAACTGATCACAGGCTATGTTCCGCTGGCCGAAATGTTCGGATATGCAACCGACCTGCGTTCCAAGACCCAGGGCCGCGGTTCCTACTCCATGTTCTTCAGCAGATATGAGCAGGCACCCAAATCCGTACAGGAAAAAGTTATTTCCGCAAAGCAGAAATAATGCTTGAAAAACTTGTTGCGATACAATATAATAGCAGATAACGATAATAGTGAATTGAATGATACCCGTGCTGCGGGTACAAATCAAGGAGGACATTTATAATGGCTAAAGCTAAATTTGAGAGAAACAAACCCCATTGTAACATTGGTACGATCGGCCACGTAGACCATGGTAAAACGACTCTGACCGCCGCTATCACCAAGGTTTTATCCGAGAGAGTTGCCGGAAACGTTGCAACTGATTTCGATAATATTGACAAGGCTCCCGAAGAAAGAGAGCGTGGTATCACCATCTCTACCGCTCACGTAGAGTATGAGACGGACAACAGACATTACGCACACGTTGACTGCCCCGGACATGCCGACTATGTAAAGAACATGATCACCGGTGCTGCGCAGATGGACGGAGCTGTTCTGGTTGTTGCCGCTACCGACGGCGTTATGGCACAGACCAAGGAGCATATCCTTCTGTCCCGTCAGGTAGGTGTTCCTTATATCGTAGTATTCCTGAACAAGTGCGATATGGTAGACGACGAAGAACTGATCGAGCTGGTTGAGATGGAAGTAACCGAGCAGCTCGAAGAATATGAGTTCTCCGGATGCCCGATCATCAAGGGTTCCGCTCTGAAAGCGCTGGAAGATCCTCAGAGCGAGTGGGGCGACAAGATCATGGAGCTGATGAGCACCATTGATTCCTATATCCCCGATCCTCAGCGTGACACTGACAAGCCGTTCCTGATGCCTGTAGAGGACGTATTCTCCATCACAGGCCGTGGTACCGTTGCTACCGGTAGAGTAGAGAGAGGTACGATCCACGTATCCGACGAAGTTGAAATCGTTGGTCTGAAGGAAGAAAACCGTAAGGTTGTCTGCACCGGTATCGAGATGTTCCACAAATTACTGGACGAAGGCCAGGCTGGTGATAACATCGGCGCTCTGCTCCGTGGTGTTCAGAGAACTGAAATCGAAAGAGGACAGGTTCTCGCAAAACCCGGTTCCGTAACCTGCCATACGAAATTCACCGCTCAGGTTTACGTACTGACCAAGGACGAGGGTGGCCGTCATACACCTTTCTTCAACAACTACAGACCTCAGTTCTATTTCAGAACAACCGACGTTACCGGCGTTTGCAACCTGCCCGATGGCGTTGAGATGTGCATGCCTGGCGATAACGTAGAGATGACCATCG
>Ga0137306_101737_pt2 | contig 20589 bp, 18 predicted proteins | sample Inofroosms_March_FD_97187 | JGI IMG/M metagenome (GOLD analysis project Ga0137306, IMG submission 97187) | Mouse cecal microbial communities from Vienna, Austria - N-Acetylneuraminic and N-Acetylglucosamine D2O microcosms_March | ecosystem: Host-associated > Mammals > Digestive system > Large...
AAATGGGGAGAAAAAACCGAATGGAAGGCGGAATCGCCAGAAGCAGGCCAGGCTGCGGGAACCAAATAATCAAGTTTCAAGAATAGGAATTTCCCGCCAGTGACAAAAATGAGATCGGGCTTAACAATGTAGCAAATATAGACACAGAAGTCACCCACCACGGCACCGTCCCGTCTCCCTTAAAATACTCCTTTCCCTTCATCTCTTTCTTCGCAAAGTGAAGGCCGGCAAACAATACTGCTGCCAGATACACAACTAAGATAACCAGATCGACCATTGTAAATCCCTGCATCGCTTTTTCCTCCTTGTCCTTTTCTTACCCCACATACTTTTCTTTCGCGTCACGGATCATACCCGCAGCTTCTTTCACCACCGCCATATCTTCCTCTGTCAGTGCGGGCAGCGGCTTTCTCACCCCGCCAAGATCAAGATTTTCATTGATCTTAAGAATCTCCTTGATCACACCGTACATGTTGCCGCGGGCGGAGCACATTTTACAGATAATATCGTTGACCGCATACTGGATCTCTTTCGCCCGGTTAAGCTCCCCGGCCCTTACGCACTCATCCATCTTAAGGAACAATTCCGGCATCGCCCCGTATGTCCCGCCGATCGCCCCTTGAGCGCCGATGACCCTGCCGCTGATGAACTGCTCGTCCGGCCCGTTAAAGATCACATAATCATCTCCGGCCGCCGCCTTAAACATCTGGATATCCTGAACCGGCATAGAAGAATTCTTAACGCCGATCACATTAGGATTCTTTCTCATCTCGGCAAAAAGATCCATAGTGAGCGCCACTCCTGCAAGCTGGGGAATATTGTAAATGACAAAGTCCGTATTGGGAGCCGCCGAACTGATATCATTCCAGTACTGGGCAATGGCGTGCTCCGGCAGGCGGAAATATATGGGCGGGATAGCTGCAATGGCGTCTGCCCCCACACGCTCAGCGTGACGTGCAAGCTCCATGCTGTCCTTTGTATTGTTGCACGCCACGTGGGCGATTACCGTAAGCTCACCCTCTGCCGCCTCCATCACCTGTTCAAGAACCAGCTTTTTGTCCTCCACGCTCTGATAGATACATTCTCCGGATGAGCCATTTACATATACTCCCTTGACGCCCTTTGATACAAAATACCTGGTAAGCGCCTTAACTCCCCCCGGGCTTATCTCGCCCTCTTTGTCATAGCATGCGTAAAATGCCGGGATAACGCCTTTGTACTTGTCAAGATTCCTCATGATCCTTCTCTCCTTTTCTTTTTTTGAATGTTGATATGCTTTATGACTGAATATAAAATGTTCCCTTTCCCTGTGCTGCCTGCCGCTTCGGCGCTTAGGCGCTGCCGCCGCCCTTACCTTAGTCCAGCACTTCTGCAAATTCCCTTGTGATAAGCTGCGGTCTTGTGATCGCAGAACCGACTACCACGCTGTAAGCCCCAAGCTCAATGACACGCTTAACCTTCTGGGGCGTATTGACATTTCCCTCCGCGATGACCTTATGCTTAGCTTTCGCGATAATCTCCCGCAGAATCCGGAAATCATCCTCTTCAATCCGGTCTCCCTCACTCTGTCTGGTGTATCCAACCATCGTTGTCCCGATGAAGTCGAAGCCAAGCTTATCGGCGTGAAGGGCCTCCTCCACGGTAGAGCAGTCCGCCATCCAGAGCTGATCTGGGTACTTCTCCTTCACCTGCCGGAAGAAATCCTTAAGCGCCACGCCTTCCGGCCTAAGTCTCCCCGTAGCGTCAAGGGCGATGATCTCGGGGCCAGCCTCCATCAGCTCATCCACTTCCTTCATCGTAGGCGTAATGTATACCTCACTGTCTGCATAATCCCGTTTGACGATCCCGATGACCGGAAGGTCTACGTTGTGCCTGATCTCCTGTATATCCTCCTTCGTGTTGGCGCGGATACCGTATGCGCCCCCCTCCTTTGCCGCCAGAGCCATCCTGCCCATAATGAAGGAAGAATGGAGCGGTTCGTGGGGCAGCGCCTGGCAGGATACGATCAGCTTTCCTTTCAGGCTTTCTACTTTCTTGTCTGTCATTTATCTTGTCCTCCTTTTCGTTGCCTTAAGTATATCAGCGCAGAAATTATTTTCAATATATTTAGCGTTTACAGAAAGTTCTTTCATCCATTTTCAAATATACCTGTTTTTTCTCCTCCTTTTTTGTTTCACTATTAGTAAATTTGCACAAATAAAAGTACTTTCTTTCCCCAATTGAAAGTATCTCCAATTATGCTGATTTTTATTGAAATTCCTGATTTTACTGATATACTTATAAGAAAAAAGGCATTACTAACTGTAAGAAGCAACACAGTGGATAATGAAAGAGAAAGGAAATGAAAGATATGGTTATTTGCAGAGCAAAGGATTATAAGGAGTTAAGCCGGAAGGCGGCGAATATTATTTCCGCACAGGTGATCATGAAGCCTGACTGCGTACTGGGGCTTGCCACCGGCTCATCTCCTGTGGGAACCTATGAGCAGCTGATCGAGTGGTATAAAAAAGGAGATCTGGATTTCTCAAGAGTGTCCAGCATCAATCTGGATGAATACAAGGGCCTTGACCCGGAAAATGACCAGAGCTACCGCTACTTTATGAATACGAATTTCTTTAATCATGTGAATATCGACAAGGCGAATACCTCTGTACCCAATGGCCTGGAGCCGGATTCCGGCAAAGCGTGCAGGGATTATGACGAGATCATCGAAAAGAGCGGCGGCGTAGACCTGCAGCTTTTAGGCCTGGGACACAACGGCCACATCGGGTTCAATGAGCCTTGCGATGTATTCCCCTGCTGGACGCACTGCGTAGACCTGACCCCAAGCACCATAGAGGCCAATAAGCGCTTCTTCGAGTCCGAGGCAGACGTTCCCCGCCAGGCTTATACGATGGGAATCGGCAGCATCATGAAGGCGAAAAAGATCGTCGTTGTGGTAAGCGGCGAGGATAAGGCCGAGATTCTGAAAAAAGTCGTGTGCGGCCCCATCACTCCTGAGGTTCCGGCATCCGTGCTGCAGCTCCATCCGGACGTGACGGTCGTAGCGGACGAGGCGGCATTATCCAAAATACAGATCTGCGGGTAATTTCCGGCAATTTCAGGTCTATGGCCAAACCGCCGTATAGTTTTAATAAAGGAAGATGCAATGTATAAGAATATTGAAAAACAGACAAAACTCAGGCTGAAGGACCAGATCGAATACCAGCCCCATCAGGTGGTCAGCAAGACGCTGGTGCAGAATGACAAGATGGGTGTCACCTTGTTTTCCTTCGACAAGGACGAGGAGATCTCCACCCACGCGGCAGGAGGCGACGCTATGGTGACCGTCTTAGAAGGGACAGGGCGCTTTACGGTAGACGGGGAAGTGTTTATCCTGACTGAGGGTGAGACACTGATCATGCCAAAGGACATCCCCCATGCAGTGTATGGCGAGGAAAGATTTAAGATGAAGCTTACTGTTTCATTCTAGAACCAAATAACGCAGAATGAATGTTCAGTCTGCAAAACGGCTGAACAGCTCCGGCTAAACTCAGCGGGGCGTAGCCGATGTATGACAGATAAAAGGGAATGTATAACGGATCACCGCGTACATTCCCTCTTTTCTTACTTCATAAAGCCGCCGCTGAATATGATGCTGTATGCCAGGATGCACCATGGCTTCCCGAGCACGATTATGGTGACGAACCTGCGCACGCTCATCTTCGTGATCCCGGTAAAATAGCAGAAAAAATCGTCCGGGAACAAGGGCAGCACCATAGCGGCAAACAATATCAGTGCGTAGCACTTACTTTCAGCCGCCCACGCCGACCACCTCTCGTACCTCTTCCCCGGAAACATCCTGCCAACCATCGCACTCCCGTACTTTTTCGCAAGCAGGAACGCGATGACAGATCCCGCCGAGATCCCGATATAATTGCACCAGAACCCGCCTGCACAGCCGAACAGCACCGCGCCCACCGCGCAGCCTAAGAAGCCCGGCAGCACCGGCAGCACCACCTGCGCCGCCTGGATCGCGGTCAGGATAAACGGCGCTAAGATTCCGAACCCTGCGACATACTGCTGCAAAGTCTTCACCGAATCAAATTTTCCGTCCAGGTAAGCCTTAAGCAGAACCGCGCAAAACGCCAGACATACGGCAATCAGTCCTCCCGACACCCATTTTTCTATCCTTTTCCATCTGTCCATCTTCATTTCCATACTTCCGTCGTTTCCGTCACTTTCGTCACTTCCTACAATCACTTCCATCTTCATTGCGTTAATCATAACATCTGTTTCTTAATCCTGCTTGAAGCATTTCTTAAAAAAATTTGAAAATATTTCTTAAGAATATCGAAATTTATCCATATAAAAAATGCAGCTATCTTTTGAGATAACTGCATTTCAAATCGGTACTACGAAGATACTAATCCCGGCTGATGGATCCGTCGCCACCCATCAGAGCCGTCATTTCCTCAATACGCTCTAAAGGAAACGGCGGCTCGCACAATGGTTTCATCGCAATAGACATCAGCTTCATGGGATTATCATCTGCCGCCACACGGTTTGATGATAATTCCCCGCATCTGCGGCAGCGGTGAACGACCGCCCATTCACCATTCTTTCTCACCCACACGGCAATCGGCTCCATGATTCCTCCACAGTCAGATGCCCGGTCGCCCGGTTCTATATCTACATGGAGACTGCTCAGGCAATTCGGGCAATGATTCCGATGAGCTGTTCCTGCACCCTGAGGTACTACCATCCGCCCGCATACTTTGCAGGTAAACACGTCATTGCAGGCATGTGTCTTGTAATAATTCTTTTCGTATTGTTTCCGTTTATTTTCCCGATTCATTGATTTTTCCTCCTGAAAGTCTTTAATACCAGCCCTCCGGGAGGTTTGCCAGGTTACTGTATGCAAGCCCCCCGGCCTGATACAATAGCACATCTGTTGTTCTTCAAACAGCATTCCCCTTTCTGTCTTAGCTTAATTCTCCGGCATAGTGCCGTCTCCTCAAGTATAGCAGGCAAAAAATATTTTGACAAGATTATTCCGCATGTATAACACATTTTCGTTACGGAGTGGTTACTGTTCTTATCATTCATTTCCGTTATGATATTGACTTTTTTGCTCTATTCTCTATAATATACTAGGAAAATCCTGTTGCCGGCTCATGTCCGCCCGTACCTTTTTGGGGCTTACGGTTATCCGGGACAGCCTGCAACATGCAGGAAGGAAGTACATACTCATGCACAAACAGACGTTTAATAAAAATATCCTGTTTTTACACATAGCCGTAATGCTCTTCGGCCTGTCGGGTGTTATCGCGCAGTTCGTCGAGGTATCCGCAGTCATGGTGGCTCTCGGAAGGGTCATCTGCTCGTCTGTGCTGCTGTTCATCATTGCAATCGTGAAAAAGGACTGTCTGCTGCTTGGTTCAGCACGGGATTACGGGCTCATCATCCTGACGGGAATCGTCATGGCTGTCCATTGGACTACATTTTTCCAGTCGATCCAGGTGTCCACTGTGGCGATCGGAACGATCACATTTTCCACCTTTCCGCTGTTTCTGACCTTTTTAGAGCCGCTTATCTTCCGTGAAAAGCTGAAAAAGCAGAGCATTTTCACCGCAGTCATCCTGTTCATCGGCGTGCTCATTACTATTCCCGAATTTTCCATGGAAAACAATACGACTGTCGGGATTATCTGGGGGATGCTGTGCAGCTTTACCTATGCGGTCATGACTCTTGCAAACCGTTATTTTTCCGCGCGGTATACGGGCAGGATCATCTGCATGTACGAGCAGGGAACTGCCGCCATCGTGCTCCTGCCTGCATTTTTCATCGTAAAGACAAGCTGGAGGATGCCGGATATCGCCGGGGTAGCCTTTGTGGGATTCATCTGTACGGCATTCGCCTATTCCTTGTACGTGTCCGCGCAGAAGAGTGTGAAGGCGCAGACCGCCGGAATCATATCCGGGATGGAGACTGTCTACGGCATTATCTATGCCCTGTTGTTTCTCGGGGAGCTGCCGAGCGCGCGGGAGCTTGTGGGCGGAGCCGTGATATTAGGCATTGCCATGTATTCTTCTCTAAAAACACCCGCAGCTTCATAAAAATATTTTCGGCGGAGAAATCCGATTCTCCGCCGTTTTCCTTATCCCAGATATACAATCTCTTCTTCCGGTTTAGCTGCCGGAACCATCTGTATCAGGTAGAGCACTGGCTGCCTGCTTCCATAAGAGGCTATCGCTTCATACCCGAATTTTGCTTTGATATGCACCCACTGACGCATAGGAACGTCCTGCTTGCCCGGCAGACGGCAAGGATACCCGTAAAAACGGATATCGTCCGCGCAGCAGGTCATGATCTTTCTCACCGGGACAAACATATCCTCCGCCATCCCCTTTGGGCGGAATGCCTGTGCGGTAAATTCAATCTCTTTATGAAGGTAGAGCTCCGGATGATCGTACGCGTCCACATACCAGATGCCGAAATCCTCGTCCTCGATCACGATCTTATCCGCCCTGACATCATAAGGAAGGTCTTCCTCTGTCGGCTGTATGATCCTTCCCTCAAGATCCTCAAAGATTAACTGCGCCATAGGATTCTGCACCTTCAGCGCCCTGCGGAAGCCTGAACGGTCCACTCCGGGCGAACAACGGTTCACCACGATCAGCTCTGATTCCGTAAGCTGCTCCATAAGCATGTTCCTCATATTGGTAAGATACATATCCAAAGTCGTCCCGTCCACTGTGGAATAAACGCCCTGCAGCTCCCAATTGCGCGGATAGCTGATAGAAAGCAGATCTTCCAGCTTCCACATTCCGTTGTATTCAATCACAATCTGAGCCGGATGATAGTTTTTTTCACAGTTTTTGAAAAAACCGGCATTAAGCTGCTCCGGCTCATCCACTTCCAGAAGCAGCATGTCCTTTTTATCCAGATATTCCTTCCCGTATTCTTCCTCGCCCTCCTCGCAGCGGATCAAAAGCGTAAGCCCAGACTCGATCCATTCCTGCTCCATCAGGGTCTCTTTTACAAGAGTCGTTTTTCCGCTGTCTAAAAAACCGGTCACTACAAAAACCGGCACCGGCGCCTGTTCAAACATCGCATTGCCCTCCAAAGAATTAAATATGGAATAATTTTAAAAGCCCGTCTTCTTTCAGATCAGTCCCAATCGCACAGACACGCCCGGTATAATCGGCCTGTCCCGCTCTCACTTCATATTCTTCCGGAACAAGATCGAACTGCTTCCAGCTTCCGTCCGCCATAGGAATGATCCCCTTAGCCCGCAGGATTATGCCGTAAGCATCAGTTTCTGACAATGCCTTTACCAAATAATCAAGCTCCTCATCAGTATATTTGTGGGCCGTTTCTCTGCCCCAGCTTGTAAATATCTCATCGGCGTGATGGTGATGGCCGCAGCATCCTTCATGCCCATGATGATGGTGGCCATGGTTACAGCCTTCACCATGCTCATGATGGTGTGCTTGCGCACAGCACTCCCCGTGATCATAATGATTGACGATGCTTTCTTCGTGGTCATGATGGTGGTCATGGTTACAGCTTTCACCATGCTCATGATGGTGTGCTTGCGCACAGCACTCCCCGTGGTCATGATGGCGGCCATGGCCGCAGCACTCCCCGTGGGCTTGGCCATGGTGCTCCAGCAGATCCTCCAATTCCGCGCCATGCTCAAGTGCGCGCGTGATCGCTTCTTTTCCGAGCTGCTCCCAGGGAGTGGAGATGATCGTTGCCTTCTCATTCTCCCTCCTAAGCATATGCACGCACTCCTCAACCTTTTCGTCACTCATCATCTGTGTACGGCTGATCACGATCGTGGAAGCATGCTCCACCTGATCTTGAAAAAACTCACCAAAGTTTTTCATATACATCTTTGCCTTTTTCCCGTCCACCACCGTGATTCTTCCGGTAATCTCGATGTCTGCGTCCTCCTTTACATCCTCAACCGCCTTCGCCACGTCAGACAGCTTGCCCACGCCGGAGGGCTCGATGATCACACGATCCGGCTCATACTCTGTGATCACCTTCTTTAACGCTTCACTAAAATCACCCACAAGCGTACAGCAGATGCAGCCGGAATTCATCTCCGTAATCTCAATCCCCGCGTCTTTTAAAAATCCGCTGTCAATTCCGATCTCTCCGAATTCATTCTCAATCAGCACCAGTTTCTCACCTGAAAACACCTGCTCAATCAGCCGCTTGATAAATGTTGTCTTTCCGGCTCCCAGAAAACCGGAGATAATATCTACTTTTGTCATCCTTGATACCTCACTTCTATTCAAAATAATGTGTTGTCTTATGTATTTCGAGATTTATCTTATCACAAACGATTAAGGTTATCCAGTACAGACTTTAATAAATGCAGCATTCAGGCCATCAAAAACAAGCAAAAAACGTGTTTCACTTGCCTTGAAGAATCTGATAAAATAAAAAATAATTTTTTTTCAAAAAACACTTGATTTTTTGGAAACTTTTGTTATAATAATATATGTTCGCTGGGACAATCAATGCGGATTGGTGTAATGGCAGCACAGCAGACTCTGACTCTGTTAGTAGAGGTTCGAGTCCTCTATCCGTAGTTCCTTGGCAGGGGCACCGGGTACAGTTATATAGTATCCGGTTACATAGCGGAGTGTGGCTCAGCTTGGTAGAGCGCTACGTTCGGGACGTAGAGGCCGCAGGTTCAAATCCTGTCACTCCGATTTTAGAAAATGGCTTAAGCATGGGATGATAAGATGTTTAAGCCATTTCTTTTTTGTATAAATCATTATAAGGATTAAGACTTGCCGTACATTGTATGATTTGGAAATTATCTGGTTAATCCCCAAAAATACTATGAAGAAACAGCGCTATGGCGCAGGAACATTTTAATCCCTGCGCCAATGATGTACAAGTACTGCCATGCTGTACTAATTTACTGTTTTCAATTTGTTTTTCGTTAATCTGCAGATTAGATAAAAGAACACAAAGCTGGCGGATACTCTGCCGAACACTTCTGCGGCCTGTTCACTGAGAGTGGCTGACAGTATCAGACGAACTGTAATGATTACTGCCATAATCGCCGCTATAATTGCTGCCATAAACGCTACTGCAATGAATGTCTTTTTCATATTGATAATCTCCTTTTCGTTGTATTGCCGTGTGGTGTTTTCTTTTCTGATATTAGAATATCAAATATGAAGATTTACATCCATCGATTTAACTTACGGTTTATGCAGGTTAACTTACATTTGCGTAAGGTTAGGTGGATCAGAGCGTTAAGCATGTCGTATATGCAGACCAGATGCATCCATCAGATTAGACGGCCTGTCTGCGTCCCCTAACAAATGTACATTATCTCCTTTGATCGCATCGTGTAATTCTCAAGCGCCTTCGGCATATATACCGGCTGGTGCGGCCAGTACCATGCGTCGTAGGTGCCGTTGTCGCAGTCTAACATATCATAGCCTGCTTCCTGCAGCATTCTGGCAGCCTTTTTACTTTCCTCATAATCCCTTCCGAACTCTTCAAGCTTTTCTCCCGGAACTGCTCCCCGATTAAACGTTTTTGTATAGCATTTTACAGAGTAACTCAGCGAGACAGGAAAGTCTTTACCGCACTTCGCTTTGATAGCCTGCACAATCTCCGTCGGGAAGCGCAGACGGTTCTCCAGCGATCCCCCGTACTCGTCCGTACGCTGATTAAATGAAGCGATCGCGAACTGGTCCAGAAGGTATCCTTCATGGACCGTATGAATCTCGACACCGTCAATTCCGGCATCTTTGGCTGCCTTCGCGCCGATGGCGAACCATTCAACATACTGATGGATCTCATCTACAGTCATCTCTCTGCACCTTGCTGGGATCCCATACATTCGGGGTTGCAGAAGGCACCGGTCCCTCTGGAGTACCGGATCTTCCGGACATAGACGAAATCATGATAAATACTTTTGACCCATAGATGCTTTTCTGGTAGCTGAAGAGAAGCAAGCCGGATATTGAACCATCTGGAGACGGCCGGCTTCGTGTCAGATATGCTGTATAAGTCCAAGCATCTGCGGGGGCGACCGGCCAAGATCTATCACATCAGATGGGAAATCTGAAAATCTATCAGAACAGCCCGGCCGCGGCCTTTCGGATCCGGAATTTATCGCAGAGCCGCCGGATCTTTCCAAATATAACTATCTAATCCCTGCGCAAGGTACCCTGCGAACCATCTGCGCTTTAGTACCTGCGCAAGGTATCCTGTGAATCGTCTGTAGTTTTCTCAATCTCCCTGATCACCACATAATACCCGCCGCCATCGGTCTTCACCAGCACCCGGTCCCCCGTCTTATGCCCCCGTATGGCCTTTCCCATGGGAGATTCTATGCTGATAAGCCCCTGCATGGAATTTCCCCGCACACTGGTCACCAGGCGGTAAGTCTCCGTCTCGTCATCCTCTTCAAAATACACCGTCACCGTATTATTGATGCCAACCTCGTCATCCTTCGATTCATCCGACACAATCCGGGCATTCTTCAGCATCTTTTCCAGATACCGTATACGGCTTTCATTGCGGTTTTTATCCTGCTTTGCCGCCTTGTACTCAAAATTCTCACTAAGGTCGCCCTGAGCCCTGGCTTCCTTCACCGCCTCAAGCTCTCTCTTCCGGACCACAAGCTTCCGGTATTCGATCTCTTCCCGGATCTTTTCTACATCGCTTCTTGTCAACTGCTCTCCCATGATATCCTCCTGTCTCTGATCTGATCATTCTACTTTGACGTCAGTATATCCCAGACGCCTTCTGTGGCTTTCCACTGATAATATGCTTGCTGCTCACCCGTGGTCAGCAAATATTTCTCCGCTTATCTATATTAACACAATTACCTTCGCAAATCCATTTAACATTCGTTGCCATGAGCGCCCCTGAGCCGTGAACAGCAACAATGCCCATTCCCGCCCCGGGAAAAGTAATCACTCCCTCATTGAAAATCCCTTGCTTCAGAGCTATAATAAGGCAGATGGCCAAGTAATATTTTTGTCATATTATTGAAGGAGATAACTTATGCAGCCCCATTTACCTACGTTAAAAGAGATCTGCCTCCACGGTACCAAATCCTTTCCCTGCGCCTTTTACCGGACCCGCTGCGCCGGAAAAGGGACTCTCGTGAAACACCACTGGCATGACGAGGTTGAGATTCTTTACTTTTCTGGCGGAGATTTCCGCCTGGAAATCAATATGGAGCAGTTTTTTATCCGATCGGAAGCCCTGTACTTTATCAACCCCGGCGAGCTGCACAGCATTTTCACGGAAAATGCAAAAAGCTCCGGCGAGGATGCTATCGTCTTTTCCCCGGATATCTTGAACCTTGATTCCTATGATGCCGCGCAGACACAGCTTATCCAGCCCATACAAAACGGCATGCTTCTGTTCCCCCGCTGCCTTACGCCGGATCACAAAGCATTCGCCCCGGTCAGGGATGCGTTTTTAGAAGCCATTCGTTCCTTCCAGACGCCGCCGGACGGGACGCCGGCTCAGCGAAACGGCGCAGCCACCGACGACCTGACAAGCCAGCTATTTATCAAATCCTCTCTGCTGCGCATCCTCGCGGTCCTCTCGGGCAGCCAGCTCTTCCTGCCCACAGAAAAAAATCACGACAAACGCGTGGAAGAGATCAAGACCGTCCTTACTTATATAAAAGAGAATTACAAAGAAAAGATGTACATCCAGGATCTGGCCAGGCAGGTGAATATGAACGCACAGTATTTCTGCCGTTTCTTTAAGAAGTCCATCGGGCGCTCTCCTATGGAATATATCAATGAATACCGGCTCAAGCAGTCTCTCCGTCTGCTCAAAGAAACAGACCTTCCGGTGACGGAGGTCTGCCTGGAATGCGGATATAATAATCTTGGTAATTTTCTGCGTTCATTTAAAAAATATGCTGGCACCACACCTTTACAATACCGCAAGGAAGTCAATATTTCGTAATTTTTAATCAGAGAAATATAAGACATCCCGCCCCGCGGCATTTATAATTGTACATAAGATAATTTCCGCAGGCTTTTGAAAATGTGCTGGCCTGCGAAAGACCGGAGGTAAGATTATGGCAGATCATATAACAAAAAAATGGTGGCACGACAAAGTAGCTTATCAGATTTATCCAAAGAGCTTTTATGATTCCAACGGGGACGGCATCGGCGATCTCCCCGGTATCATCAGCAAGCTGGATTATCTGAAGGATCTGGGGGCAGACATCATCTGGCTGTCTCCCTGCTACTGCTCTCCGCTGGCTGACGAAGGCTATGATATCTCAGACTATTACAATATCGACCCCCGCTTCGGCACGATGGCGGATATGGAAAAGCTGCTTGACGAGGCAAAAAAACGAAACATGTATATCCTGATGGATCTGGTCGTCAACCACTGCTCCGACGAGCACGAATGGTTCAAAAAAGCATGCGAAGACCCCGACGGGAAATACGGCAGTTTCTTCTACTTAAGAGACAAAAAAGAAGGGGAGCTTCCTACGAACTGGCGCTCGTATTTCGGAGGCCCGGTGTGGGATGACCTGCCGGGAACCAACAAGCAGTACCTTCACGTCTTCCACAAAAAGCAGCCAGATCTCAACTGGGAGAATCCCGAGCTCAGAAAAGAGGTCTACAAAAACATTAACTGGTGGCTGGATAAAGGACTGGGCGGCTTCCGCATCGACGCGATCATCAATATTAAAAAAGCGCTCCCCTTACGAAGCTACGAGCCTGACCGTGCAGACGGGCTTTGCAGCATCCAGGCGATGCTCAGGGAGGCAAAGGGGATCGGGGAATATCTAGGCGAGATGCGTGATTGCACCTTTAAGAAATACGATGCATTCTCCGTCGGCGAAGTATTTAACGAAAGGCCGGAGGAAATCCCTGATTTTATCGGAGAGAACGGCTATTTTTCCAGCATGTTCGACTTCAACGAGGCGGTTTTTGGCTCCAGCGATAAGGGATGGTACGACGCAAAGCCCATCACGCCTGATGATTACAAAAGATGCTGTTTTGAATCCCAGGCTAAGATCGGCGGCATCGGTTTCCTCTCCAATATCATCGAGAATCATGACGAACCGCGGGGTGTCAGCCGCTATATCCCGCAAGGCGAGTGTTTCCCGCAGAGCAAAAAGCTTCTGGCGGCGCTGAATTTCATGCTGCGCGGGCTTCCGTTCATCTACCAGGGGCAGGAGATCGGGATGGAAAATGTTCCCTTTTCTTCTATTGATGAGGTGGACGACATCAGCACGCTGGACGAATATCAGGTTGCCCTGAATGCCGGCCTGTCCCCGAAGGACGCTCTTGATGCTGTGGCCAAGTACAGCCGCGACAATGCAAGAACCCCCATGCAGTGGTCCGGGGAGGCCAACGCCGGATTTACGTCCGGAACTCCCTGGCTTAAAGTAAACCCGAACTATACCTCTGTCAATGCCGCCGCGCAGATGGACGACCCGGATTCCGTAAGGAGCTTTTACAAAAAGCTCATCGCCCTGCGCAAGGATCCTGAATACAAGGAGACCATCGTATACGGCGCCCTGGAGCCGGTCTGGGAAGACAGGCACAACCTGATGGCCTATTACCGCAAAGGCGATAAGACCCTGCTCGTTGCCGGCAACTATCAGATGGATATGCAGACGATTACACTCCCTGCACCTTATCAGCGCATATTGCTGAACAACTATCCTGATCTTACCGAAGATGAGCATGCCATTACCCTGCAGGCTTATCAGGTATTGATCATGGAAATGTAGCCTGCCGCGGCACATCCGCACAGGCATGCGGATACCGCTGGAAAGTATGGCAGAGAATCATATATATGAACAGAAAGGACGATGATTTATGAAAAAGACATGGTGGAAAGAGGCGGTGGTCTATCAGATCTACCCCCGCAGTTTTATGGACAGCAACGGCGACGGCATCGGTGACCTGAAGGGAATCACCAGCAGGCTCGATTATCTCAGATATCTTGGGATCGACGTGATCTGGCTCTCCCCGGTATATCAGTCGCCCAATGACGACAACGGATACGACATCAGCGATTATCAGGCGATCATGGACGAATTCGGCACGATGGAGGATTTCGACGAACTGCTTGCCGAAGCGCACAAACGGGGGATCCGCATCGTCATGGATCTCGTGGTCAACCACACTTCCGACGAGCACAGATGGTTCATGGAAAGCCGCAGCTCTAAGGACAATGCTTACCGGGATTACTATATCTGGCGGGAGGGAAAGGATGAGAAGACTCCCCCCAACAACTGGGGCTCCTGCTTCGGCGGTCCTGCCTGGCAGTACGACGAGGCAACCGGCATGTATTATCTGCACCTGTTTTCCAAAAAGCAGCCGGACCTTAACTGGGATAATCCTAAAGTCCGCAAAAGTGTTTTCGACATGATGACCTGGTGGTGCGACAAGGGCATCGACGGATTCCGCATGGATGTGATCAGCATGATCTCGAAGACGAAAGAAATGCCCGACGGAAAGGTGACAGACTTTTACGGCGATTTCGGCCCCTGCTGCGTGAACGGCCCGAACGTCCACCGATACCTCCAGGAGATGAATGAAAAGGTACTGTCAAAATATGATATTATGACTGTCGGCGAGACACCCGGCGTCACGACTGAGCTGGCAAAGCAGTATGCCGGAGAAGATACCGGCGAGCTTAACATGGTATTTCAGTTTGAGCTTGTGGACACACAGGGAAAGTACGGAAAATGGACGGACGAGAAGCTTCCTCTTACGGAGCTGAAGCGGATCATGACCCGCTGGCAGACCGAATTATACGGCAAAGCCTGGAACAGTCTGTTCTGGGATAACCACGACCAGCCAAGAGCAGTCTCAAGATTCGGCGACGATAGCAGCGAGCACCGGGAAACCTCGGCCAAGATGCTGGCAACCTGTCTCCATATGATGCAGGGAACCCCTTATATCTATCAGGGCGAGGAGCTTGGCATGACCAACTACCCGTTTGAGAAGCTGGAAGATTTCCGCGATATCGAAAGCATCAACGCCTACAGCGAATGGTGCCGAAGCGGCAAGGTCTCCCACGAAGTTTTCTGGCCCTGCCTGCTGTCCAGAAGCCGGGACAATGCAAGAACTCCCATGCAGTGGGACGGTACAAAAGAGGCCGGCTTCACCTCCGGGACGCCGTGGATCGCGGTGAACCCGAACTATAAGGAGATCAACGCAAAGGCAGCCGCCAAAGACCCTGATTCCGTCTTCCATTATTATAAGAAGCTTATCGCTTTAAGAAAACAAAACCCGGTCATCGTATACGGAAAATACGAGCTGCTGCTATCAGACAGCGAAAAACTCTATGTCTTCACCCGTACACTTGATCAGGAAAAGCTGCTTGTAGTATGCAATTTTTCCGGCGGGGAAGCCGCTTTTGTCATCCCGGATGAGTTCACCGGCGGCTCATGCCTGATTGCCAACATGGAAAATGATTATACCAAGAGCAGCCGGACCTTAAAGCCTTATGAAGCTTTTGTCCTGAAAAACAGATAGTATTCTGACACCCACTAACTGAGCCTGCGGATTTCTTACGCAGGCTCAGTTAGTCCCGAAAGGATGCCGTAATTACTCTGACACCCTGCATTTTTATATTTTAGCGTCACGCCCTTTCTTTGGCAAAATACTCACGGACCAGCTCCACCACCGTTCCCGACAGCAGGAACAATGCTGCTAAGTTCGGTATGGACATCAGCCCGTTGCACGTATCTGCGATGCCCCAGATGATTCCAAGGTCTACCGTCGCCCCGACGATCGCTGCCAGCGCATAGACAAGCATGAACGGCTTCACGATCTTCGTAGAGAACACGAACTCTACGCACCGCGCACCATAAAGCCCCCACCCGAGAATTGTGGAAAAAGCGAAACAGCACATAGCGATCGCGGTAAAGACAGACACCCAGTTGCCGTAGGTGGAGGTGAATCCGGATATAGTAAGCTCTGCTCCCGCGGCCTCCCCGAAGTTAATGTTAACGCCGCTGCACAGGATGACAAGAGCCGTCAGCGTACAGATCACGATCGTATCTGCAAATACCTCAAAGATACCGAACATTCCCTGCTTCACCGGCTGATCCGTATCCGCACAGGCATGTGCGATCGAACCGGTACCGATCCCCGCCTCATTAGAGAAAATCCCCCGCGATACTCCTCTTCTCATCGTAACCAGAAAACTTCCGATCACGCCTCCGGTAAATGCCGACGGGTTAAACGCGCCCGCAAAGATCATCTCAAAAACTGCCGGAACATGGCCGATATTTAAAAATACCACGCCCAACGCAAGGAGAACATAAATCACTGCCATAAACGGAACCAGCTTTTCCGTCACGCTCCCGATACGCTTTACGCCGCCTAAAAGCACGACCGCCACCAGGACAGCGATCACGATGCCGATGACCAGATTCACCGTCCCGACCTGTGATTCGCTGATAATCCCATAATTGATGAACGCCGAATCGATGGATGCCGTGATCGTATTGACCTGCGTCGCATTGCCCGTCCCCATAACGGTCAGCGCGCCCAGAATCGCATACACGACAGCCATCCAGCGCCAGCCTCTGCCCAGCCCGTTTTTGATGTAATACATCGGCCCGCCCACATAGTCTCCCGCCGAATTCCTCTCGCGGAAATGAACCGCCAGCGTAACCTCGGAAAATTTTGTGCACATACCAAGGATCGCAGATATCCACATCCAGAACACTGCTCCCGGCCCGCCGATGGCGATCGCTCCGGCCACCCCGGCTACGTTGCCGGTCCCCACGGTAGCCGCTAACGCCGTGCAGACAGCCTGGAAAGGAGTGATGCTCCCCTCCTCCGCCTCTGATTTCATAAAAATCCTTCCAACAGAGTTCTTCAATGCATACCCGAACTTGCGGAATTGAATAAATCCCGTCCGAAAGCTGAGGACAATCCCCACTCCGATAATGCACACCATCGCCGGCACGCCCCACACAAAATCATTCACTGCCGAATTGATGGATTCAATTGTCTGTAACATAGTTTTTCCTCTCTTTCCTACCCTCTCCGATCCGGAGAAAATATTAGTATGACATATCTTTTACCAACCATATCACACTTTTTTCTGTTTGTATACAATTGTTATTTTTCCATCGGCATTGTTATTTTTGACTCAATAGCGTATATTTTTTAACAATATTTTGTGCACAATGACGGCGCGCACTTTCACTACTCATTTCTGATCCGCTCCACCACGCTCTCCCGGTTCATTTTCTTAAACTCGTGCCTGGGTATGGCGTAAGCGATTATGGCAAGCACAGGTAGCAGCAGGATACAGGGCAGCACCGTCAGGTGGACCGAGAAGAAAAACGCCGACCCGATCGTATGCGAAAGCAGCCGCTCTGCACATGTGCAGATCAGCACGACAGCGAGGATAAACGCGCCTCCGGTGTAGATCGCACCCTCCGCCACAAGCATGTTCAGAAGCTGCCGTTTTGTCATTCCCACTGCTTCCAGAAGCGCCAGCTCTTTCTTCCTGCTTAAGACCGACGCCGCCATCGTGTTAAAAAAGTTCATGATTCCCACAAACGCCAGCACCGCTACCAAAAATGCCCCGATCACATAATATTTCCTCAGATACCGCTGAAAGCTTTCCTGCATATCCAGAACCGAAAACAGATTCATCATATCGTTTTCCTTAAGCACCGTGTCCTTGATATACCGGCGCGCCTCCTTCTCCTTTCCCTTCTTTACATCAACCGCCCCGTACATCGCCCGGTCTTCGCCGGTAAGACTGATAAATTCCTCCTCCGGCAGGATCACCGTCAGGTAGATGCAGTCGGCATAAGGATAATCCAGCGCAAAGGGCATCAGCGCCTCCCCAAGAACCCGGTATTCCTTTTTCCTCTTATTCCCGCATTCCATGGAAAATACATCGCCCTTTTGGTAGTATGCCTCAGGCTCTTCCCAATTGCCCGTATACCTCACATTAAAATCTGTGATTACATATCTGCCGCTTTTAAAATCCTCCCAGGAGCAGGGTTCATCCCTCCACTCCAGCTTACTAAAAGCCTCCTCATTGACCCCCATCAGGTGGACATTTATCCGGTTCTCTGACTTTGCCTTCTCCCACAGCTCTTTTTCGTAACTGCTCCAGTCCTGTTCATGGATATTGGCATTGTTCTCCCAGATCTGATAAAGCTCCGGCTCCATCTCGTGGCTTTCCGGCAGGTAGTACACATACCCGGCAGCTTCCTTATCCGGGCAGTCATCAAGCAGCTTCCGGATCTTTGGCGTCACCGCGTAAAAATTGGCCCTTCCCGCATCACCGGGCAACTGGTCGATCTGAAAGTCCGCCGCCAGAAAAGTCTGCTGATAAATCTCAAAATCATATCCTTCCACCATCATCACGATGCAGTCTACGACCACCATCGAAAGCGCCACAGACAGCATGACGATCAGCCCCTTTTTCCAGTTGCGCTGCATATTCCCCGCGGCCATGCCCCACCAGCTCACGGACGTGTTCCGCTTTACCTTCCTTCCCGTCTGTTCCCCTTCCGACAGGCGCAGCGCCTCCACCGGAGAGACCCGCTCCACCATCCGGCACGCCTGTATACTGGACAGATACACCGTCAAAAGGGTAAATGCGCCTGACGCCAGGAAGATAAGAGGATGGGCGGATACCACTGTCTCCGCCGTTTCTGCGGCGCTGCTGCTGATCTCCGCAGAGGCCGTCAGAGACGGCGCCATCAAGACTGACGCTCCGAACCCGAGCGCCAGCCCTGCTGGAATCCCTGCCGCCGACAAATACCACGCCTGCATACGCACGATCCGCTTTAGCTGCTTTCCGGTCGTCCCCACATTTTTCAAAAGCCCGTAAGCCCGGATATCCGTCTTTATGGATATGCTGAAAATATTATAGATGATCAGATATCCTGCCAGTATCACAAAACATATCATGACGATGACCGAACCGAAGGAAAATGCATCCTCCTCCATCAGGTCATATGCAGGATTTACTTCAAATCCGTTTTTTCCGTCCAAAAATCCTGCATTTTGGGATAATTCCTTCGTCTTCCCGCGGAGATTCCATTCATTTTTATACCAGACGCAGAAATCCCTGCCGCCGTTGTAGATCCCGTCTTTCAGCTCTTCTCCTGTCACCGGGTAGCGGTTGTCGAGCACATATTCCTCAGATACCCAGGCCATCTGTCCAAGCACCGCCTTGTCTCCCTTCCAGAATCCGCAAATCCGGAAGGTGTCCGTCCGTTTCTCTCCCGTGACCGGGTTGCGCTCCCAGGTTATGCTGATCTTTTCCCCCAGCTTATGAGGGATGCCCATCGCATCCAGGATCAGGGTACTGACCGCCGCCTCGTCCTCCTCTTTAGGCAGCCGGCCTTCTGTGGGGGTACAGTTAAAACTCTCCGCAAGATTGCTGTCCGCGTATCTGACTTCCCCAGAAAAGCTCACCCGATCATCGCAGAGCGCCCCTAAGAATATCCCTCTTCCATATCTGGCGACTCTGTTGTCCTCTCTGGCCGCACGCAGACTGCCCTCTTCCTCCTCATCGCTCAGACTCTGCGCAATCGCGTGGGAAGAATCCATAAAATGCTTGATATCCGCCGCGCGCTTGGAGAGAATCAGAGATACCGCCCCGGAAAACAGGCTGGTGAACAGCAGGGAGGTCAGCATAATCGCCAGCACCGCGATCCGATTCCTTCCTTTATTCATCTTCATGAAACGCTTCGTAAGCAGTCGGAGAGTTTCTTTATTCTCTACTCTTACCATACAAACACCCCCTATTCTGTCCTCTCGCTGCCGGAAATGCTCCGGCCGCTCTCTGTCCGGCGACTATCTGAAGCGCCCTGGCCTCTCTCTGCCTTGCTGCTCCTGGAAGCGCCCCGGCTTCTCTCTTCCCTGCTGCTCCCGGAAATGCTCCGGCTTCTCTCTTCCCTGCTGCTGTCGGCAAAGATCCTGCCGTCCTCTATCCTGAGAATCCGGTCTGCAAGCTGCGCGATCTCTTCATTGTGGGTGATTATCACAATCGTCTGATGAAACTGCTCGCTGGTCACCTTCAACAGTCCGAGAACATCCTGGCTCGTGCGGGAATCCAGATTGCCCGTAGGCTCGTCCGCCAGAAGAACCGCCGGCTTGAATGCCAGCGCCCTGGCGATCGCCACCCTCTGCTGCTGTCCGCCTGACAGCATAGAAGGCAGGCTGTTAAGTCTCTTTTCCAGCCCCAGTGTATCAATGATCTCCTCCACATAATCCTTCTCAACCTGCCGCCCGTCCAGCTTCACCGGAAGGATGATATTCTCCCACACATTGAGCATAGGTACCAGATTGTACTGCTGAAAGACAAATCCGATGTTCCTCCGCCGGAATATCGTAAGCTGCTCATCCGTCATATGGCTTAATTCCTGTCCGTCCACAGTCACAGAACCGGCTGTCGGCACATCAAGCCCCCCGATCATATGCAGAAGCGTTGACTTACCGCTCCCGGAAGTTCCCACGACCGCTACGAACTCTCCCTTATCCACAGAAAGGTTCACCCCGTCCAGAGCCCTAACCTGCGTCTCCCCTTTCCCATAGATCTTTTGCAGATTCACTGCCTTCAGAATCTTCA
>Ga0137306_101764_pt1 | contig 20489 bp, 16 predicted proteins | sample Inofroosms_March_FD_97187 | JGI IMG/M metagenome (GOLD analysis project Ga0137306, IMG submission 97187) | Mouse cecal microbial communities from Vienna, Austria - N-Acetylneuraminic and N-Acetylglucosamine D2O microcosms_March | ecosystem: Host-associated > Mammals > Digestive system > Large...
GACAGGAGACATTAAACTTATGAATATTAGGCAAATAATATTATTGTCATGTACCAGTGTTCTTTTATTCTGCGAAGGTTGCAGTCATTCCCAAATAAGCAAGACGATTGATGATTCTGTAGCCACTCAGAACCCCCCTTTGACTGCTATCAATCCCCCTACCAAACATCCTGACATTCCCAACTCGGGCACATCTGACATCCAAGCAGAAGCCCCCGCCCCAACAGCTCCCAAACTGGAACAATATCTTCAATCTATGACACTAGAAGAAAAAGTAGCCCAGCTGTTTATCATTCTTCCCGAATCACTGATTGACGGTATTGACTGTGTCACTGCTGCCGGAGATATGACCCAAAAAGCCTTTGATGAAATTCCTGTTGGCGGTTTTATCTATCTGCGTGAAAATTTACAATCCGAAGAACAAGTCAAGGCCATGCTGTCCGGCATACAAACTTTTAGCAGAAATCGTTTAAATCTCCCTGCTTTTCTCTGTGTAGATGAAGAAGGCGGTCCTGTAGCCCGCATTGGCGGTAGCGGACGATTTGATGTTCCCATCATTCCCAACATGGCAAAAATTGGAGAAACCAAGGATTTCGATGAAGCACATGATGTGGGCGTTCGCATTGGCGCTTACCTTTCTGACCTGGGATTTAATCTGGATTTCGCCCCAGTGGCTGACGTCCTAAGCAATCCAGATAATCAGGTAGTAAAAGAACGTTCTTTTGGCGAAGATCCTGCCAATGTATCTGCCATGGCGCTGGCTGTTGCCAGTGGTCTTCAAGAGCAGGGAATTCTAAGCGTCTTGAAACATTTCCCCGGTCATGGCGCTACAGCAGGAGATACTCATAAAGGATATGCCTACACAGAAAAGACCATCGAGGAGTTAAAAGCATGTGAATTGATTCCCTTCCGAGATGGTATCCAGGCCGGAATTCCCTTTATCATGGTGGGGCACTTTTCTCTTCCTCATGTGACACAAGAGCCTATACCGGCCTCTCTCTCCTCTACTGTCATTACAGAACTGCTGAGGGAAGAAATGGGATTTGAAGGCATCATCATTACCGATGCCATGAATATGGGTGCCGTGGCACAGCAATATTCTTCCGCAGAATCTGCAGTTATGGCATTGAAAGCCGGCAATGACATGATATTAATGCCAGGAGATTTTAAAGCTGCTTATCAAGGAGTACTTGATGCCGTCGACCGAGGCGAATTGACCATAGAAAGAATAGATGCATCTCTAAGACGAATTTTACGGGTAAAGATGGCAATGCAAACAAACGAAACCTAAAAATATAACATACCACATGATGACAAAAACGGACTTTTTGTGTTTATTTTCCTCTTCAGACACTGATTTTATATTGTAACGAATAAATAACCATGTTACAATGCGAGTAAGACAAAATCAAACCTCATTTACCGATCTCCCATTTCTAAAATATGAGAGTTATCACCACATGATTTCAAAAGAAAAGGATTTACTTATATGAAAAAAAAGGCACTTTTAGTAACTACCGTAAGCGGATTTGTTCCCCAGTTTGAAATGAACAATGTAAGAATCCTACAATCCATGGGCTATGAAGTACATTATGCATCCAATTATCACACTCCCGCTTATGGCAATGACAATCATCGCCTTGACGGAACCGGTATTATCCGTCATCAAGTCGACTTTGTCCGGAGCCCGTTTCATCCTGCTAATATCTCTGTCTACCGCCAGCTGTACCGCCTCATGAAGCAAATACCATTCGATCTGGTACATTGTCATACCCCCATGGGCGCTGTCATGGCCCGGCTGACTGCACACGCTACCCATACAGATCCAGTTATCTATACGGCACATGGATTTCACTTTTATCATGGAGCATCTCCGATCTATTGGTTATGCTATTATCCCATGGAGCGTTTTCTTTCCCGATATACCAAGCAGCAACTATGCATTAACCGGGAGGATTATCAATGTGCCAAAAAAACATTTTATTCCAAATATGTGGATTATATCCCTGGAGTTGGCATCGATTTAAAAAAGATTCCCGAACATGATAAAGAATTCCTGAATAAAAAGAAAGCAGAACTCGGGCTGCCTGCCGACAAAATGATTGTATTATCTTCTGGCGAATTAATTAAACGAAAAAATCATGAAGCCGCTATCCGGACTATGGCCTGGCTCCACGAGCAGAAAAAAATCAATACTCCCGATACGCCCCAAATTCATTATGTGATATGTGGACACGGAAAACGAGAATCCTATTTAAAACAACTGGTACATACGTTGAAGATCTCCGATATCGTCACCTTTACCGGATATCGCGAAGATATGTTGGATATCTACCCAATCGCAGATGTTTTTTTGTTTCCCTCTTATCAGGAAGGACTGCCCATGTCCCTTCTGGAGGCTATGGCCAGCGGGCTGCCGGTCATCTGTTCCGATATTCGAGGTTGTCGGGATCTGATGGGTCCCGCCAAAACAGAGACGGATACTTTAAAGCTTTGTGCTGGAGGAATTATGACAAAAAATCCGGATGATGTGGAATCGTATGGCCAGGCTCTGCTTCAGCTTCTGGCTGATTCTGAGAATTTGAAGAAATCGGGATATAAAAACAAACTTAGGAGCTGTAAATTTAGTATTGAAATGGTGGATAAAGAGATGAGACGGATTTATGGCAGGCTGGGGTGAGAGGGCTGTTCTTGATTGAAAAGGATAGATTGTATGCTTGAAATATACCCTCAGATTCCTGCATTAACCTCTATAAAACACCTGTGCTATGGTTCCGCCGGACGTGTTCGGCGGAACCGCTTTACATATCAAAAAACATCAGTTAATATAAAGTGATATCTTTAAACAAATATTCTGAATCCGGACTTCCTGTGGCATCTATATATCCGCCATTAAAAATAATTGTAACCCTGCCATCTACTTTCGTTAAATCGAGAACATATTGATGCCATTCATTATCTAAATGATTGTAGTTTTCCGTAAGCTCTCCAACAACCTCATTTTGATCATTATACACATATACCCCTGGTTGTCCATGATCGGATATCTTTTTTCCATAGAACACACAGTAATTATGCCCACCAATATCTTCAAGAGTAAATCTTGCACCAATATAATCATCATTAAGCAAATATGACGCAACTGATTGCTCACTTTCACTAACTCTGTTTAGCGACCCCAAACATTGCAATACCATATTCCCATCATTTTCATCCACAATGATTTGGGCATTTGAAAAACTGAATTTGTCTATTATATCCTGCATTCTTAACGGTGGCTCACCTGTAAATTCTTCATTCAACAATGCCGCCGCATAAAAATCATTTTTATAGTCCTCTTGATTATTTATACTGTTATAATCATATGAAGTATAAAAATCTAATTCCTTTTCTAAATAATCCAGATAATTATCTTTTGTTAATAAATATTTCCCTGTGTACATCCAATGAAGAATCAAACTGTTGATCCATTGTGCATAATGAATATTATCTTTATAATGATTCAAATCAGTTGTTATATCCGTCCTATTATTAAATGAAAAAAGATGAATATTATCATGCTCAAGGATTAGTTCGATGATGCATTGTTCCGCTTCTATCCACTTATATATCGTTCCATTTGCGGCAACATTCCGCCACCAAGCTACACTAAATGGGGTAATAAAATAATAAAAGTCAACATCTGGATATTTATCAGCAAGACTTGTAACATTTTGAGTAATATTTTCGGTTATCGTGGCTCTCTCATCATCCGAAAGATGAACGGCTACTCCCAGACCGTCATACCCCCCCCCATCCGGACATACCGTATTCACTCCATAAGTATTCCTAGCTTGCCAACTTGAATAATTGTCAAAGCTCGTTATTCCTGGTGTGAAATTTTCATTCTTATTAGCTAGCTCCATCGGATATACTCTATCAAAAATAACATCTCTGTTAAAAATATATTCGAGATCATTAAAAGGATTATTATCATAAAGATATGTAGGATATTTACCCAAATCACTCCTCATGCTTGAAGCATCATCAAAAAACCTATGTACATCCAATCCACGCACAATAGTTTTAAGATTGTTATTACAAGCTAGAGCTCTGACCAAATTGTCATTTATTTCTTTATATGAGCCCCCCGAATAAGGAACCTTAACTGAATTCACTCCAAATATTTTATCAAATTCCGATGTTTTAAAGTTTTCAGTCAACGATGTTCCTGTTATCAATGCATCATAATCAAAATGTTTACAAATTCCATCATTCTGACTTCTTTGATTATTCAAATTATAATAATACACATCTGTATAGGGCTTATGAAAATGGAAAAAAGGATCTATCTTATAAACCCATGTTCCCACCATTCCAAGTATTACAGTAACCAAAATGAACCACCCTGCCAACCAGCTTTTCGATTTCATATTTCTTTCCCTCTAAAAATTAAAATATACAAATACGGATTCACCACCTAAGCAAATAAAACTCCAGATAAATGCCATTGCAGTAAAAACCATTGTTCCCACTGAGTTTCTTCTGAGACTCCTATAATTATTTTCAGGCAAAAAACATACAATCAAAGAAAATCCAATAAATCCAGTCATCCAAAATCCACGTATCAATTGACTCCAAGTCTTAATAAACGGGAGCATATTACAAAAAAATGCAGCTTCTGGAATTGTAAATACTTTTATAAGACCATCACTTATCGTAGTATTTGCCATTAAAACAATCGTCTGCAGTATTTGTTTCCACTGAAAAATTGAGTCAGATCTAAATAGCAACCATAAAACATTAACAATTCCAAAAGTTATAAGCCAACTGAATGGTTCGAAAATTTCTATTTTGAACCTTTTGAGAACTCTGTCCAGCACACTAAGAATCCCATGTAAAAGCCCCCATAATATAAATGTCCAATTGGCTCCATGCCACATACCGCTCACAAAAAATACTATCATTGTATTAATATACGTAAAAAATTCACCTTTTCTACTGCCCCCTAATGGAATATATATATACTTAGTGAAAAACTTTGTAAGAGACATATGCCATCTTTTCCAAAAATCCCGTATAGAAATTGCCTTGTATGGAGAATCAAAATTGATTGGTAATGTTATATTTAGCATAATTGAAGAGCCAACTGCCATATCGCTATAACCACTAAAATCAAAATAGATTTCAAAAGTATAAAAAAGCATAATTAAAATCCAATCTATTGCTGTAGCCTTTTCTATATTTGTATATCCCCAAGCCACTGCTCTAGAAAATGTATCTGCCAGCAAAAGCTTTTTAAATAAACCAAAAGAAAAGATTCTAACTCCAAACGCTATATTGTCCCAATTAATTTTTTTGAGCAATGGTTCATTAAGCTGCGCAATAAATTCCACAGGATCTGCTAAAGGTCCCATCAAAATTTTAGGGAAATACAAGATATATATTAAATAGTCGATTATATTCAATCTCTCAATTTCATTTTTGTACGTTGCAACCATATAAGCTATCTGTTGAAATGTAAAAAAACTGATTCCTAACGGAAGAACCAGCTGTTTTAAAACAATATCTTTATCCAACCAAGTATTGAAATTAGTAATTACAAAGTTTGTATATTTAAAATACAGCAACAAGCTTATGTTAATTATCACAGGAACCACCAAAAACAATTTATTCCATTTCTGCCACTTCTTAACACCAGCAGCAAAGAAAAAATTAATACCTAAGCTTATTCCTACTACAAGTAAAGCAGTCCAATCAAAATATGCATAAAACAAAATACTTCCTGCAATTAAAATCAGCTTTCCGGCTATCACGCGTATTTTATTTCCCAAAAAATACCCAATCACCATCACTGGCAAGAAGAAACAAATAAAAATGTATGAATTAAATTGCATACCAAATCTCCTTTCCCATTAACATCGCTAATCACAAAGTTTCCACAATGCCTCTGACTTTCTCTACTGCATCAAAAAAACCTCGATACTCTTCTTGCGTCCATTTCTCTCTAATCCGCTGCTGCACCCCTCCCGCACCTACTACAGAAGGCACTGATAACGATACTTCCCGCACTCCATGCTCCCCTAACAGTGGAGAAGTAACAGAAGCTATTGTTGAACGCTGATTCAGCACCGCATCAGCCAAATGACATACACAGACTGCAATGCCATAATGTGTTTTCCCTTTTGCACGGATAATTTCTGCTCCCATACTCTTTGTCTTCTCTGCTATCATAGCCTGTACTTCTCTATTCCAGGGAACAGACAACTCATTGCAATATTCTGCAATAGGAATTCCACCTACTGTCACCCTACTCCAGACCGGTACCTGACTATCCCCATGCTCTCCCACCAAATAGCCTCCCACGACGCCGGTACTCAAACCAATATAATCTGCAATACACCGTACAAATCTGGATGTATCCAAAATACATCCAGAGCCAAATACCATACCATTGGGAAGGTTCATCCATTCACTAGCCTTGTGTGTCAGGATATCCACCGGATTAGAAATAATCAGGAGCACTCCCCGTGTATAATACTCTTTAATAGAATTTATAACCGAACGCATTATCTCCACATTCTCACAGGCCAAATCCATACGGGACTCTCCCTGTCTGCGATTTCTCCCCGCGGTAATAATAATCAAATCACAATCTCTGCAATCCAAATAATCCCCTGCATACAGATCTGCTGTTCCCATAATGGGAAGGCCATGACGGATATCCCATGCTTCTCCTATTGCCTTTTCTCTTGCCTTATCAATCAAAACAATCTCTCTGGCAATATCCCGCAATGCCAGAGCATAAGCAATTGAAGAACCAACAAATCCCGCTCCAATAATTGCTACTTTACGGTTTCCTATCGTATATCCTTGTCTCATATCATGGCCTTTCCATTTCTAATATTCTTTCTTCAGCTAAACACAAAGAATGCATATAACATTCTCCCCGTGAAGCGTAGCTATAACTTCTAATTTATCTATAATTGATTTGTATGTATCTTTCCTTCTATCTACAATTAAAATATAGCACCTAGTACTTCTTTCATATTCTTCCTGTCTGGAAATAGTCATCATATCCATCCATGAATCCATATGATCCATATTTACAATCTTTGTTCCAGAATCTTTGGGAAGCATCTCCTCTAGTATATTTTCAGAAAGTGTTCCCCATATAACCCATTCTTTATTATCAGGTGCTAATTCCAATCGTTTTCTCACTGACTCTAATGAAAGAATGCTATCTTTTAATTCATGACAGATGATCCGATGATCTATGATACCTCCCAACGACTTCTTTTTCGGTTCAAAAATTGTCAAAACTCTTAAATTTGTACGCTTTCTTATTTCATCTGGAGATATAATCTTTACACTATAAAGACAGAGAATATACAATATAATAAGGCTGAGTCCACCGCCTATCACCCCGCCTGCCAGGAAGTATTTCAGACCCGAAAGAAAGACTGTTTTCATTGACATAAGTTCATATACCGGAATTTCCAGTGTATCTTTTTCGATATTCTTTTGCTCTAACAAGTTGGATATATCCGCAATTTCATTTTTAATTTGATTTTGATAATCTCCTAACTCTTGACCCAAATATTGTACACATCCATTATCTATCTGTATCAGCTTATGTGCACCCACTTCTCCATTTAATTTTGAATTTAATTCATCTAATGAAGAAATTAAACTATCCCTGATTTTTTCTGCTGCATCACTATCTGCTGCTATCCATTCAATGTGTAATAATACGGTTTTATCAGATATGGCAATATTAGAACCAATTTCTTGTAGTTCTGTTTCAGGGTTCATTAAATTTTGCAACTTTATCAATTCTCTCAGATATTGTTCATCAATTCCCGTTAATTTTGCCATTCTATTAATAATACTTCCATGGTCAATAGCTGATTGGTAAACTTCATAAAGAAGCTCCATATTATCTTCTCCTAAAATGCACACATCCATATACGCCAGATTACTATTATAAGGATCTATCTGCATAAGAAGTGAATTTTCTATATATGTTTGTTTTGCCTCTGATTTCTTTTGTAAGTCTGATATCTCTGTATCAAGCCTTTCTATTTCGTCTTCTCTCCATTTTACCGCCTCTTCATACAATGTCCAAGCCTGTCCCTGATATTCACTGCTCCGGATCATAGATAAAAGACGATTCACTCTAAATACACCGAAAATAGCCGCACACACAATGCTCACGCATATAATAAAGCGCCATTTTCTCAAAATATAAAAGAATAGATCCCTTAATCCAATACCGATACTTTTTTCATTTGCCGTTTCTATTTTCTTGCCCTCCGCTTTCTGTTTTATTTCTACCTGTTTAACACTTTTTAATCCTGATAAAATATATTTCTCTACATATAATCAAATTAAAACACTTTAGAATTTACTGATTTCCGATTATTATGTATCTATTAAATTTCCAAGATCCATCTCTGGCACCATTTCCAAAAAGCACTACTCTTTTTATTCCATAATTCCCCTATCCATAAACACAATACTGATATTATAATAATCGCAATAATATACATCAGAAAATTCTGATTTTCAGTCCACCCGAAATCAAACTTCCATCTTAAAAGCACCTCTAAATGAACCAAATACAATGGCAAGCTAAACTTCCCCAAATAATAAAATAATTTATTATTAAACCACTTACTCAACAAACTTTTTTGGCTAAAAGATATTGTAATAGAAATCATAAAAATTAAAAGCCAAATTAAATCCTTATTTGAATTAGACCACTTATTTGTTCCTAAAAGAACCCCTATATAACCCCCAAATTCTATTATAGCCAGCAGTATTTTACCCCCCCCCCCAAATGAAACTTTCTTTAAATGCTCACAAATAGAAAAACAAGTACACCCCAATGCAATTTCTGCTATTGCCCGTATAACTCCGGAATATATCAAAAACTGTGATTCGTAATGGTCAATTACAGGTATTCTCGAAAATGAGTTATAAGTATAGCCCACCATACATAATCCTAAAACTGGCCCTACTATGTAATCGAAAGAATCCTTCCATTTAAAACGTAAAGGATATAATATTAGCATAGCTATAATCATAGCAGAAATATACCAACTTACCCAAACAGAATGTCCCAGACTCCGGGAAACTGCCATTTGAAGTAGCATAAGCTGATATGGCGATTCCAACAAATTTTCCAATATTTCTGCCACTGGTGTATGATTTACCCAGTGTGTAACAATGAAAGAAAAAATCCATGTAAATAAAAAATATGGGTAAATATGCTTGATTTTTTTAAATAAAAACGAAGCCGTCCTTTTCCCTAATTCGATATCTGTTGCTCGCGTCCTCTCCATAGAATTTGCCATCAAATATCCTGATACCAGGAAGAAAAACTCTACACATACGGAACCACCAATTGCCATTGATAAATATCCCTTATAAACAGTAATATGATTTAAAACTATCCAAAGAGAAAATATAAACTTCCAAAAATCAATCGTCCCGTTTCTTTTTAAATCGACCAAGTTCCTCTCCCCCTAGCTTCTGCTCTATAATTTCTGCTATGCTTATATAATGTTCTCGTATAAAAAAGTGATTACCTTCATAACAAATCAACTTGCAATATCCCGAAAAATAATGTTTCCATTGTATCATATCTATAAACGGAGTGTCTGTTTCAGAGTAAAAAATGGTTGCTGGTATATTACTTTTTAATTTCAATTTGTCAAAATCATATTCATTGATTAATTTATAGTCAGCACGATATATAGGTAAGTAAATTCTCCAAAAGCTCTTATTAGCAATCAATTGTTGCGGAATTCCACCGAATTTCATAGTCCGATGTTTTATCCACTCATCCGTCTTATCGTTGTCAAAATCCATTAGTTCTCGTTTTGTATATGGCTCATGAGCCGCCAAAAAAACATGAATCGGTGCAAGTATTTCATCTCTCTGCATAATCAATGTTAAAACTTCAACTACTGAAATACTTCCCATACTGTACCCAAACAACGCATAATCTTGGCCATCCTGACAATATCTGTATATTATTTTATACATATCCTGAGCTAATTCTTCGAAATTATCATAAAATCTTTCCCGATGCCGAGTACCATGCCCTGCATATTCTAATTTTATTACTTCAACAGACTCATTTAAATTTGATTCTAATAGATCGAAAAAGGCGGCATTACCTCCCGCATATGTGAAACAGAATAGTCGCACTGACACTCCTCCCTAACTTTGAAAATGATAAACTTCTATAATCAACCCATTGGGAATTTCAAGAACATCTTCTAAAATAAGACGACACTCTATACCCCTTGATGCAAATAACGCTTCTGTTCTCATACAAATATCTTTTGCTCTGCTACGTTCTATCATGATATAGATATTATTTTTATCCTGGATCCAGCTACACAACTCCTGCCCTCCTCCTGATGGAAGATACTGATTATCCATCGGAAGAACTACTGACCACCCATTCGGCGGAATAAAATTCGCCGCTTTTCTCTCATCTCGCGCATAAATAAGCTCTTTGTATAATATAGAATTATTAAAGCTGAAAAAATCCCTGAAATAAATATTTTCTTTATTCTCCTCACAATATTGTTTTACTGTGCTCAACAGCAAAGCATTTGTTGCTTCAATACGATTTCCTGCTTGAATAGCGGTTGTTCTTTGTAGTAAATTGGTGGTTAAAAATAAAAAAAGAACAAACCATATAAACCCAGATTTTAAAACTTTCTTTATCAATGACTCTCTCCAAAGAAGCGCTATCACCGCAGCAACCGCAATCATATTTAAAGAATACCCAACGTGGATTGGAAGCCGGTTTCGAAAATACAAATAAACCCATATCAATTCAAATCCCACTGCTGTACTAACCACTAGAAACAACTTAAATTTATCCTTTTGATATAAACTACAAACAGCTGAACAAAATAACCCAATATATATTATTATTGTGTGCAAGTTATAAGTCTGACTTTTCATAGCTGTCCAACGTTTTTTCACACAATTTTTCAACCTGCTCATCGTATCATTTTGGGAATAAAATAGCGTCTCTGCTATTTCCGCTAGCTCTTCAAAATTATCAGAAGAAAGAACCCCCTTATAGCTTAACATCAAATTATAATCATTCTTAATACTTTGATACATTTCGAATGAAATATTATTTCTAGTGTATATATCTTTATATGTATCATAGTCAGGCCACCCAAATCTATCATACATCGCGCTACGATATTCAGAAAATCTATCTGCTTCTTTCCACACATCACTTGAATATGCAAAAGAATCCACTGCTCTACTCATCACAATAATAACCATACTCAGTATAACGAAAAGCAGTTGAGTATGTAAAAAAGCACTCGAAAAAAAACTTTTATTGCGAGATAACTTCCAGAGAAAAACAACACCTGCAAAAGGGAGCGCCAATAAAGCAACATCATTTCGAAGGTTGCATGAAATAAACAAAAGAATAAAAGACAAAATATAGTCACGTAATAATTCGTTTCTGTCTTTCCTGTCAGGAACTGTTGCATACCAAAAAATAGCTGTTGCAGATAAAATTCCCGCAGCTGAAGTCCATTCCAAAGTAATAAAAAATGGAAGCCATAAAATCAAAAATCCTGCTACCACAGACCAGATCCCAATTAGTTTATACCTGTCAACTATGCAAAGAAATCTATATAAAATCAATGTGAGACAACCATAATTTACTAATGCCAAAAAAAGCACATACCAGTATATATTCGGAAACCACTTATACAATATCGAAATTACTTTAGTCAATATATAATACATAAAATAAGTATGAGCTTCTGGCGTCCCTGTATATATCCCAGAAAGAATATTTCTTATCCCGACATCATCAGGACCTAAAAGCGGCTCATAATTTAGCGACACAAACAGAATAACCAAGAACGTAATTCCCACGCTCAAAAAAGCCGCCTTTTTACGAGATATTTTCTGTGCATCAATTATAGGATCTATTGTACGGATTTTTTCAAAAGTAAGGTATCGCATTCAACATCTTCCTTCAGATACTGACCTATCAGTTCCTTTATTTTTTCTGGCGGAATACCGGTTCCCGGCCTTTTTACATCCAAATCTGACTCTGAAATAACATCGCCTTTTTTTAAATCCCGTGTTACAACAATGCTACGTCTCATCTTTTTACGCTGTTCCAATTCTGCCTCTCTGACAACCCGATTCTCATTTCCCAACGCTCCATGAACATTTATACATTGTTGCACCATGTTCGAAAATTCTTGTGGCTCTAACGCCATTTCGTTATCCATTCCGATTTTAGATTTATTCAATGTCAAATGTTTCTCAATTAAACATGCTCCCAGAGCAATCGCGGCAGAATCCATTTCAGTTCCCAAAGAATGATCTGAAAATCCTATCGGATATTGCGGAAACTTCTTTTTCAATCCGATGATATTTTTTAAATGTATTGTTGAAATTTCCGGAGGATAGATAGAGATACAATGCAACAAACATAAATTTTCATTACCGGCTGAGCTAATCGTATCTACTGCTTTTTCAATTTCCTCCATTTCTCCCATCCCTGTTGCCAATACAATCGGCACGCCTGTTTTTGCAATGTATTCCAGATATGGATAATTATTTAAATCCATAGACGCCACTTTGATGAAAGGGACTTTACATTCATCAATCAAAAAATCAACCTCATTTCTGGAATATGGAGTAGATGCAAACGAAATTCCCACGCTCTCACAATATTGTGCAAGCTCTTTTTGCTCATCAAAGGAAAGAGAAAATCGTTTTACAAATCTCTGTGCAAAGGGATTCTCATCATAGTATGTTTTTGAATATAGGCTGTCCGAAGACCATGACTGAAACTTTACACAATCACAGCCGGCTTCTTTAGCAACATCAATCATTTCTTTAGCAAGATCCATATTTCCAAAGTGGCTTGTATTAACCTCAGCGACAAAATAAGGTTTATTTTCTTCACAAATCACTTTCTGATTGCGTAACACACATTGTGCTGTTTTCATATTATTTCTCCTTTGCCTTTTTAGTCTTTTTGTGGAACAGTCAATCTACCCCCCCCCTGTACGATCGTATTGGTTCCTGTCATGTATGAGGCATTTGACGTTGTTAGGAAGTAAATCACATTTGCAATCTCTTCTGGTTTTCCCATCCGTTTCATTGTACTGCGTTCTAACGCCTCCTTAACAAACTCTTCCGAACGATCCGTCCACATAGGGGTTTCCACAAAACCCGGAGACACAGAATTGACCCGAATATTATAATCTGCCAGTTCTTTTGCCATCACCCGGCTAGCAAATAATAAAGCTGCCTTACTGCACCCGTATGGTAGTCCTCCGTTCTCTGCATATTCACATCCACTCACAGATCCCACATTTACGATATTTCCGCTCTTTTGACGCATCATCTTTCTCGCAACCATTTGCGTGACCAGTATCTGTGATACAAAGTTAATCTCCATTACTCTTCTCAACTCATTTATTGGTGTCATAGCAAATAGACTTCGCGGAGAAATAGCAGCATTATTCACCAAAATATCAACGGATTGCTGTTCCTTAAGGATTCCCTTAAGTTCTGTTTTTACTTCTTCTTCATTTTCCAACGAAAAATATACTGGTTTAATCCAAACTCCAAATTCCGCTTCCAACTTTTGAAGTTTTTCTTCAAAATCTTTGTTTTCTTTACTTGCACATGCCCAAACATTGATACCATTTTGTGCAAAAATCTTTACTGTCGCCTCTCCAATACCGCGCGACGCACCTGTTACGATAGCATTCATATTTTATCTCCTTCTACTAGGATATTCACTGGCAATCAATCTGTCTTGTCAAACGCTCAAACAAATTATATCCATCCCATATCAAGTCAAAATCCATGGTTTTCCCAATAGGAACAATTCGATCAACTCCTTTTATGCCTGTCTGGAGCAGTGGAAAAAGCATTTCTTTATCTCCCACATAAGCAATCGTCTGACAACGCTTATCATCACACAATCCCCTTAATTCCAGAATATCAGCACAATCGTATTCAAAAAAATATCCCGAATTGTCTTTCAAATCCATAAGGCCGTCAAAAAGCCTCGGCACTTTCACCCTTATCAGCAAATTATCATCTTGAGGTTCTACCTTAATATTGTCTTGGGAAACCGCCGCCAGATAACTACTTGTTAATTTATTAATACCCTGAATCGGTTGAAATTTATATTTTCTCTCAACTAGTTCATGGAGATTATCCCAAAACTCCTTTTTAGCTGTTTCCTTTTCTTTTCCTACCCATACGACTATTCTCGGACTTGTACATGCATTTTGATCTGTCAAATAAGTATCATTATAAAAATCCTCTGCAATTCTTTTTTTATCTCCATTTTTCAGATAATTATCACTATCTATAACTGCTATCGAAAAACGATCTGCAAAAGTAATCTCTCCTGCTCTTGGAGCAAGCGAGGATTTTCTGATTTCTGCAATTGTCGCATCTCCTCCCCAGATAATACGAACATCAGCAATGGAAGAAAACCAATCATTGACTTCTTGTTCTCTGCCGTACCTTACTAAACAGATATATTCTCTTAGCATCTTATATGATATTAGCTTCAGAGCTTCTTTAAGTGCATCATTTATAATGTTGATTTGCGGAAAATCTCTTGATGGTATACGCACAATATTGGCATTGCCCGTCAAAAGCCCTGCCACAAGAGAATATGCATAATTCACCGGAACATTTGATGGTGCTATGTGGAACAGAATTCCCCTTCCTATATAAAAATTTCCATCTTTCTGATAGAAGCGTTGACATAATTGTATTGAGGATGCTTTTCTAATCCAAAATGCAAAAGTAATAATATCTGGATAAGCTTTTGCATTTTTGTCAGCCATCAATATCCTAGATACCTCATTCAGATAATTCACCACCGTTTCATGGAATGGTGTCAATGCAGATGTCAACATCATCTGTTCTACGGTTTCCCTATCTCCAAGTACATAAGAAATATTTTCATTTTTACTGGAATTTAGCTGCATACGTATCACTACACCCCCGTATCTCTGCATCCTTTAGCCTGCCAATCACCTTAAAATACTTTCCCTTTCTTCCACACGGGCAATCATCCTCTCCCAATAATATCCCCTCGTCCTCTGTTAGAAGCGAATGTCCCGGATAGGATTCTGGTATTGTTGATACCACCTGAATAATTCCTGGTTGCCCTATTCCACATACACAAAAATCCAGCGGTTTTCTTATAATCACATCCGAATAAATGCTGGCATGGAGATGTCCATATTCACATTGCATGTAAATACAGCCTGTCTGCTCTACCATTCCATAATAGTCATGGATTCTATTCAGTCCACATACAGCCTTTAACCTTTGATGAAATTCCTCGGGACTTACCGCCTCACTTATTAGTTTTTTCCAACCGCCACCATGAATCAAAATTCCCTTTGATAAATCAAATCTTATGCCTTCCTTCTCCAAACGCACTAATTCTTTATAAAAATGCTGCCATATCATGAATGTGAAACCAAACAGTAAAATATGCTGTCCGGAATGTATCTTCAAAAATTCTTTCAGTCTTTCTACATTCAACTGCATATCATCGTCCAGAGCATATATTTTTTTTGCTCCAAAAATCGAAAATCCTAGAATCCCCGCCCCCCTAGCAGAAAACATCTTTCTGTCGCGAACGACAGATGGACAATCCAAAATAATCATTGGCATACGTCCAGAACCAGTAAAATCAGATACAATTTTTACCATGGTTTTCTGTTGATTGGAAGATGTGACTTTATCCAAATATATTTTTGAAACAGCCTGTCCTGATGTCCCAGAAGATGTCATGGTTTTCACAATATCTTCCTGTGGAATACTTTTTAGTGACAATTCCTTAAACAAACGTACTGGTAAAAACGGTAAATCATAGTAACTGGTTATCTTGCTACCATAATAAGAAATCGCATCCAGCATACAGCGATATTCCTGACAATTTTCTCTATGATGCTCAGTCAATTCTAGAAGCCGTTCGGTCAGAAGTTTCTCTTTATCCTTCTTGTCAAGGGAATAAGGAGGAATCTGCAGTATTTCATCAAAATTCATAATATTTCTCCAGTTCTTTATAAAGCGTCTTTCCTGCATCATTCTTGGGGATTTCATCTATCACGACTGCTTTAAATGCCATTGGATTGAGACCTGTCTTCAGCGCTACAAATGATTTAACATCCTCTGCGATACTATTATCTGTTACAAACAGATACATGTGATCATCTATACCGGCGCTGGCACAATCTGCATTGTCAAATTTTCCTTTGATCATTCGATCTATTTCATCCAAATTAACCCTACTTCCATATATCTTCAAAAAACGCTTCTTTCTTCCAACTATATAATAATACCCTGCTTCATCAAACTGTGCCATATCTCCCGTTTCCAGGACTCCTTGTCGCTCATCTCCTTTGATCAAATCATCTCCATGTTCTGCATATCCCAAAGTGACATTTAAACCTTCATAAACCAATTCCCCGGTCATATGAGGTTCTGTTATTATGCTTCCATCTGTAGCAATCAAATGAAACCTTCCTCCTGGAATAGCAATTCCCATCGAACCACATCTTTCTACTGCCTTTTCCGGAGGAAGATACCCCATACGAGCAGTTGCTTCACATTGGCCATACATAACTACAAAATTTCTATTTGTTTCCTTTGCATATTCTGCAAATTTTTTGTGAAGCTCTGGTGTCAGCTTACCTCCTGCCTGCGTCATTGTTCGCAAACTTGGAAGTTCCATACGAAAGAACCGCAAGCGTTCTAACATTTCATAAGTATAGGGAACTCCCCCAAAAGAAGTAGCCTCTTGCTCTTTAAAAAATTTCCAAAACTCTTTCTGCATTAATGCTTTGTCCGTTATTAACAAAGTAGCGCCAACCAGAAGATGACTGTTAATAATTGATAACCCATACGTATAATTCATAGGTAATGTAGTAATCGGACGTTCTGTTTCATCCAAGCACAAATACTGAACGATGGATTCTGCATTTGCTTTGATATTTTGATAACTCTGGCGAACGAACTTAGGACTACCAGTAGAACCAGACGTTGTAAGTAACAATGCCAATTCAGAATGCAGCGGATATTCTGTCTGAAAATTAGTTTTCAAAAGGCAATATTCATATGATGTATAGATACATTCCATATCAGAAAAATCACCCTTTTGCTCCTTCGGTATCCATATATACTTTGGCTGATAGGTCAGCAAAAGATTATCCAGCAGTTCCCTCTCCAGACTGGCATTTAAAAGTGCTGGAACAATACCTGCATTAAGAAAAGATACATATCCCACGACAGAACCAATCGCATTCTTGCAAAGGATAAACGTGAGGCAACGGCTTTCCACCATTTCGGCAATCCGCTCTCCTTCCTTTGCAAGTTCGCCATATGTCATCAACATACCAAACTCATCCACCAAAGCAATCTTATCACTATATTTGTTAAATTCCCAGAGCATCCTTTTACCCCCTATATTTTAAAAGTCTATTCCATAATTTTTAGAGAGTATCTCTTTTCCTTTTTCGAAGGAATTCAAATCAATGATATCATCCGTATCCATCATGATATCAAACGAATCTTCGATTGCTGCAATCAATCCCATATGGCCTACAGAATCCCATTGCGGAATACCCTGATATTCCAAACTCTCTACCCCTTCTGCTCCAATCTCCAGTCCTTTTACAAATGCCTCTTTGTACTTTTCTAAATTTGTCATAGCTAATCTCCTTATCTTTTATTATTTTAACGTCATAACTAAACGCTAAAAACTATTTTATGAAACAGACTTTTCTTTTACTCTACGTAATAACAAATCCATTGCTTTTATACTCATAGTCCTTTCCCGCACACTCACTGGTGCAACCATTTGATTATTCTCAAGCTTTTTATTCAAACATACTCCTGCACTGACTAGATTATAATCGCCAATCACTCCATTATCAATAACAGTAGAATTAGTTCCAAAAAAATTATTATTTCCTATCTTTGTGCAACCACATATATGATTACTTCCAGCAAAAAAATTATAGTTTCCCGCTACCGCATCGTGACTAATTATTGTATGTCTATTTATAACATTGCCATCACCCAGTACCATTCCTAGCCCTAATTCGGCACTAGGAAAAATAATATTACCTATTCCAACAGACTTTGAAAGATTCAACACGCTTGAGTGTATGAACGACGGAGTTTGCCAACCATCGTTTCTGCATCTTTCCAATATATCCTTTCTATTATCATTCATATTTGAATATCCTGTCATAATTAGTAATGCAATCTCATCTCGCTTATAATGATCTGCCAATTCTTCATATGCAATCAATGGTCTTCCGTCAAATTTACATTCAGTAATATAACATCTATCTAGCACATATGCTACCACTTCATACCCATCTGTCTCAGCAAAATAACGCAGCTCTTTAGCAACTCCGCTTGTCCCAAATATTACCAGTTTTTTCACAATTCCCCTCCCCTTAACTTGTTTATATTTTGTATACACTCTCTTTCTTTTAAAACATCATTTAACTTAGTTTCCTGATCTGTTAGTGGCAACTGAGTTATTACATACCTAATAACATACTGAGGCGTATTGTTTATACATATATATATCCGCCCTACATATTCTCCAATCATACCAAGCACACATAGTATAATTCCTGACATAATCAATATAATAGAAGAAAGAGAACTCCACCCCATAATTACATCATCCAAAAATATCCTTCTCAAAATAATAAGCAATGCATATATTATTCCCATAGCCGATGAAGCTATTCCAAAAAACATAGCGATGCGAAGTGGTTTTACTGAAAATGTGGTAAAACCATTCATCCAAAGATTTAATAACTTACGAAATGTATAACCCGATCCTCCTGATATACGTTCCCGTTGATTTACTTCTACATTTGCAATATTATGTGTTGTCCGAAGTAGCAATCCTGTTATATATGGATATGGATGATCGTATCTAATAATTTCATCTATTATAAAACGTTTTGCTAGAAAAAAAATCGGAACACTAACACCTTCTGGTCGTGGCAACATCGTCATCGCCATTTTTTTCCCCATATAACGACCAAATCTTCTCATAAGTGATGTTTCTGGCCTTTGCTCATATTTTGCTGCTACAACATCATAGCCTTGCCCTATTTTTTCTAGCATTTCGCCAACAGCACTAATTTGCGTTTGACCATCATCTTCACATGTAATTACATATTCACCTGTCACATAGTGAAATCCTGCCATCAAAGCTCCATGCTGTCCAGCATTTTTTGCAAGATCAATTGCTGTTACATATGATTTTTCCTCCGCAAGTTTACTTATAACAGAAAATGTATTATCTCTTGAGCAGTCATTAACCAAAATGAATTCATAATCTTTTATATTATTTTTTTCAAAAATGATCTCAGCACCTTCTATAACACGCTCTATATTTTTCTCGGAATTATAACATGGAACTACTACTGATAACCGATTTTGTATTACTATCATTTTCTCTCCACCTATATGTTCAAAAAATATATTACAAGTAAAAGTCTTTAGTTACCGCCTAAAAACATAACATCCTGCACGATTAGAACTATCTGTAATTTTGCCTATATTATCCGGGTAAAAATATACCATTCTAATTAGCCTATTTTCCTTTTTTACTCTTTCATATTCATCTATATCTGATTCAGTAAATATGAAACGCACCTCTACTGGAATTGGCTCACAAACAGGAGTTAAATCTGGTTCTAATCCACAGGCAACCTGAATAACTGCTCTTACATAATCAATCCCTGTAGAATATTTAACCAAATCACTGCCAATACAATCTCCTCCCATTCGACCGCCAATCTCTATAATTTTTATTTCTCCATTATCATTTATTTTTATTTCTGAATGAGAAGCACTATTTTGAATTCCCAAGGTATCCAATGCATGAAAAATTATTTCTATAATTCTATTTAATGTATCTTTAGCCACAATTGCAGGTTCAAAATGTCCTGTTTCTATAAAATTAGGCGCACCCGTTGTGAATTTTTCTGTTAATGCTAAAAAATGATGCTTTCCATTATAAGAAATACATTCAACACTATATTCTTTTCCATCTACATACTCTTCTACCAAAATTTTATTCTCAAAACTCTCCGTCAAAGCATGATCAACTGCCTCTTTTAATTCTTTTGGACTGTCTAATTTCGTGATTCCTCGGCTACCACTTCGATCTGTAGGCTTTATTATAATTGGATATTCAAGCTTTAACGCGTTTATCCCCTGTTCTGAATCTACTAGATAACTTTTAGGGCTAGGATCTCCCTTTTGAGCAAATGCCGTACGCATAAGGTGCTTATTTGTACTCCTCATAGTTACTTCCATGCTATTCCCTGAAAGTCCCAGAGAAGTTGCTACATAATTTACTGTTACAGCCGCTAAATCTGAAGCAATACTACAAATACCACAGATACCAA
>Ga0137306_101765_pt1 | contig 20481 bp, 15 predicted proteins | sample Inofroosms_March_FD_97187 | JGI IMG/M metagenome (GOLD analysis project Ga0137306, IMG submission 97187) | Mouse cecal microbial communities from Vienna, Austria - N-Acetylneuraminic and N-Acetylglucosamine D2O microcosms_March | ecosystem: Host-associated > Mammals > Digestive system > Large...
AAAACTGATCGAATTAATCGACACAGGAGCCATTAACGGAACCGTGGGAAAGGAAGTGTTTGAGGAAATCTTCCGAAACAACACGGACCCCCGCCGCTATGTGGAGGAAAAAGGGCTGAACACCGTCAATGACGAGGGGGCGCTGCGGGCCGCAATAGAGCAGGTGATTGCAGAAAATCCCCAGTCCGTGGAAGACTTTCACAGCGGCAAGAAAAAAGCTATGGGATTCCTGGTAGGACAGACCATGAAAGCTATGGGCGGCAAGGCGAATCCCCAGATGGTGAACAAGATTCTGACGGAATTACTGACGAAATAAATACACAATGAAAAAACAGCCGGCGCCCTGGGATGGGCGGAAAACCCGACAAAAGGGCGACCGACAAAACGGAACGGAGGATTATTTACTATGAAATGGCTGAGATGTGAAAAACAGTCGGAAGATGAACGGTATGTATTTTACCGCTATACCGATCTTGAACAGCAGGGGGCGACAGAGGGCAGCTTCCGCATTGACACCCAGGAGATGTTCAGCGTATCTACCGTGGAACTGCCATCCTATACCAAAGAGCGGATCGACGAGATGAAACTGGCCGGGAAAGTGATTATCGAGCACATGGAAACCGGCGTCTGGCCCGCCAGCGCAGAACTGCGCTGAACGGGGAACAGCAATAAGCCTTCCCACAGATCTCATATCACATCGACGAAATCTGTGGGAAGGCTTATTATTTGTTACTCCTGTCTGCCCGCTCAGTACGCGTGGTTATATGTTCAGCTCCAACAGCTCCTCCGGATGATCAATAATCCGGTCCGGGTGAAATTCTTCCAGCTCCGCTCTGGGACGAAACCCCCATGTAACGCCTACCGTAAACATTTCCGCCGCTATCCCTGTTTTCATGTCGGTGTTCGTGTCTCCCACATAAATACATTCATCGGGCGTAACCCCCAGCTCCCCGGCAATATGGAGAGGCCCCGCGGGATCGGGCTTTCGGGGAATATCAGACCGCTCCCCCAGAATATAGTCAAACAGCCCTTCCCCGTAAATCTTCGTGACTACCGCCTCGGCATACTGCTGGGCTTTGTTGGAACAGACTGCCAGCATAATGCCGTACTCCTTTAACTGCTCCAACACATGAGGCAAACCGGGAAACGATTTTACGCCTACCGTACAGCCTGTCTTAAATTCTTCACAGTACAGCGCATAGATCTGATCTAAGTACTCACCTTTTTTATCGCCGGCATCCCGCAGGCTCCGCTCCAGCATCTTCCTGGCCCCGTCCCCCGCATAATAGTAAAAGCTTTTTTCCGGCAGCGGCGCAAAAGAGAACTGCCTTAAACATCGGTTCACCGTATTCGCCAGGGATTCCACCGTATCCCCCACGGTTCCGTCCAAATCGAAAATAATCAGCCGTTTCATGTATACCTCCCGACAGCACGCCTACTGCGCCGTCTCCTCCGTTTCCTCTTCCGGTTCCGGAAGAAACATATGCACCCACTCGATCCTGTTCTTATCCACGGCCTCTACCACAAATGTAAAACCATTTTCACTGACCTGCTCTCCGACTGCCGGCAGATGATCCAGAAGACCGATGATCAGGCCGCCCAATGAGTCATAATCCTCCGACTCAAGCTCCAGCTCCAAAAGATCATTCAGATCGTCCAGCTTCACCGCACCCTCCACCCGGTATTCCAGGTCGTTAATCTTCTGCACGCTATCCAGCTCGTCCTCATCATACTCGTCACGGATCTCCCCTACGATCTCTTCCAGCAGATCCTCCAAAGTAACCAGACCGGCCGTAGCGCCGTATTCATCCAGAACGATGGCCATGCTGACGGAATTGCTCCGCATCTCAATAAACAATTCCGAGGTTTTCTTATATTCGTAAGTATAAAAAGCTTCCCGCATCACATCCCTGACGGAAAAAGGTCCGTCCGAATGATAGAGGAGCAGATCTTTCATATTAATCATGCCGATTACATTGTCCGTGGTGTCCTCATATACCGGCATCCTGGTAAACATATCCTCCCGGAATGTCTCGATGATCTCCTCATAGGCAGCGTTCACATCTATAAACGTCATATCAATCCTGGGAATCATGATATCTTTCGTACAGGAATCCCCGAAATCGAATACATTATTGATCATCTTCCGTTCTTCGCTCTCGATCACGCCTTCTTCATGGCTGACATCCACCATGGTGCGCAGCTCGCTCTCCGTAATGGATTCGGCTTTTGCGTCAGGATCAATTCTGAGCAGAAACAAAAATCCCCTGGATAGCTGGTCAAGAGCAAAAATTACGGGCGTCAGCACCGTCATCATAGCCTGCACCGGCCTGGCATAAAACAAAGCCAGTTTTTCAGAATGAAGCGCAGCGATTGTTTTCGGAGAAATCTCGCCAAAGACCAGAACAAAAAGTGTGACAATTCCCGTAGCGATTCCGGCCCCCGCGTCTCCCAGAAGCCTGGTGGCCAGAATCGTGGCCATGGAGGACAAAGACAGGTTCACTACATTATTGCCAATTAAGATGGCGCTCAACATCTTGCCCTGATTCTCCGTGATAGACAGGAAGGATGCGGCTTTTTTGTTGCCGTCCTCCGCCAGACTGCGCATCCGAATCCGGTTCGCCGTGGTCAAAGATGTCTCCGCCGATGAAAAAATAGCAGAAAAGATTAATAAAATAAATAAAATAAGCAACTGTATGGCGTCACTCGAGTCCAATTTAGAGTTTCACTCCTTTTCTTAATAAATTAAAGTATAGTTTGAAGAAAATTGTACTATAGTAAAAGGGAAAAGTCAATAGGGGCGGAGAGATTGTTATACGCGCAATATAACAATCCCGCCTCCATTTACGCCCCTGATCCTTCCTTACCGTCCTTTATCTCTCATTTCGTTCCGCAGCTCCCCTCCCTATCGCACCAGATATACAAAATAAACCGCATACGCCGCCAGCATTATGCCGCCTCCGGCACGGGACAGCCGTCCTCTGCGAAATACGCATATCCATAACAGGACACCCACGGCAGCCGCAATCAGCGTATCAATCAGGAAACCCGGCTCAAAGGCCACCGGCGTAATCAGCGCCGTGGTACCCACCACAAACAGGATATTAAAAATATTGCTGCCCACAATATTGCCGATAGCGATATCCGCCTCTCCCTTTCTGGAAGCCGCTACGGAGGTAACCAGCTCCGGCAGAGAAGTACCTAACGCTACGATGGTCAGTCCGATCAGCCGGTCGCTCATCCCCAGCATTTTCGCAATGGCGGAAGCCGCATCCACCGCCAGATCACTGCCCCACATAATCAGTCCCATGCCTACGGCCACAAGGAGCAGCAGCTTCCATATCGGGCGAGGCTGCTCTTCTTCCGTCTCTGCCAGATTCTTTTTCGCGCTCCGGAGCAGATAGCCCAGATAAATCAAAAAAACAATCCAGAGCACGACGCCTTCCGGAAAACCGATCTGGTGTTCCGAATATCCCAGGGCCAGCAAAAGCCCGGTAACAAAAAGCATAAAAGGAATCTCGACCTTCACCGTAGATTTTCCCACCGCGATCGGCGCGATCAGGGAGGCAATGCCCAGAATCACCAGAATGTTGATGATATTGCTGCCCAGTACATTTCCAATGGTAATTCCGGCGTTTCCTCTGATGGCGGAAGTAATACTTACCGCCGCCTCCGGCGCGCTGGTTCCCATGGCTACAATCGTCAGTCCGATCACCAGCGGCGGAATCCCAAACTTCGCCGCAATCCCCGCCGCGCCGTCCACAAACCAGTCCGCACCTTTTACAAGCATCGTAAAACCAACCGCCAGCACTAAAATCTGAATCAACATCTCCATTCTTCTACCTCCGTCCACACTGTTTTTTCGCGGTTTCCGCCGCCTCCTTTAGCATGTCCCTCCGGAAAGGTTTTCATAACACCTCTTCACAGCGCAAAAAGAGACTTCCACCGCACATAAATATGCGATAAAAGTCTCGTTCTTATCTCAGTATATATCCCGGCCCTAACAGGCGTGATGACGTGATACATAACACCCAAAGGGTGTGAACTACTCCCTTATATCTATTTGATTGTAGCAGACAGGCCACAGGACGTCAAGGGGAAATAAGAAATTTTCCGCAGATTTTCAACCTATTTTTTATGCTGGTGCTTCTTTTTCTTCTTTATACGCCGCAGCCTTCCGGCTGCCAGTGCCAGCGCCGCCACGGCGGCGGCTCCGCCGATTACCGTTCCTGCTATGACCCAAACAGCCGGGGCTTTCTCCGCCACGCAGAAACTCTGCTCCGTTCCTGTCATCTCCACTTGAAGGTACTGCCCTCTCTCTTTGGCCGCCAGCTCTGTCCATACACCGTTTTGGTATCCCCACACCAGAGCGTCCTCATAAGGATTATACAGCCTGACGGCAAAGGCATCCCCTTCTTTGACGCCGGCATTTTCCAGCGTAATATTATAAATCATACATGTCCGGTCGGCGGCTGCGGCCGGCGGCTCTATACCGCCCAGGCTCACCGCAAGCTTCGTGTCCTCGGTAAACCGCTGCTCTGCCAATGCATACGGCCTTTCCCATTTCTCCGTTCCCGGAACCTGACTCGAAACCGTACCTTCTCCTTCCCCGCTCTCCTGCTCTTCCAGCTCATTGCTCTGCACCACCGTGACATCCTCTTTATATTCTCCGTCAATCAGCAGATTCCCTGTCATCACCTGCCACGGATACTCCGGCCACACGCCGTAATAGCCCTCCCTTTCCGGAATCGGCGGATAATCCAGCTCTGCCAGACTCTCTCCGTATTTCAGCTCCTGAGTCCCCAGATAACGGCCTTCCACCCGAAAAATGGCTTTCAGATGACGGAACTGAACCGGCAGACCTTCCACCTGTAACAGACTGGCATAATCAATCGGCTCCGCAGCACCGGCATAACTGACATCGTCAATCCCGCAGAGCCGGTCGCTGACAAAATAATTGCCGCTGACCTTGATCTCTTCCTCATCAACCCCGTCGTCATACCAGACTGTCTGTCCTGCAATTGCCCCTTTCCTGCCCGCAGTGGCCTGACAGTCCGCCATGGCATAACAATCCTTTAAGGTATCGGCAAAGCCGGCGATCCCGCCCACATTCCTGCCGCCGGACACGGTACACAGCGCATAACAGTTCCGGATCACCGTCAGCGATTCGCCGCAGATGCCGCCGACATAGCCGCCCTCCGTACTTTCCACACTGCCGTACCCTTCCGAATCGGTGACGATACCGTGCCGCATATAGCCCACGATCCCGCCGGCGCCGTCCTTTTTCGCCGTCACAAACCCTTCATTTACACTGTCGGTAATCAGACACTTTGTAAAATACTTCCTTCCAATCTGATATTCCACACTGCCTGCCGCACTGTCCTCCGGGTCCTCCTCATCAATAGACATCGCCCCGGCGATTCCGCCCACGTTGATATCTCCCCTGATAATCCCTTTATTCACACAGTTATCGGTTTTACCGGTGGCAATGCTCTCCGGGTTTTCGATATCCACATCCTCATAGAGTTCTTCCACGCTGAACTCGCCGTAATTGGTCAGATGATCCGCCAGCAGGTTAAATACCACGTTGATCTGGTCATTTACCGCCCGCAGATCTTCATTGACCACATCGGAGTAATCCGAGGCATGGCCGTTCAGGCTGGCGATGCTGTCCGATATTCCGCTCAACTGGTTATGTAATGCCTCCCGGTTTACGTCAAACTCCCCGCCCAGCTTTGAGAAACGGATTTCCTCCTGCCCGTTCACATAGTCCACGATACTGTTCGTATCTCTGGCAGCTGACTTTATGGAATCCATGGCCTCCTGCAAGTGGTCCATGGCCGTCGTCATATGGCCGCCCATATCCTTCACCTGCTCAAAAGCCTGATCCCCTGCGTCGCCGGCGATTCCGCCTAAACCGCCCATCACGGCGGCTGCGGCATCCGACATGGAACCAAGCGCCTCTGCCAGTGCGTCAAGCTGCTCTTCTCCCGCCGCTCCGCCGCCGTCCTGTATTTCCCGGATAATGTCATCCACCTTCCCGGCCGCATCCTGCTGCGCCCTGATCAGCTCATCAATATTCTGACTCAGATTGCCGCCGCTTATGCTGATGCCGTCTCCTGCCGTTTTCATCTCCTCTCCGATCTTTGCCAGTTCCCGGCTCATTTCGGAAAAATCATCCTGCGCGGCATGAATATCGTCAAATACCGCCGGCAGCATCTCCGTCACCTGATCCAGACGGTCTGCCAATGCCTGCGCCTGGTCCAGATTGTCATCCGTAAAATCCGCTATCTGCTCTGCCAGAGCGTCTCCCGCATCCACCGCACCGTCCCCGTAAGCCGTCAGACCGTCCAGATCCTGTTTCAGCACATGTTTCTCCTCTCCCAGATCATCCAGCGTCTTTTCTATCAGATCGTGGAGTTTATTGACCGCATTGCGCAGAGACTCGGCCTCATCTACCTCGATGTAAGGCTCCATCTGGCCCACGATCCCGCCCACATCCTTTCGCCCTGCCACCGGACCGTTATTGGTACACAGTGATACAACGCCTGACTGTCTTCCGGCAATTCCACCGATATTATAACCTGCGTGTTCATAGCCGACTTTTCCGTAATTCATGCACCGGATCACCGTACCGTCGGAATGACCGGCAATTCCTCCGGTATCCACACCGCTGAACAAAGCCGTGTTCGAACCGCCGGCATCAATGCTCAGGAAAAGCCCCGCGCCCATCTCATCGTCTTCTTCCACCCATTCGCTGTCATTGTTGATGCAGGAACGGTTGATACAGTATGATATGGTTCCGTGGTTCCGGCCGGCGATCCCGCCCGTGGAATAGTAACCTGTCACCCGCCCTGTCACGGAGCTGTTCCGGATCAGACCGGTGCCGTCGTTGACGCCCACAAGACCGCCCACCGTGGTTTTGCCGCTGACGGTCCCCTGGAAGCTGCAATTTTTAATGGTTCCGTAATTAACGCCGCACAGACTGCCGATGCACTCCTTTTCGTCAGTAGCGATAACCTCTCCCTCTAATTTCAGATTTTCTATCAGACCATCCTTTCCGATATACCGGAACAGGCCGGCCACATAGCCGTCTCCGCCGTACCGGAAGCCGGAAATGGTGTGATTCTGTCCGTTAAAAGAACCAGTAAATACGGGAACCGGTTCAAATACAATCCCGGACAGATCAATGTCCGCCGTCAGAAACACCTGTTTATCAAAAGACCAAGCATCTAACGAACAATTCTTTACAAAGTCCAGAAAATCGCCCGACGTCTCAATCTCTATCACCTGCGGCGCCGGCGCTTCGGTTTCTTCTGCCCCGCCGTCTGCCGCTTCCATGCTTTCTTCCCCGCCGTCCTGCTCTCCTTCCTGATTCTGCGGCACCGCATTGACCGGCTCTGCCGGCACGCCGGCGCAGGCCAGGGCAAACGCCAGCCCCAGGGAAATCACTTTTATGAAAATCGTCTTACGCTTCATCACCAGCCTCCTTTTCCCGCCGCATAAGCGCCGCCAGACTACTGCCGTCATCCTCTTTGGACTCCATCTGTCCCATATTGACAAACAGGCTGGCATCGCCCCGGATATACCCGTGAAATTCTCCCATAACCGTTCCGTTTATCTGGCCTTGTACCAGCCCGTCTACTCGCATCAGCCCCGAACCTTTCTCCAGTTTCAGCGGAATCGACACGGCAAAGGAAGTTCTGTCAATTACCTTTTCCCCCAGCAAAAGTATCTGCGGCAGAACGAACATAACGATAACAATGGACATAATTGTCCCCCGCCCCAGACACTGGCCGATCCCGCAGATCGCGCCGTCAGAAGACATCTGTCCGATCAGAATGCCTGCCAGCGCCAGCATGGAGCCTGATGTGACGATCGTGGGAAACGCGAAGTTCATCGTCTCGATAATCGCCTCTTTTTTTGGCATTTTCTCTTTCAGCTCCATAAACCGCCCGGAAATTACGATGGCATAATCAATATTCGCACCCATCTGAATCGAGCTGACGATCAGATAGCTCATGAAAAACACATTTTTCTGTTCCATGGCCGGCACGGCAAAATTCAGCCAGATAACGCCCTGAATTACCATAATCAAAAGTACCGGCATGCCCGCCGACATAAAGGTAAACAAAAGCACCAGCAGCACGGCCAGAATAGAAACCACATTTACCACCATATTGTCCCGCTGAAAAGTTTTATAAAGATCATACTGGCTGGTGGCTTCACCGGGTATCAGCGCCGGCTCCTCATAATACTTTTTCGCGATCTGATGCATCTCATCCAGAAAGGCAAACGTCTCCTCCCCTTCCTCCGGCAGATTCAGGTAAACCAGCATACGGCTGTAATCTCTGCCCTGCAACTGATCCAGGGCGATCTGCATCTTGGCATGGGCATCCTCCAACGTATCCATCATATCGTCGTCCAAAGTCACATACCCCTCATCCACCTCGTCATACAGGAACATAAACATATCGATCAGCGGTACACTGTAAGCAGACAAACCGTTGACAATTTTGGCATAATTCTCGTCATTGACCGCATAGGCCATGTAAAGCAGCTCGGCAACCTCATAGTCCAGCTCCAGAAGCTCCGAGAAATCTCTGGCCGTCAGCCTGTCGGTCAGCATATAGCCGTCCATAGCCTCGGTGTTCGCCAGGCCCATCGTATTGTCGATTTCTTCCCTTGCATCCAGCTCGGCCAGCAGCTGCTTCTCCTTGTCATAATTCCCCGCAGGCACAATCAACGCCACCATATTGCTGTCGCCGAAGCTTTCCGTAATCATTTCATCCACCACCATGGCGTCGCTTTTCACGGGAGTTTCCAGCATGGTATATCCATATACGTAAGGGCACCTGGAAGACACAATATAAGCAACAATAATCAGCGCCAGGAACAATGGCGGCATGATGTGCTTTGTGGCGTAAGCAAATCTTCCCACAAATGGTATTTTGGGAATAAAGCTTTTATGCTTTGTCTTATCCATGGCCCTGCCAAACAGCATAATCAGCCCCGGCATCAGCAAAAATACGGATAACAGACTTAACACAATGGCACGAATCAGACAGAGCGCCATATCGCTGCCGATGCCAAACTGCATAAACATCATGGCGATCAGGCCTCCCACCGTAGTCAGGGAACTGGAAGAAATCTCCGGGATTGCCTTGCTCAAAGCCACGATATTCGCTTCCCTGATCGGCAGCTTCTGATGTTCTTCTTTATAACGGTTGCAGAATATCACTGCATAGTCAATGGACAGAGCCAACTGCAGCACGATGGTTACCGAATTGGACACAAAAGAAATGGTTCCCATGAAAAAGTTGGTCCCTTTGGTGATCAGCGCCGCCGCGCAGAATGTCAGAAGGAGCACCGGAACCTCCGCCCAGGTCTCCGAGGTCAGCAAAAGCACTGAAACCACCACGATGGCCACCAGCACGCTGATTACCTGCATCTCGCTGGCAATCTGCTCTGCCGAGGCGTCGCCCATTGAGGTGGACACGTACAGGTCATAGCCTTCCAGCATCAATTCCACCTCATTCAGAGCCTCCAAAGCCCTGTCGTCCGTCTCTTCATACCCGAAGGTGATATCATACAGAGCGGAAAAATTGTTGTAGTGGCTTTCCGTACTGTCAAAATCCAGCATAATCACCGTATCCAGCGCTTCGATTCGTTTCGAAATTTTTTCGGCTTCCCTGTACGGAATATTTGTTACCATCACTTTGGCCGTGCCGTATGTAATAAACTGTTCTTCCATCCGGTCAAGGCCCTGACGGGTTTCCGTGGAATCAGGCAGATATGCCGACATGGCATTTTCCACCTTTACCCAGTTCATCGACACCACCGAGAAAATCAGGGCAATACCGAAAAGCAGAAAAAATAAATTCCTTCTGTCCACAATGAAGGTGGCCGCTTTCACCATAAAGCCGCCATCTTCATTGCCTTTTTTTGATTCTGACGCCATCTTGTCACACCTCCATCTGCATACCTTCCCGGCTTCCTTCCGGGAATTGCCTCCTCCCGGATCAAATCCGATATAAGACATTATATTATATTTGAATTTTTTTGACAAGTGGTCATTTTTTTATATCCAACGAAAATCATATCTATCCGGGAATGTGTACACACGGAATTGAAAAATTGAAACTACTCTCCAAACGATATTTCTGGTATACTTCATTTAAAAAATAGCTGAAAAGCCTGGGAGGAGAAAAATGATGATTCTAATCTGTTTTATTGCAGGTATGGGTGCGGGCCTTGGTACCGGATTCGCAGGAATGAGCGCGGCGGCGGTGATTTCGCCTATGCTGATTACCTTTTTGGATGTCCCTGCTTATCAGGCGGTGGGAGTTGCCCTGGCTTCCGATGTTCTGGCAAGCGCCGTATCCGCGTATACTTACAGAACAAACGGAAATCTGGATATCAAAAACGGACTTATCATGATGGCGAGCGTCCTGACTTTTACATTGATCGGAAGCTGGGTGTCCAGCCTGGTTCCCAATCAGACTATGGGCAGTTTTTCCACCGTGATGACCCTGATGATGGGTATTAAATTTTTAGCAAGGCCGGTAATGACCACCCGTGAAGCCATGGAGAAGATTTCTCCCCGAAAGCGCGCGGTTCAGTCTGTCGTCTATGGTGCGGCCGTAGGTTTCATCTGCGGTTTTGTAGGAGCAGGCGGCGGAATAATGATGCTGCTGGTATTGACCTCCGTTTTGGGCTACGAACTGAAAACCGCCGTGGGAACCAGTGTGTTTATCATGACCTTCACCGCTCTCACCGGCGCCGTATCCCATTTTGCCATCGGCGGACTGCCGGATTTTACATTGCTGGCGCTGTGTGTGATGTTTACGCTGCTCTGGGCCAGAATTGCCGCCCGCTTTGCCAATAAAGCCTCCTCCGTTGTCCTCAATCAAGCCACCGGCGCCGTACTGACCGTGCTTGATATCGCGATACTGGCCGTAAATTATTTATAGACGAAAACCACTGATATTAACAAACTTTAGTGTTATGTCCAAACAACTTTGCATATTGCCTGTCACAACACAGGAACCATCCCGGAGGTTCCGTTGACCAAAGCCTCCGCAAGATTCGCAATCGCATCATATTGATCCTGAAGTTCTGTTCCTCTCAATCCTGCAGCCGAAATTTTTTTCTCAGATGGTAAAGCACAAACAACCTCTGCTCCCTCACAAATATTCTCTCTCATCCATTCCTGATTCTCATCGTCCACTTTATTAAGCACAAAGCAGACCGGTTTCCCGATACTTTGGCCCAGTTCCAAAATCTTTCCGGTCAGCGCAAGAGACTCATAAGACGGTTCCACTACCATAAGGATCTGATCCACGCCATTATCAATCCCACGTCCAAAATGCTCAATGCCCGCCTCCATATCCATCAGGGCATATTCATCTCTCAAAAGGATCAGATGGTCAATAAACTGACTGATTACATTTCCCATCGTACAGGCGCATCCTTCATTCGCTGTGTGTATCTTTCCGCTTGCCATCAGCTTCACGCCATCCTTTTCAGAACAATATGACTCCGGGATATCTTTCAATGTCCATGTTCCGTCAAAAAACTGATGGGTAAAGTTGGACAGCATCATATCCTGCAATGCCTTTTCTTTGCCTCCGAAATATGCTGTAAAATCCGCAGGCACTTCCATACCCAACTGTCTGCTTAATCCATAGTTCGATTCATCGGAATCAATAACAAGAACCGGTTTTCCTTTCCGCGCTAATTCTTTTGCTAACAACACTGTCACCGTACTTTTCCCGCTTCCGCCTTTTCCGCATACTGCAATTTTCATTTTCATTCTCCTGTTCTATAATATTTTTTCTATGTTACTAAACGTATTAATACAGATTTCTCCTACTTCCGCCAAATCATAGGCTCCAAACGCGGCAGGGAAATTACTGGAAAATAAGACTTGAGAGGATGCCGGAAATTCCTCATCCCCCTCCCACAAAATAAAACGAACATACAATTCCTCAAATATCTCCAGATCATATCCCATATTCCCCAGTTTTACCGGGGCCGCCCCGAGATGATCCATAACCTTTTTTAACATCTCCAACCGGTTCCCATATTTTCGGTTCAGCCTGAAAATACATCTCCCTTGAAATTGCCGATCATACAGATCACCTGACGGCAATTCACGATAGGAGCGAAACTCTCCATTATGAGAGAAAACACTGGAATTCAGCAGATACCTTAAAACAAGTATTTTCGCATAGACATCTTCCTCCAGTGGATAATATGATTTCACGACATCACTGCGCACACTGACAGGTTCACAAAGCAGATCCTCATTACCCTCCACATGACTGACCGCAAATTTCGGATGAGTAATGCGATAGCGTTTCCCCATAAACATGACTGTAAATTCCTGTTTTTCAAGATCATAAGGAATCCCTAGCCTGTTGCTGATCGCAGTCGGCTCTGCCTTCCGAAATATCTCCGCATAAAATTCATAAGGCATCCGTTCCATGTTGTCTTTCGCATAACTTAGTTTTTTTCCATTTCTTTTTTGAACGACATGCTCCTCATCAGCCATATTTATTCCTCCATCCTTTTCATAATCTCCCTTACCTCCTGTACCAGTTCCTGACTGTAATCATAAGGGGATGCTCCTACACGGTCAGCTTCAATAATGTCCGGATTATAATGAATAAAACCCAGGAAATCCCTTTCCGGTATTTTTTCCAGAATAAAACGTTCATCCTGTTCGTCTCTTACCTTACTTGCAACGACCCCCACCTGACGGACTCCCAGCCCCAATGCCAGCCGCTTTACATTTCGATAGGTCTGTATGCTTCTGGCCCCTGGTTCGACCACCACAACAAACTGGTCCATGCCGGAAGTCGTACCCCTGCCCAAATGTTCCAGCCCTGCCTCCATATCAAGAATCACCACATCGTCCCGCCGCAGTACAAGATTACTGATGATCCGTTTTAATATCACATTTTCCGGACAGACACAACCGCCCCCTGCCGTATACACTGTTCCAAGGAGCAAAAGCCTGACCCCATTATAGAATTTTCCGAATTTGTCCGGAATATCGCTGACTTTCGGGTTCAGAATATAAAAAGTATTATCTTTATCTGCTCCTGTCCGTTCCTCGATCATTTCCCTCATTTTTGCGATGGGAATGATCGATTCCACGATTTCTTCAGGAAAACCCAGCGCCAGTCCCAGATTTGCATCCGGATCGGCATCTGCTGCCAACACATTTCTTCCTTTCTCAGCATAGACCCTGGCCAGGGTTGCCGCAAAAGAAGTCTTTCCCACACCGCCTTTTCCCGTTATAGCTATTTTCATACATTGCTCCTTGCGTCTTGACAATTCACAAACATACCCATTCTTATCTCTCCTCTCCTATTCTCCCTCCAGCTGCCTGCGCAGATAGACGCCGACAATATGGGAAAAATTGCTGATATCTCGGATATAGGCAAAATCCTTTCCAAATATTCGTTTCTCTGCGGGCACCTCCTCATAGTTTCCCGCAAAAATCCCCAGTACGGAGATCCCAAGCGTCCTGGCCCTCCTGACCTCAAAGGCCGTATCCTTCACCGCCTTTTCCCCCGTATAATCCGGGGGAATCTTAAGCCCCGGACGTTTCGTACTGATATCACAGGGCTTTCCGTCACTGAGCAGGATCAGGATCTTGTGGGCCTCCTGCCGGTCCAGCATGGCGTCATAGGTTGCTTTTACAGCCAGCCCGTCCCGGTTCTCCCCTGATGCCCGGAATTCAAAAATCCGAAGGTTTTTCTCCTTCCCATCATCATAATCCCGAAACCGATGCAGAACCGTATGGTTCCAGAATGTACAATAGCTGACCACCCGGTGTGGAATCCCCACGGAGCTTAATGCTTCGCTGATTATATATCCCTGTATGGCTACCTGGGACTGCCTGACAGCCTGGGAACCGCTGGAATCCAGCAGGATATCCACCGCGAATTCCGATGTGTCCGATACCAGCTTCTTGTCAAACATCTTTTCGTCTTCCGTCTTTCCCAGCTTCCAGAGCCTTGCCGGGGCAAGCTGCCCGGTAATGGAACGGCAGACATCCTCCTGGCTTCTCATGACCAGCGCTTTTTTCAATGTATCTGACAAAAGCTTGATATTCCGTTTAATGATCCGGTTATTGCCATAATAATACATCTTGTTTTTCTCAAACTGCATCTGGCTGAACCGGTACTGGTTATTTTTCTTTACCGGATCATGTAATATCCCGTCCGTATAAAGCAGTACACAGTTTTCATGGATCCCTCTGCAGAACCGATTCTTCTTTTTCTCCTGCTCCAGGGGAGACAGATAATTTTTTCCATAATTCAGTTCCACATATTCCTGAACCTTTTTCACCGACCGCCCATCCGATACCGCAGGGTCCGAATCCGTTTCTCTGTCCTGGCTGTTCTCACTGAGCTGCGTCCGCCTTTTTTTCGGCTCGTCTTTCATATTCAGGCTCATCATCTCTTTTCCCAGGCCTGCCAGGTATTTCCGGATAATTTCTTCCATCTGCTCATCGGTCATGCAGTCCTGCCAGGCATCAACCGTAAGTGACATGGGCGGAACATTTAAAACCTGCTTTAAATCCCCATGTTTCACCTCAAACTTCCGGTCGAATATCGTATTATAGACCTGCTCCATCCCCTCTATGATATCCCGGGTGCTTTTGGCATGTTTTAACAGAGCGATCTTTTCTTCCGCCTCTATGACATTATCCGGCATCTGAGGTATATCATCTCCCAGATACTTCCGCATCATCAGAAGCTTCACCTGCCCGAAGAAGGTACGGTTCAGACGGGTTTCCTCCTGCTTTACCATATCCGCGAAAGCCTTTCTCCTGATTTCCTCCGTACCAGGACGTTCCCCTGTAATCAGGGGATAAACCGCCGCGTCCACACACAGCCAGGCCAGCTCCAGCAGCGGTTTTTCCTGGGCTGAAAGATAAGTCTTTTTCATGATATAAAGCCCCAGTTCCTCCGCGTCGAAATACCGGGCAAAGGCGCCCTGCTTCAGCGCGTCATAGAGGGCGATCTCCTTGGACCTGGCAAACGCCTCCACATCCGGCTTCACATCCAGGGTATAATCCCCGCTGATAGTCCAGAACAGGTTTCTGATGCGGTTTTCAATCTCCGAACGGTAGTCCTCCACCTGTTCTTCCGTGAATCGGTAAAAACGGTCTCTCATGCTGTCACCCCTCAAAGATTTCTGCCCTTGTCCATGCGGATGGAATGCGCGTGGCAATCACATCCTCAATGATCTCTTTTTCAAATACGTCAAAACTTTTGTTGACGATTCCCATACGGACGGCATGGATAGGGGCCAAATTGGTCCGGATCGCTTTAACGGCTGCGATCATCCCCCGCAGATCCAGGGACCTGGCGGAAACCTCCCCATTGTAAACCTTTGCCTGCAGATCCAGAAACAGCCCGGTAAACTGCTCTAATGCCTGATCTTTTATATCCGCAAAATGCTTTTTCAGAAGAAACCTTATAGTAGGCTCATCGAGAGGCGGCATATCCACAACCATGAACCTGGAAACCAGCGCCTCATTCAGTTCTTTTGTTCCTGCATACCCATAATTCATTGTCCCGATAAACCGGGCCGCCGGGTGGAGGGCAATCCTGGTATACCCGGGAACATCAATACGCCTGCGGTGGTCCAGCGTGGCATGAAGAACGGAAACCGCATCATTTTTCGCCATATTGATCTCATCCAGAATCCCGAAGCCGCCAAATTCCGCGCACTGATAAACCGGCCCTTTCCTGAGACGGACTTCATTATTGATAAAGGTATCCGTCCCGATCAGGGAAGCGCTGTCCGTATTGACATGAAAGGAAATATCATAGGACGGCCTTCCGAACACCCAGGCAAGGGTCTCACAGAGCACATTTTTTCCTGTTGCTTTCGCGCCGGAGAGCAGCAGGTTTTCCCCCTGCAGCAGGGCCGCCATGGACATCTCCAAAATATCTTTTCCATAAAAAAGCATAGCAGGGGCCGTGATTCTGTCCCGCACCTCCGCTTCAGTCTCGTAGGTTTCCCGGAAGTTTTTTACTTCCGCGATCAGCTCCCCATCTATTTTCTGCTGTTCCAGATAATCCATTACCAGATCCGTATCGTTTCTCATCTACCAGCCCATCCCTTCCAAAATCTCATACAATGCTTTTTTAACCGGTGAATCTCCCGGCAGTTCCACAAGGGGCCTGCCGTCACAGTCATACCGATATACCGTCTCATCCTGGGGAATCACGCCAAGTACCTCATTCAGGTTGGAATTGGAATCCGCGTCCACCGCCAGCACCGGTGTCTTTCCTTTTTCACACAGATACTGAATCATCAGCCCGCACAAGGTAGTTTTTCCCACGCCGCCTTTTCCCGCTACCGCAATTACATGTCCCATTATATTTGCCTCCGTCATTGAAATAAATTTATTAAACAACCTGTTGATTATTTTTATGTATTATATTATAATAAATGCACCAAAAAAGACAATCATCAATATCGGAAAGCTGTGCGGTTACTGAACAGAACGGAAAGATTGTTAATTAATGAACAAAAAGCGGGGAACTGTCATGGAAAAAAAGATAAAAAAAGAGGACCGGCGGGTCCGCTATACGAAACAGATCATTAAGGAATCCTTTTTAGAGCTGCTGAAAAAGAGCAGCTTTGCAAAAATCACGGTTACACAGCTGTGCCGGCTCGCGGAGATTAACCGGGGGACCTTCTACCTGCATTATTACGATATGGATGACGTGCTGGATGACGTGTTAAATGATATGCTTTCCAATACCTCCAGTGTCATGGACCATGTCTTTTCCAAGGAATGCCAGCACGCCAACTGCTCTTATCCTTTTTGCGATAAAATCCACAGTAACGACATGTTCCGTCCCCTCCTTCTGGATGACACGATCTCCGCAAGGATCATTGATAAGATGGCGGACCATAAAGAACACTATATCACCTGGCTGATGTCCCACAGTATTCTTACCTTTGAAGAAGCGGAAGCCGTATTCTATTTTCAGATGAACGGCTGCCTGACCATCAACAAGCTTATGATCCGCAATCATTGTACTGACTGGAAAAAAATTCAGAAAACCATTGACGCTTTTATCAGAGCCGGACTGGAGAGCTTTCTGATTCATGACCAGAGAAATGAAATATAATGTGACGGACATTCTTATTCTTTATACCGCCTTACCATTTTATTTGGCAAGCCTCCTGCTCCATCAAAAGGAGCAGGAGATATAAGCGGGTGGGGATCCTTCCTCTCTTATAATTTTTTCACAAACAGACAGCGGATCGCATTCAGAACTGCCAGTATCATAACCCCAACATCTGCGAAAATAGCCAGATACATATTCGCGATACCAACAGCGCCCAGAATCAAACAGGCAAACTTAACCCCCAGAGCTAATGTAATATTCTGATAAACAATCCGCAGGCATTTTCCGGAAATCCGGATTGCCTTGGATATTTTCATTGGATCATCATCCATCAGCACAATGTCCGCCGCTTCAATGGCAGCATCCGATCCCATGGCTCCCATAGCAATACCTATATCCGCACGGGACAGCACAGGGGCATCATTGATGCCATCGCCCACAAAGGCCAGCTTTGCTTTTCCCCGCTTCACCCGCAAAAGTTCCTCCACTTTGGATACTTTATCTGCCGGGAGCAGTTCACTGTATACCTCGGCAATTCCCAAGGAGGACGCCACCTGGTCAGCTACCTTTTTCGCATCGCCTGTCAGCATCACCGTTTTTTCCACGCCCGATGTCTTCAAAGCGGAAATCGCATCTTTGGAATGGGGCTTTACAACATCAGATATAACAATATGGCCTGCATACTTTCCGTCTATCGCCATATGAATGATCGTTCCGGTCTGATGGCAGTCAATATGTTGAATATTTAAATGTTTCATCAGCTTGGCATTGCCGGCAGCAACCGCAACACCATCCACTTTAGCAATGATGCCATTTCCACTGATCTCCTGTATGTCACTCACACGGGTACGGTCCGGCTCCTTCCCATAAGCCCGCTGTAAGCTCTTGCTGATCGGATGAGAAGACGCGCTTTCTGCCAGGGCTGCATACTCCACCAGCTTTTTATCCTCTATCTCATTGTGGTGGATTCCATTCACTTCAAAAGTAGAAACAGTCCCGAAAGGAACAGTCTGTGATGCCGTGGCGAGAAAAGACGCATCCGAGGAAGTTCGTGTTGCTTTACCAATGGTAGATGCCTTTTCCTGTTGGCTGACTATAGGCACCGGTAGAGTCTCACCGGAAGTAATATCCCTTACAGAACTATTTATGGCAGTAATCATTTCATAGCTGAATCCACCATAAAAACGAACCGTATGAGTTCTCTGTTCATCGGAAAGAGAATTATTTTCGCGAGTCTGAAACTTTGCTTTTCGATTAATCCACTTGACCGGAGATTTCAGCAAAACTATCCCTTTTTTGCTTTCCACCATATCAAACCGACCCTCAAGAGGCATGGGTCTGATATCTTTTTTAAGTATAAGTTTACCCCAGTTCTCAATGACAGACGCATCGCATAGCCGCCCCATTCCAGTGCCTGATACCAGAATATCCCGAATATAATCCACTCTGTTTCCCCGATTATTTGCATATGTATAAGACAGTTTCCGATATGTTTCTATATTTTTTTCATCCTCTTTATTACCATCCATCACACTTAAATAATACAAAACATAAAGGTAATAATAAGGATTCGGATCATAGCGGTGTTCCTTCTCTGTCAACGCTTTCCACTGCTTCGCATACAGAATCCCTTTTGAGATATCCCGCTTCGAAAACTTGGCCAGGTTCATCCATTTATTGTAGGCACTGCATCTACTATGTCTTTCGGAAAAGTCATTGATATCAATACTTTGCTCAAAGGATTTCTCAAGCAGTTCCAAAATATCCTCAACTTCTTTGACCGGAATCTCAGCATAATACAAGACATGGGCGGAAGTATTCTTTCTGTATTTGGCAATCCTTGCATTAATCAAACTTTGACGAACCGAAGCGATTTCTTTGGTAGAACCCTGGTGGGCAATCAAATAATCCATACGATTCTGAAAATACTGAACTGCATTAGAATAATCATTAAACATAATGCCTGACTGATATTCGTCGAGCAGATTATTATATATAGTCTTGTTGTATTCATCCAGTTCTTCCATATCTAGAGCATGGATTAATTCTTCTATGTCTAAGCGTATCAACTGTTGCTCGGATGAAAGACTGTTAAGATCATTGGAAGATCTAATATTTTTGCAACGATAAATGAACTTCAAATAATCAATTAGCAACCGGATAGTGGATGTTGCCGCATATATAAACCCACCAATCTGGGCAGCGATATTATAATAATACCGAATCTCGTTAATCCTGTTCTCTAGATCAAGAAATGCCTCATTTGACAATTTATTATCGGATCTGAGTATCTCGTTACAGTTTTCCTTAAATAACATGCGCAAGGCATCCCCATGCATATGGTAGATGATGGAATCCTGACCATTACATTCTTCCAAATAATACATAGATTTCTTACTGTATTTTACAGCCAGCTCATAATTGATGAATTCCGTGGCGTCCTTGCTGTATATCCGACTCAAATGACCATAAAAATGGGCAGCCATCATATAGATGGCAGGCTCCTCCTCAGGATCTGTACTATCAGCCAGATTACCTGAGTTAATGGCAAGTTTAGTAAGTAATTCCTTTACTATCAGGCAGTTACACCCGGAATCCGACAAAATGCGTCATCGCAAAGCATGCTCCTGAGCACTGGCGCATTTTGCTGGATACTGCGTAATCCGAAAGAGCACCGCGATCCCGGTTCATTTTTCGGTTAACACTCACATGCCTGCTTTTGTAGCCATGCAATCTATGGCGCCTCTTTTGAGGCTGACCTTTAAAATAAATGAAGCCCGCAAACACTGATGTCTACAGGCTTTTTTCAACTCCCCGAGTAGGGCTCGAACCTACAACAACTCGGTTAACAGCCGAGTGCTCTACCATTGAGCTATCGAGGATTATTCAGATGCTTTCTTACAGCTTTGACCTGCAACTTCTTTTTCTTAGTTCCAGGTCCTTTCTTCTGTATTACACCTTCAAAACTGCACATCAGAATCTTTTCTTGTCATTTCCTTCTATTCAACAACCCATTCCCCAGACATCTGGTCAAGCTTTCGACCTATTAGTACCGGTCAGCTGCACACATTACTGCGCTTCCACCTCCGGCCTATCTACCTCGCCGTCTTCAAGGGGTCTATATGGATATCTCATCTTGAGGGGGGCTTCACGCTTAGATGCCTTCAGCGTTTATCCCTTCCGAACTCAGCTACCCGGCCGTGCCATTGATTGACAACCGGTTCACCGGCGGTTCGTCCATCCCGGTCCTCTCGTACTAAGGACAGCTCCTCTCAAATATCCTCCGCCCGCGCCGGATAGGGACCGAACT
>Ga0137306_101766_pt1 | contig 20481 bp, 16 predicted proteins | sample Inofroosms_March_FD_97187 | JGI IMG/M metagenome (GOLD analysis project Ga0137306, IMG submission 97187) | Mouse cecal microbial communities from Vienna, Austria - N-Acetylneuraminic and N-Acetylglucosamine D2O microcosms_March | ecosystem: Host-associated > Mammals > Digestive system > Large...
CCTAAATGCGCAGCAAGCTGCGGGGTATTCCACCCTCGCGGCAATCACCAAATGCCCATGCAAACATGGCCACTTGTCTCGTTGCCTGCGGGAATAAACGCAACAAAGCCAAGCGGACATACCCGATCAGCCAGCCATTGATATCTATAACTACAATTGCGCATATGCCACCACAATAGTGCATCTTACATGATAGCACGCCAAATTCAAGCTGTCAATCCATTTTTTGCTTGTATTTCCACAAAATTTCTGTAATTTATGGCCGAATGGGTATAGGAAATTATCGGAAAAAGCATGGCCAGCAGGGTTTAGCGCTGCAAATGCTTTGCCTTTAATGGCATCTTTACATTTGCATGCGCCTGCCTGCCAAAAATTTGTTTGAATGCAGTTTCTGCCCTGAAACTTTCAATCATGACTTCTACATTAAATTTTAGAAGCGATACAACAGACAATCAAATGTTTTTAAGAACCTCAGAACACCCATGGCATTTCATTTTCCCTGTGCAGCTTTTCAATCTTTACTCCGTTTGTCTCATACTGTTGTAAACCATCCAGGATATCCTGATCATATTTATAAGTACAAATCAATATCAGTTCCGGCTGCAGTGCCGAAATTTCCTCCGGACCATGAACCACTCTCTCATCAGCTGTTTTTCCCCACATTTTAGGGTCACTGTTAAACTGCAGCCATTCAAATTCCGGTTCTCCGAAAAACTCCTGATAAAGCCGGATAATTAAATTAGAAAATCCGCCGTTGGGATAAAGTCCAACTTTTGTATATCCTTTTTGATACAAAAGCTCCTTCAACCGCTCTCTATGTGCTTCCTTTGTAAAATATGCCTGCTCTGCACGGCGGTATGTATCCTCCACCGCATCCATGATATGCAGTTTCTGCGTACACTGTTTTTCGCATTTTCCACATTTAAGGCATGGATTTTCTGCTGTCTCAGGCAGCCAGCCCTCATCATGAAGCAGCGGACGGAACATTTGAATATGATAAAGCAGTTCTTCCGGTTCCGTACGGTTATAAGCGGCAACCGGTTCAAACAGAAGGCTATTCCGCGCCTGCATAATCTCCGACGTAGGAATTCCCTGAGGACATCCCGAACAATACTTACAGCCTGTACAAAATCCTTTTAAGCCTGTGACGCTGCCCATAACCCGTTCAAGCCTTTCAGCAGGCAATTCCGGATCTGGCTCGGAGAATACACCCACACTGTCTTCCAATTCTTCTCTGTTTTTCACACCGCCTAACACGATATTCACCGCGGGGTGAGCTTTTACAAACCGCAAAGCCGCATGAATCGTATTTCCTTCATCCATTTTACCGCAGGCAAAGGAAAAATAATTTTTATTCTGGGCAATCACGCCGCCTCCCAACGGATTCATAACCGCAACGCCAATATCGTTCGCATAGGCGGCATCCAGCACAGGACGCATATTTGCCGCACTCAGCATCGAATAAGAAACCGTAATTCCTTCAAACACCTTTCTCTCAATGATCTTTAGAATATCAGCCGGAACCGCATGAAGAGAACAGCATATATGATCGATCAGCCCTTCTTCTTTCAAGCGCATAGCTCCTTCATAGATACCACCTTTTTTCATGATATTTTCAAATATATCATAATTCCAGATCGTCCAGCAGGTAAAATACTGAACCTTTTCCAGCCCCATCGTTTGCAGATACAACTCTATACGTTTACGGGCGTCATCGGCCGTTCTGTCCTGTCCATACATCACTTTTGCCGTTACGGAAAACGATTGATCTGTCTGCCGGAATGCTTCTTTTAATACGAACGGAGCCATGCCTGCTGAATAATTGTAGCCGACATCCACGTAGGTTATTCCCATTTCCAGGGCCTGACGTGCCAGTTCTATTGATTTTTCAATACCTTCCGTATCATTTGGCCCTGAGATTGGGAATCTGGAAGTACCAAGTCCCAGCGGAAAATGTTTCTCAAAAATACTCATCAGGAACCTCCTCTTACACCTGCTCCGCCGCCGGATATCTGGGCAAAATGTCCATATATTTCTGTTTACAATAACGGCAGGATCGTCTTGCCCGTTCATAAAACTCGGATATGATCTCCCTCTTTTCTTCCCGTGTCAGGCTATTATCTCTCAATCGCACAAAATCTCCCTCTTTCGGAGGAAACAGCCCCATTTCCAGCATAAAACAAGAATTTGCACAGCGATGCAGCTTCCCGTCATAAACATGCATATTCTTTATACGGCTCTGGGGGCAATTTCGGGCATTTGCTTCAAGCACATACCCCGGTTCTTTCAAATCATGAGGATTTGTGTTGTCAATCCAGCCGCCAAAATACTGGTCTTCGTCATGGTATTTTTTCAAGTTACACTCAATATTATGTTTATTGCAAAAATCTACAAACTGATCTCTAGCCTTAGATAGCTCACCATAGTTACTGACATAGATGCTAAGCTTGTCTCCATACTGCAACAGTGCCTCCTGTTCCTCCTGATTGGGAAATATGGTGGCATTCGTCTCAACAATTAAACGCTCAAAACGGTCAATATATTTTAAAGCATAACGGAGCAGCTTTGCAAAATCAGGATAAACAAAAACTTCTCCCCCGACAAATTGAAGCCATACCACCTCGTCAAATAAATCAAAACAAGCGTCAATATCACCGCAGACATCCTCTAGCGGTATGTGCCTCCGTTTTACAGGCCCGTATAGAAAATCTCCACATAGTTTACAGTTTAAACTGCAGCGGGTTGTTGGCACAATGGCCAGCCGACGGGCGCTTAATTTCTTGTTCATTACTTTTTCCTCCTTTAGACAAAATAGGCAATCATCAAAGTACATAAAGAACCATATCCCAATAACTTTCTAATTTTCATTATCATATATCGAAATACGAAAACAGACATTGTTTTTCTATAGGAAATCTCTCAATTTCCGGCAGGTTCAGAATCTTATTTTTTACGCTGGAAACAAACTCTTTTCTTCCCGCCAAATTACAAAATATTGGATTAGCATCCCGTCTCAGTGTATCTCCCCAAACCGGATCACTGAAAACTTGTTTCAGCAAATCAAGTTTCTTTTCCGTATCCAAATCCGCAGCAAACACATTTCCTATCGCTTCATCTACAAGGGAAAGATGGATAGCATAAAGGAAATCCTCATTCAACTTAGAAATTGGTCCGTAATATTCCAGATACTCTTTTGTAGCTGTCCATAAATCACGATAGCTGCTTAGGCTTGCCTCAATGTTTATGTGAGAAAGAGAGTGCGGATACTGGTAATATTGATACATAGCTTTTCCATATATACCAACTCTATTTGCTTTTTTGAACAATCCCAACACACCTATAGAGTCATTACAAATACGCTCCTTTTTAGGCGTATGCGTTGTTGATTTAGCTTTTAAAAACGGAATAGAATATAATTTTCCCCATAAGTAAGAGACAAAACCTCTATATTGTATAAACATTTCAGTAAATAAATTTCCGTAAACAACCAGATGCTCTTCCAATGTACGATGCTTTACAACTTCGCCTGTTAATCCGTCGATCTTATCGTATCCACAAGCTGCAATATCCAATTTATTTGCATTCGCAAAATTAACCATGTTTTCTAAAAAATCAGGCGTATAAGTATCATCTGCATCGCACCATACAATATAATTTGCATTTGTTGCCCAAACAAGCGTATTAAAAATTGCACTTCCATTAGGCGGATCATTCTTATTGACATGAAGCGGTATAATACGTTCATCTTTTTTACCATAATCGAATATGACTTCTTCCGTATTATCCGTAGAAGCGTTATCCAATATGTAATATTCAAAATTACCAAATGTCTGATTCAATATACTTGTTATCGTACGGCCTATTGTTTCCTGCGCATTATATGCCATTGTAAAAATTATCACCTTTATATTGTGCTTTTCATCATCACCTCTATCCATTGAGTCCACCTCGAATATAACTATCAACCCACTTCTTCTCAAATTCCTGTATCTCCGGCGCCTTCAAAAATTCCTCTCGGTGTTTTCGCAGCTCACATGTCATCTGATCTAACTGTTTTTCACAGCCCTTCAATTCCAGCCGATGTATTTTCTCCACCATGGAAATCATAAACGACCATTCAAAATACCGGAATACCGGCGCGCTGTCCGGGAATTTTTTGCTCAGCCATTCTGTCCTTGTATGATAAACATCCAGATACTCCTCCAAAATTGATGCGTTGAGCAGCCTATGGTCCGTTGTCCAGGCAGAATTATTGCCTTTGTGACGGAAAAAGGTATATTTAGGAATACCATGATAAGCAACTCTGTTGGCTTCCGCCAGAAGCCGATACATCATTGCAATGTCATCGTAAACGCCTTCCTCCGGGAAGTGCAGACGATCCGCCAACCTGCGGCTGAACAGTTTTGTTGGAAAGGCTATATTATACTTCTTCCTCCACATCAGTTCAATAAGCGCCTCTTCAACAGTCATTATCTTTTTTTCATGAAATATCTTGTCTGCTGCACCGCATATGGAGACGTCCGCATCGTTTTCCACTGCCAGATTATATAAAAACTCTAAAAAATCCGGTTCCACCCAGTCATCATCATCAATAAAAGTGACATATCTTCCCCGGACAGCAGCCAATCCCGTATTTCTTCCCGAACCTATATTTCCCCGTTTTCTGTGGATTACCTGAATTCTTTCATCTTTTTCGGCATACGAATCCGCAATCATTCCACTGCGGTCATTCGATCCATTGTCCACAATGATAAATTCAAAATCGGGCTCTGTTTGTATAAGAATACTTTCTATTGCTCTGGAAACAAATCCTTCACGATTATAAGTCAGCATAATCACACTGACTTTTGGCATTATTTCTCCATTCACAACTTCATCCTCCACATTTTTATTCCAATGCTTTCCGTTTTACAAATTCATATATTTTCTGTCCCGCCGTACCGTCCGCATTCACCGCGAAATCCCGAAACATTTTCAATTGTAATTCTCTGTATTCCTCTTTTTCCGGATAATTCTCCGGATGGACAATATAATCAATAAAACGGTTTGCAAAATTACAGAAATGTGTATTCCGCATTACATCCTCTTCCAGAAAATTGTCCCACCAGATGCAGCAATTCCAATTCCCAACATTAGCGCCTTTAGCCGCTCTCATATTTTCCATCCTTCTTGCCAACGGCGCATGAAAGTCCGCACCCTCTTCATAATCCGGCTGCAAAAGCGCTTTTGTGATCGAAGGAATATAAAAAGGCTTTCCGGTGGCCGTATAAAGTAAAAGCAGCGAACTCTCGTCTGAAATCATTCCGTCGCTCCACATAATTGCCCTGTGCAGATTTTCCGTATCATCAAAGATACCCTTTCCGGAGCTTTCAAAATCACGTACAATTGCAGTGTACTCCTCCTGAAAGGCCGGACGCATAGAACGCAGTGTGGTTTCAAACAGTGGGTGGGGACGCCACCAGAGAATCACATCCTCCCTCTTCCAAAAAGCCCGTATAATCGAACGCAGCTTTTTAAAGTACCAACTATCATGGGGCTGATAAACTCCTGTTGATTCTGCTTGCTGTGCGCTGGATTTTAAAAGTTCTGACAAACTGGTATTATAGAGAATGATTTTTTTGTCCTCTATTCTTCTATTCCATTCTTTCGGTAAAGTATAGTCTTTTTTATCGGCACAAATAATTTTGTCAAACTTCGGTGAACCAAGTGCTATGAATTTTTCCCGAATTTTCTCCGGTGTCATGCCATATTGCCGCGCAATCTCCGGATGCGCAGCAAACATCGGTCTATGGGCTTCTGCTAACTCTTTTGCATATCTGATATCGTATTGCACATGCAGATGCGCTGGCAATAATATGCTGTTCTGCTTAAATGTTTCCTGCAATTCTTCCGCGCACGGGTCACGATACAGCCAATACGGCAACCCGTATTCTACATACACCAGCATATCCGTATATTGTTTTAAACGGCTGCTGTAAAAATCCGGGTGTACGGATGTCACATAATTCTGGCCATCATAAGGATTCATAATAAATATTACATCCGGATGACGGATTTCCACATTATATTCCTGCCAGCCTGTCAACTCGTATTGATCAGAATAATACCCTTCCCCCTCAACATGCATTTGACCGAAACTTCCATCCGGATTTCGGTCAAAATACGGAACCGCAATAAAATACGCGTCACAGGCCGGATCAGCTTTTGCGGCAAAATATATGCTTTCCAGTGAGTCGGACATACTTGCCTTATAGCAGAAAAAAACTACTTCTATTTTATCGGCTTTCAGATTAGCCGCTTCCGATTTTATTTCTAAAGCCTTTTTTGGCACCAGTTTTACATGAGCATTTCCCTGCGCAATATTAAAGAGCAATTCATATAATTCCCTGATAAGATTTGACAGCTTTGTATCTTCGCCAAATACCGTTTCCGCATAATCAAACATGCAGGACACAAACTCCTGTATTTCCGCACATAAATCTAAAAACTTGTCGGCTCTCTGTCTTTTCAGTTCACCACAGGCGGTCTCCAGTGTTTTAACCAAATCAAGAAATTGTTTTATTTGTTGTTTGCGCATCACTCACCATACCTTCCAGGGAGCATTACCATTATTCCAATAAGATTCCAAAAAGCGTCTATCACGCTGGGTATCCATACACTGCCAGTAGCCGTAATGCTTGTAAACACCCAGCTTTCCTTCCTTCGCCAGTGTTTCCAGCGGTAATTGTTCCAGTACGCAGCTGTCATCATCATTTAAATACCGGAAAATTTCCGGCTCCATAACCATAAAACCGCCGTTTACCCAGCCGCCATCCTCCTTGCTTTTCTCCCGAAAGCTAATGATCTTTTCACCTGTACCGTTCATCTCCAAAACGCCAAAACGACTACCCGGCTGTATCGCTGTTAACGTTGCCTTCGCGTCAGTTTTCCTGTGTTGTTCCAACAGCGCATTCAAATCCACATTGCCCACCCCGTCGCCATAAGTCAGCATAAAAGTTTCCTCCCCTATGTATTTATGTATCCGCTTGACCCTTGCGCCAGTCTGCGCATTCAGCCCCGTATCTACCAATGTTACACGCCACGGTTCGGCTATATTTTCATGAACAACGATTTTATTTTCTTCCGAGAAATCAAACGTTACATCAGAACAATGAAGATAATAATCTGCAAAGTACTCTTTTATGACATAACTTTTGTATCCACAGCAAATTACAAAATCATGAAAACCAAAATGTGAATAATATTTCATGATATGCCATAAAATCGGCTGCTCCCCAATGGTAATCATCGGTTTTGGCTTCAAATGGCTTTCTTCGCTGATACGTGTTCCCAACCCTCCGGCTAAAATAACTACTTTCATGATACGTCTCTCCCAACACACTTTTACATTGCAGTCTTTTCATTGTCCGGTACGTTACCGCCAAGCACACTCATCCGGCCATCCGCTGCTTATGTTTTTAATAAGGCATATTGGCTATCTTCACAGATAGTGCGGGCAGTATCCGCCGCTGCTTTGCGCAGGCGCCTTGCTGTCCGCTTCGCTCCCGGTACTTCTCCCTCGGCGGCTGTCCCGCCGGAAAGTTCCCATAGGTCCTGGCATATCCAATCCCCGCCCCTTTTCAAAGGCGGCTTCTAATGCCGTTTTGTTTTTTATCATAAAGAATCATCCACGGTCCTACTCCCGTCTCTGGTTTTGGTCAAATACATTGTCCGGTGTATTCATCCGAGAAATCATCCGTAATGAACCCATTTCAGCTTCAAATATTTATTAGAATTTTCCTTAATTTATGTTCTCATAATAGTAGGGGATTTCTTTTTTCTTTCGGCTCCCGCCCTCTTTTCAGGACATTTACGGCAGCGTTCTGTCTCTCCTGCATTTCTAGGCCGCAGGCCGGACAAATAAATAACCTGTTTTCCCTTTTGCCTTCTGCCCCACAGCGGGAGCATTCGCCGCTGATGCCCTTCCCAAATACTTCCACCGGTTCTATGGAACGTTCCCTGCATTTCTGAATCAGCCGGCTTTTTATATAACCGCGCTGCCACATACTTACGGTCGCATTTATTCTCCTGTTTATCCCGGCGGAGGACGGGGACGGCAGCTTAGGGAAATACAGGATTTCCGGCTTCTCTGTCTCTAGCATCCGATTGATCTCAGCGTTCACATAAGTGTGCAGCGCGGCTTCCCGCCTGGCCCTTCCCGCTTTATATTTTTTCATGCCCGGATTGCTCCCGGCACTTCTCCTGTGACGGGGAAGCCTTTCCCGTATATAATCTGTCAATGCCGACTGATATTCCAAATACCGTTCCCCATACACATTTCCGGTGTCTGTCACAAGCATACTGCGCATCCCCATAGCTACCGCCGTTTCGCCGCAGTAACCTGAAGGATGCTTTGGCCTGACTATCACCGGCACATTGACGGTCAGATTTCCCTCTTCCGGATAAAGGCGGACATAAACCTGCCTGTTGTAGCAGTTATTATCTCGTAACGGGATAAAAAGACGATTTCGTTTTTCTTTCATGCAAAGATAAATTCCATGATCGGCATACCGATAAGCTTTCGGAGAAACGAAAAAACCATCCGCCGACTCCGTATGCGGCCTGATCAAATGCCTTCGCACCTGCCTGCGCAAGTACCGGTCCAGTTTGTGGGTGTCGACTTTGCCGCTGACCTCTTTGTATTTCTCATCCCAGTTTCCGGACAGGGAGGGTTCCCCGCCTGACATAACACTCTCAAAACAAGAGCCTTGCTTCATCACAAAACGCAAATAGTGCCTGTCCTCCGGCGTAAAGCCTTCATTTGACCGAATATTTTTCTCAATTTTCTTTTTCGTCCGCGTCCACTGGCTTTTGATATCCCCCAGCGCGTCAAAAACGGCAAGATAAAAATACACGGAAGGAAGCCCTAGCCTCTCCCTAAGCCCGCTTTGCGTCATTTCATTCTGTACGGTGTAGCCCGGATAGATTTTCCCAAGGCCGCCTATCCCTCCATACCGCCCATAGACATAATTCCGCACGTTTCTACAATCTTCGGCAATCTCCTGCAGACGGGCCATGTCAGCGTCGGCGATCGGAACCTTGTTATATTGATAAACCGTTTTGTATATCGCTTCTGACGGCATCCCCATCTTTCCTCAAATCTCCCGTCTCCATCTTACATCCATACATAAATGGTTATACAAATTTTCGTAGAATATCGTATTCTGCGAAACCCCATAGCACCAAACAGAGACGCAAAAAATTTATGGCAGGGAAATTTTTCCCTGCCCATTCTATTATTCAAACAAATCTGCTTCATTTTGTTCCTCAGAATAAACTCACATGGTTAATGCACTGTTAATCACCAAAACTGCATATACACAACTCTCCCCATATGTTAAAATAAGAAAAACAAAAAAGGAGCCTGCGCATTTATGGAGAACAGTGTTTCACGCTATTATTCACTGAATCAATATCTGAAAGAAACCTTTGGCTGCAAGGTCTATAAGCTGGCGCTGGACGGCGGGATGACCTGTCCCAACCGGGACGGAATACTAGGGGACAGAGGCTGTATTTTCTGCAGTGCCGGGGGCTCCGGAGAATTTGCACAGACTTTCCTTACAGAAGATCCATCATGCGCATTTTGGGAAAAAAATCCATCTCCTCCCGACAGCTTACGGGCAGGACACTCGATCCCATCAAAGTTTCCCCCGATATGGAACCAAATAGAAACAGCAAAAAACCAGGTACGCCGAAAAATAAAAGAGGGAAAATACATCGCCTACTTCCAGTCCTATACCAACACCTACGCGCCCGCCCCATATCTGGAACAGCTTTTCTCTCAGGCCATCTCCCATCCTGACATAGTCGCCCTGTCAATTGCCACAAGGCCGGACTGCCTGCCGCCTGACGTACTGGCTTTGCTTGGACGGCTGAACCATATAAAACCTGTCTGGGTGGAGCTGGGTCTGCAGACCATGCATCCAAGAACGGCGGAATATATCCGCAGAGGATATGCGACTGACTGCTATATCCAGGCCGTAAAAAATCTAAAAATGGCAGGCATTAGCCACATTATCACCCATGTCATTCTGGGACTGCCAGGAGAAAGCACAGAAGAAATGATTAAGACTGTGGGTTTTGCAGCAGAAACGGGAACAGACGGCATTAAGCTGCAGCTGCTCCATGTGCTGAAGGGAACAGATCTGGCGACGGAATATGAACTGGGGCGGTTCCAGGTGATGAGCCTGGAACAGTACTGCGACACGCTCTACCGGTGCGTCGAAGCGCTGCCGCCCCATGTGGTGATTCACCGCCTGACCGGAGACGGGCCAAAACGGCTGCTGATCGCCCCGGCGTGGAGCGGCAATAAGAAACGGGTGCTGAATACGATTATGAAAGGGATGGAGGAACGGGATGTACGGCAGGGGAACATCTTTCCCGACTACCAAACCAGTCCCCCATGGAAATAAAACCGGCCTGCGGCTTATGATAAAACCATGCGGCATATCAATTGTCGCTCTTAGCGGCCCCCTGTTCTGTCTCCGCCATCCATCTTTCCATATACTGGGAAAGCAGCCAAAACGGGCAGTCCCCCGTTTCCAGAATAAACCTGTGAAACTCCACAGGAGAAAATGCTTCACCCAGCTTTTGCTCCGCCCTATGGCGCAGCTGGCAAAATTCCAGATAGCCCACATAATATTTCAGATAATAGCCGGGCTCCGCCACAATCATATGAAAGGTGGCATCGGAAGCCGCGCTGTTTTCCACACCGTAGCATTCCTTTAAAAAGGCTGCCGTTTTCTCCATATCCCAGTTGTCATAATTAATATAGATATCCAGCAAGGCATAAATCGCCATGGAGGCAGAAAAATTATGGGCGCGAATCTGGGCAAGCCGGCTGTCCGCACCGGCATCCAGACTATATGAGTAATATTCTGCATAAATCCCCCAGCCCTCGGAATAACCGGGAAATGAGATCACACGGCGCAGATTACAGGGCGCCTGGGCGCAGGAGAATACAGTCTGATACAGATGGCCCGGATACCCCTCATGGGCCAGAGTCGCATACAGCATCCGGTTGTCGCCACTTTGCTTTTCATTGATATAAATCGTATTTTCCGACAGTCTGTCAATGGGAGCCACCATATACAGCGCAGGACTCATCACATCCTCTAAGGAAGGATGGACAGTCTTGATCGTATAGGTCGTTTCCGTTTCAAGAACCGGAAAATCTGTCTGAATCTTTTGTTTTAAATCCGCCAGAATTTCCTCCGGATCTGTCAGCGAAAAAGAAAACTCTGACGCCTGAGTGTAAAGACTTTCATTATCCTTTAAAATTTCATTGATTGCTGATAAATCCTCGTTCAGCCGGTTCAGCAGCAGTGTCTTCATATCCTTGATGGAACGGCCGGAGCCTGTAGTGGATTTCACCAGCGCCTCATAATATTTTCTCCCGTTGGAAAATCCTGCCAGTCCGCCGGGATTGATTCCGGAGCCCTTCAATGCGGTCATACCGTCAATCAGCGACTGATAGGCCGGAAAAAACGCCTCCGCCATCATCTGGCGATTCCGTTCCATATACTGATTTTTTTCCTCCTCGGTCAATTCCCCCAGCTGATTGATCTTATCCGCGAACACTTCCGTCAGAAAATGATTTTCCGGATCGGAGATAATGTCCTGACAGCCCTTAATCACCTGTTCCACCCCCTCGTCACACATAAACAGGCCCGCCTGCGCTTTCTCATTCTCAAAGGCGATCAGCTGGGCAAAGGTATCAGGCAGGACGGAGAGAATAGCCAGATAATCCTCTACATCCTGACGGCTGTAAAAATGGTATTCCGCCAGGAGAATCGGAAGCTCCGCCTGGACGCCCATATTAGGACTGAGATATTCATAGTATAAAGGATATTCCTCACAGGCCAGAGAAGTTTCCAGCGTAGCTTTCAGAATATCATAGGTAAGCCGCTGACTTTCCGTCAGCGTTTCATAATCAAAATCATTTTGAAGCTGCGCAAGCAAAGCCGTATTGTTTTCCTGGGACTGACGGATCGCCTGAGAAGAATATTCCCCCAGCGTAATCGGATAGTCCTCTATTCCAAAAGCCTTGGGGTCCGTCAGATAGTAATGAAGGCTGATCGTATTCTGCAAAATGGAATCCCGAAAAATCCCTTCCGTAAACCCGTCAAAAGCCTCCTGGACGGACTGTTCCTTCGTCTTTAATTCCTCTTTGGAATATTGTTCATATGAGGGCGGAACAGAGACGGTTTCCTCCTGCCTGATCGCAGGATAACAGGATACAAAAGAAAAGGCAAATCCCAAAATCAGGCACAGAGTGAGAACTCTTCTGCGGTCAAAACGAATCATAGGCATCTCCTTTACAAGCTGGCAGCACGTCGGTTCCAAAATCGAGCAGGGAAAATTCTTTCTCCTACTCGCGCAAAAAGAAAACCCTGATATCATTTTATTCCTGACATCAGAGTTTCATGCTTGTTTTCCGCTTCATATCGGTTTTTCCAGGTCTGAGCCATAGCCCGGCAAATACGCCACAGCAAGTTAAGAAGAGCCTAAATAAATTGCCGTAAATCACAATCATTCATGAAGCAGACGGATAAACTCCGGAGTGGTGCCGCAGCAGCCGCCGACGAGCCTAGCGCCCATCTTTGCAATCTCCCTCATCACGTCGGCAAATTCCTCCGGCTCCATGGTGTACCTGGTTTCCCCATTCACCGTTTTCGGCAGTCCGGCGTTGGGCTTTGCGATGACCGGCAGCGATGTGGAATCCAGCATTTCCTTTACCAGCGGCTTCATCTGCACCGGACCAAAGCCACAGTTAAAGCCCACAGCCGCAGCACTGCAGCTCTCCGCTGTTTTCGCCGCATCCGCCACAGTCTCGCCAGTGAGCAGCCGTCCATTTTCCTGAAAAGAAAAAGAAACCAGCGCCGGAAGACGGCTGTGATCGCGACAGGCTTCCAGGGCCGCCTTCGCCTCCTGACAAGAAAACATGGTCTCTATGGAAACACAGTCCGCCCCCGCTTTTTCCCCGGCAATCACTAAAAGCCTGAAATTGTCATAGGCTTCTTCATAAGTAAGATCACCGAAGGGCTCCATAAATTCACCGCTGGGTCCCAGATCGAGAGAAAACAATACCTCCCCCTCTTTTGCCGCCCGTTTCACCGCCTGGCGGGCATTTGCAATGGCAGTTTCCACCAGCTGCGTCAGAGAGTAACTGGTATCGCTCGGATAACGGAATTTATTGACGCCAAAGGTATTGGCATTGACAATATCAGCGCCGGCGTTGACATAGTCTTGATGGATCTGAATCAAATCCTCAGGCCGTTCGATAGTCCAGCTTTCTGTCCGCTCTCCGGGCTTTAAACCTCTGGCCTGCAGCATCGTACCGGTGCCGCCGTCCAGATAAATCAAAGGTCGGGTTAATAACTGTTGAAATGTCATGACTGTCCTCCTGCATATCATAGTGTTAATCGGCTAACCCTCACGCAATATACTTGACTCTCATTCAAGAAAACCGCTCCGTCAGTTTTCCCGCGAAGCTTTTCCGAATATGGTACAAAGCATACATCATAGAACAGCCGATTCACAAATAACTTAACACAAAACCGGAGGATCTTCAAGGAAGTTCAAAAAAACCCGATTAACCTTTGCAAAACCGGCCATTGGGGCTTGTCAAACCATAGACTTTATACTATAATAGCCAAAGATTAAAATACTGATATCAATCAGGTCCGCTTAGGTGACAACAGGGAATCTTTCGTCCCAGATAGAGGACGGAAGATTCTTTTTTATATCATAGGAAAGTTCTACGAACTCCCCTATGATACAAAAAGCCCTCCGGGCAGGATCGCACTGCGGCGGAAAGGTAAAATGTCGCCAGAGCGACCCGCCGCAGGCGAAGAATCCTGCGAAGCAGGATTCTTATTCATATCTCTACAAAATTAGGAGGTTTAATATGTTAGACATGAAATTTGTCAGGGAAAACCCTGAAATCGTCAGACAAAATATCCGCAATAAATTCCAGGATGCCAAGCTTCCACTGGTAGACGAGGTGCTTGAGCTAGACATCAGAAACCGGACCATCAAACAGGAGGTAGAGGCGCTCAGAGCCGACCGCAACAAATTATCCAAGCAGATCGGAGCTCTGATGGGCCAGGGCAAAAAAGAGGAAGCCGAGGCGATCAAACAGCAGGTAAACGCCAACGCCGACCGGGTAACGACGCTTTCCGAGGAAGAAAAAAACGTTGAGGAACGAATCAAAACCATTATGATGACGATTCCCAACATCATCGACCCCAGCGTTCCCATCGGAAAGGATGACAGCGAAAATGTGGAGGTACAAAAATACGGCGAGCCTGTGGTTCCCGACTTTGAGATTCCCTATCACACGGAGATTATGGAACGGTTTAACGGCATTGATTTAGACAGCGCAAGAAAGGTGGCCGGAAACGGCTTTTACTATCTGATGGGCGATATTGCAAGGCTGCATTCTGCTGTGATTTCCTACGCCCGGGACTTTATGATTGACAGAGGCTTTACTTACTGCGTCCCTCCCTTTATGATTCGCAGCGATGTGGTAACTGGTGTAATGAGCTTTGCCGAGATGGACGCGATGATGTACAAGATCGAAGGAGAGGACCTGTATCTGATCGGCACCAGCGAGCACTCCATGATCGGAAAATTCATCGACACTTTAAATAAGGAAGAAGACCTGCCCTATACGATGACCAGCTACTCTCCCTGCTTCCGAAAGGAAAAGGGAGCCCACGGCATTGAGGAGCGCGGCGTATACCGAATCCATCAGTTCGAAAAGCAGGAGATGATCGTTGTCTGCAAACCGGAGGACAGCAAAATGTGGTTTGACAAGCTGTGGCAGAACACGGTAGATCTGTTCCGGTCTATGGACATCCCTGTCCGTACACTGGAATGCTGCTCCGGCGACCTAGCTGACCTGAAAGTGAAATCCGTGGATGTGGAGGCATGGTCTCCAAGACAGAAAAAATATTTCGAGGTGGGAAGCTGTTCAAATTTAGGAGACGCCCAGGCACGGCGTTTACGAATCCGGGTTTCGGGACCAGACGGAAAATATTTTGCTCACACACTGAACAATACTGTGGCTGCCCCGCCCCGTATGCTGATCGCCTTCCTGGAAAACAATCTGAATGCCGACGGGACAGTAAGCATTCCCAAGGCATTGCAGCCGTATATGGGCGGCATGACCGTCATAAAATAAACAGGAGAGCGGCCCCTGCACCATATCACTCATAAGGAGTATCTATGCACAAATATTTGCGCTCTATCGGATTTAGTAAATATGTGAGAAAATATGCCATCGACAATCTGTTGTCAAATGTGGAAGCCGCCCCTGCCGTGGCCGAATCCCTGCGCACGGAGGAAGCGGAATTTGTACACTACAGCAAACATTTCAGCCCGCTGTTCGGGTTATGCGTCTGCGGTGAAAAAGACGAGAGCGGCACATTTTCCAGGGATTTTTATTTCCCCTATCTGCTGGGGGAACAGCTTACATCCACCGCTCCTTGCACCATTATGCGCCACAGCAACAGCGAATCCTACTCCGGCTTCTGCGAGGAAACCGGACTGGGGATTTCCCTGATTTTCTATCTGCAAAATCCCATGGATTTTATGCGGCTGAAATATCGGGACGATTATCAGCCAGACGGCGTATCTCTGATTCTGACCGGACTGTCCACCGAAGGAAAAATCCTTTTTCCGGTACAGAAAACACCGGAACAAATTTACAGCACAAAAGCCGCCGCCCGCAAGCGGAATTCCCTGATCGAAGCGGCCCGCCATGGAGATGAGGATGCCATCGAAGACCTGACCATGGAAGATATCGACCTGTACGCGGAGATTTCCAGGAGAATGATGTACGAAGATATCTATTCCATCGTGGATTCCACCATTATGCCCAGCGGTGTAGAATGCGACCACTATCTGGTTATGGGGGACATCCGCGAGATCGAGCTGGTTCCCAATGAGCTGACCGGCGAGGAGGTATACATTCTGACCATTGAAAGCTACGACCTGCCCCTGCGGGTGGGAATCAACAAGCTGGATTTGTTAGGTGAGCCCGCCATCGGCAGGCGGTTTAAAGGAGAGGTGTGGCTCCAGGGCCTAGTGGAATTTCCGGGACAGGGAGAGCGATTGTCATAAACAGAGTCAAAGCTTTTCGTGACAGCTTTTCAAGCACTGCCATAACCCAGTGTACTGTCTGGTTCATATCTGGTAAAACTCCGCAGAATATTTTTCTGAGAGTGCTGTTTCACAAACGTAGGCGTAGCGGTGGCTACGCTGAGGCTTGTGGAGCAGTGCTATCAGGAAAATAGACAAGGAGGTTTGCCTGAATATAAGCCAGACAGTACACTAGGAAAGATTGCGATAACATATACCACAAAAAACATGCGATGGACATCAGCCAGCACCATGCGCATGTTTTTTTGTGGTATTCCTCCTCCATTCTGATAAAGCATTTGTTAAAATACCGGCAACTAATTTCTTATCGGCTTAATCTCACCTTCGCGGTAAGTATTCTTCTCACCGACTCATCGATCCGTTCCTCCGAAATCTCCCCGCTCCGCACCGCATTATAAATACCAGAGTATGCGGCCTGCAAATCACCGGGCATCAGCAAAAGATCGACGCCGGCTGTCACGGCTTTTACCGCTGTCGACGACGAGCTGTAATTCCCGGCGATCGCACCCATATTCAGCGCATCGGTGACAATCAGGCCGTCATACCCCAGCTCCCCTCTCAGGATTCCGGCGATCATCTTCTCCGAAAGAGAACTGGGCGTATTGTCGCCAGTCACCGTAGGAACTGATATATGAGCGACCATTACCAGATCCACGCCATTTGCTCCGGCAGCGCGAAATGGTTTCAGCTCCGATTCCATTAACGCTTCATAGCTTTTATCCGTATAAGCATAGCCCTCATGGGTATCTGCTTCCGTCGCACCATGTCCTGGGAAATGCTTGAACGTACTCATCATGCCATGGGCATGTAGACCGTCAGAGTAAGCAATGGCATATTTTGTGACAATTTCCGGATCGCTGCCAAAAGACCGGTCTCCGATCACGGTGTTGGCACCGTTTGTCAGTACGTCCGCATCCGGCGCAAAGTCCACATTGAAGCCTAATTCGCTTAAGTATGCCCCTATCGTATCTCCGCAGCGATATGCTTCCTCTACACTGGATACATCTGCCATGGGCGACATATTCTCAGCCTGAAAAGCCCCGTTTTTTGCCACCCGAGCCACCCGTCCGCCTTCCTCGTCCACGCAAAGAAATAAATCCACGCCCTCGATCTCGTCGGCATAGCTTTGCACATTTGACAGCATGGTTTTTGTCTGGTCAGGGGATACCAAATTTCCTGCAAAATAGACCAGTCCGCCTACCGGATACTGGGCAAGGCTCGCCTTTGTCGCATCCCCGGCGGCCGTAACTGTGGAAACGCCTGTAAGCTGCTCCGGCGTTACGATAAACATCTGGTATATTTTTTCCTCAAGGGTCATATCAGCCAGCAACTTCTCAACTTCTTCGGCAATAAGATCAGCTTCTGATGTCACAGGTTCCGTTTCCGGTGTAACAGATTCTAGAATCATCTCATCAGAAACCGAAGGCTTAACAGCCGCTTCCGCCTCAGACGATTCTTTCACCTCGAATTCCGGCGAAATACCGGTTAAGCTTTCAGCGGAGTTTTCCGTATTTTCCGTATTTCCCATATTTTCTATGTTTTCCGTGCTTCTCCCAGAACCTATACTCTTGTGATCTCCGAAATCATCCTGTAAACGTCCACAGCCTGCAGCACTTAGCACTGCCAGTAATCCCAGAACTGCCAATGCTGCCTTGCGCACACCACACCTATGAACAGGTTTCCACCTTTTACCTCTCAGATTCATATCCATATATCCGACTGTTCCTTTAAAAAAGTTCCCGCAACAAACCGAGCTGGCCCGTCACATCACCAGCCCGCAGATCTCCTCCACCCGTTCGGCCAGCGCCGCCGCCCCCGCGGCGCGCAGCTCTTCCCGGCTGCCATAGCCAAACAGAACGCCGATGGCGGGAAGTCCCACCTTTTTCGCCCCCAGTACATCATACTCCCGGTCTCCCACCATAACGGCCCGGGACAAATCCGTTACATGGCAGCTTTCCAGGGCATAGGCGATCACTGCGTCCTTGGCGTTTCTCGTCTCATCCATCGTGGCCCCGGCAATATACTCAAAATACTGCGCCAGTCCGAAATGCGTGAGAATCTGTCTGGCAAATAATTCAGGCTTGGAAGTAGCCACGAGCAGCCGTTTTCCGGCATCTCGCAACGTTTTCAGCATTTCCTCCACGCCGTCATAAACCTGGTTCTCCCACATCCCCTTTTCCTGGAAGTATTCCCGGTAGTAAGCGACCGCCTTTCTCGCCTTTTCTTCCGAAAAACCGTAAAACCCTTTAAAGGAATCCAGCAGCGGCGGTCCGATAAACCGATATAAGCTGCTTCTGTCCGGCGCCGGAACGCCGCATTTCTCCAATGCGTAGGCCACCGAATTGGTAATCCCCTCGCCGGGGTCTGTCAGCGTTCCGTCCAGGTCGAATAAAATGATATCGTACATCCTACATATGCTCCACTGTCTCCATGCCGATAATGCCAAAGGCATTCTCCAGCACCTGTCTCACACTTAAAATCAGCTTGATCCTGGCATTTTTCAGCTGCGTGTCCTCTGCGTTCATCACGCTGCACTCCCGGTAAAATACGGAGAATTTTTTGGCCAGGTCAAAAATATAGTGGGTGATCACATGGGGGCTGAATTCCCTTGCCGCCTTCTGAATCACATCCGGGAATGCGTACAGCTGGGTGATCAGGTCATTTTCCGCCTCAAGGCTCAGCAGCGAATAATCGACAGTTCCGCTCAGGTCGGCGGTGTCTGCGCCGCATTTTTTCAGGATAGAGTTAATCCGCACATAGGAATACAGGATGTAAGGGCCGGTATCCCCGTCAAAGCTCAGCGCCTTATCCCAGTCGAAAATAACGTTCCGCTCGTTGGAAGTTTTCTCCATGGAGTATTTTACCGCGCCGTAGGCAATCCGTTTCGCCCGCTCCGGATCAGACTGCTCGCCCCGCTCCATAATGCCCTCGTCCGCCTTATTCACAGCCTCCCGCATAAAGTCTTCCAGCAGCACGACCGTGCCCTGACGGGTAGACATTTTGCCGTCCACCAGCATCACGAAGGAATAATGCACCACTTCCGGCGGGCGGTGGCCCAGCTCCGTGACAATGGCCGCGATCTGCTTAAAGTACAGCTCCTGGTCCTGCCCCAGAATGATGATGTTCTTATCCGCATTATGATTACATTTCCAGATCGTATAGGCGATATCCCGCAGAGGATACAGGGAAGTCTTGTCCGCCCGGGTAATCACCAGCGGGGATAATCCATACTTTTCCAGATTTACCACATACCTTCCCAGATCATCCTCAAACACCAGTCCTTTGTCCAGAAGCTGCCGGATAATATCCTCCAGGGAATTATCAAACAGGAACTGAGACTCATAGTCAAAGCAGTCGTAGAAAATACCCAGCTCGTTGAAAATCGCAGTCTGTCCTTTGATACAGACATCCACGATCTGTCTGAAGCGCTTTCTGACAGCTTCGTCCCCGTTCTCCAGCTGATACAGCAGATCGAACACCTGCTTTTCCAGCTCGGGATCTTCCTTTACCCGGTTGTTGATATCCACATAAAGGCTGAGAAGATCTTCAAACTTCACTTCCTCCCGTTCCCCGGCGCCCAGCACCAGCATGGAAATCTGCTTGCCGATATCGTTGACAAAATAGTGGACCTTTACGTCATATCCTTCAAATTTTAAGAGTCTTCCGACGAAGTCTCCCACAATAGCGTTCCGGGCCCGTCCGATATGGGGCGACGCATTGGGATTGATACTGGTATGTTCCAGAAGACAGGCCCTTCCCTCGCCGATCCCGGAGGACCCGTACCGGTCCTTTTTTTCACTGATTTCACCGATTACATAACCATTGAAATGGGCCTGATCCACAAAGAAGTTCAGGTAAGGACCCACATTTTCACATTTGGAAAAGCAGTCGGGCAGGGTGATTTTTTCCGCCAGCTCGGCAGCAATAGCCGCCGGGGCTTTCCGCAGTTTTTTCGCCAGCGGAAAACAGGGAAAGGCAAAATCCCCGTGCTCCTTGCTGTCGCTTTTTACAAGTAAGGCTTTGATTTCTTCTTTATCGCAGGGAACATGCTGCGCCAGTAATTCTCCTATTTGATCAATATACATTTTTTACCTCGTTCCGGTTATTATTTTTGTAAAAACAGTTTGCGAATCCTGTAAAAAGACTCCCCACATCAAAAGATATGGGGAGTTTCTTTACCGTAATTAATCCATCGTATAAGGCATCAGCGCAACGTGTCTTGCGCGCTTGATCGCAACGGTCAGCGCTCTCTGGTGCTTCGCGCAGTTGCCTGTG
>Ga0137306_101772_pt1 | contig 20451 bp, 15 predicted proteins | sample Inofroosms_March_FD_97187 | JGI IMG/M metagenome (GOLD analysis project Ga0137306, IMG submission 97187) | Mouse cecal microbial communities from Vienna, Austria - N-Acetylneuraminic and N-Acetylglucosamine D2O microcosms_March | ecosystem: Host-associated > Mammals > Digestive system > Large...
GTACTGCCGCCTCTACGGCATCATGATGTTACAGCATCTTGATGCCTGGGAAATGCCCTCTGCTGAGGCATTTCAAGAATCATTATTAGGATTGACCGCCTAATAATGATATATTAAGCGATTCCATAAGATTTTTCAAGGCATAGTACCCGCTATGTCCAATGTTTATGTCCATTTTTCTCAAATTTCTTTTCCTGCACGATATTCAGTTGTCAATCTTCGGTTGGGATCTCATTCATTGAGATTCCGAGAAGTTATAAGTTTCTATACAAAAGCCTTTGTATCCGCAGCAGGTACAGGTCAGTTTTCTAAGTGCCGGGGTATGCCTTGCCCAAAAAGCTTCTTTAAAATTAGGCTTAAATACCTCGTGACATTGCGGACAGATATACGCAGCTCTTTTGAAATAAAAGTTGGTTATCCAAACCGCATACGGAACGGCTGCTAAAACATAAAGGGCAAAAAGCTGCCATATTCCTGTGGTAATCCAGAGAATGATAGATGCCCACTGAATAAAGTCAATAGGAATACCTGTAATCAGCAGGATAGCGTGCAGTTGTCTCATTTTCTTTTTGTTCTCCATTGCATAAGCTATATCACCGATAGATTCAACGGAGAAATTTTCTATGGCCTTTAGCTCTCGTTTCATCCCATCGAGCATATCAAGTTTTGCCTGCCTTTCGCTTACTTCATCACGCAGAAGCTGCTCCTGTTGTTCAAGCAAAACAGAAATAACACTGCCGGGATTATCCTCGGACAGCAATTCTCCTATGCTGTTGATCGAGATACCAGCGTCACGAAGAAAGCAGATAATCTTCATCCGTTTAAAGTCTTCTTCCGAATATAGCCGCCTGCCTCCCTCTGTGAACCCGCTGGGCGTCAGAATACCACGAGCATCATAATACTGCACCGTTCTAACGGTTACGCCGCAGAGCTTCGCAATTTCTCCAGTCGTGTATTTTGACATAGCTTTCACCTCCTTTCGCCCTCATTTTATTTCATTACGCCGCGTCACGAGCAATATATTACGCAAGGGGATTTTTGCATTTTTATGAATGAGCCATACACGGTTCATATTTATAACACCGGCAAAAGATTTTCCGCTTTGCGGATGTGCGATTCTATTTTGGATATAGAGAAAGCCAGCGCAAAAAGCAATTCTGCCTTTTACGCTGGCTTTTGCCTTTGCTATCACCCATAAGTTGCATCTCATTGATGTTATCAAATTATTTCCTTATGTAGTAACAGCCTTTAAGGACTTTTCTTTCATAGCGGGAACTGGATTTGAACCAGCGACACCACGGGTATGAACCGTGTGCTCTAGCCAACTGAGCTATCCCGCCATATTCTGTTATCTCCGGTATATGGAGACTCATCTCTGCAACAGCTTCCTGTTGCAAAGTGGGACCTACAGGGCTCGAACCTGTGACCCTCTGCTTGTAAGGCAGATGCTCTCCCAGCTGAGCTAAGATCCCACATTCACGGGCTGTTTTTGCAACCCGCTTTGCTATTATACTATTTTTCCCATATAAATGTCAATAGGTTTTTTCACAATTTTTGTCAAATTACAGCGAGTAAGTCTTTCTGGCAACCCCCAGCTCCTCATTTGCCGGAATCACTTCTATTGTTACCGGCGAATCATCCCTGGAAATGCAAGCCGCCTCATGTTCCACTGCCCTGTTCTTCTCCTCATCCAGATGGATTCCCATATGCGCAAGCTTCCGGCAGATCTTCCCTCTGATCAGCGCATCATGCTCTCCGATTCCCGCCGTGAATACCAAATGATCCAGTCCTCCAAGCTCCGCATAATAGGCTCCGATATAACGGATGATATCATTGCAGAAGATATTGATCGCAAGCTCCGCTCTTTCATTTCCCTTCTCTGCCGCTTCCTCTACCAGACGCAGGTCATTGCTGACGCCGGAAATTCCTAAGAGTCCTCCTCTCTTTGTCAAGCCCTGCAGCACCTCGTCCAATTCCATTCCTTCCTTCTGCAGAAACGGAATAATAAACGGATCAATATCGCCGCAGCGGTTGGAATTATTAATACCGGCCTGCAGTGAAATTCCAAAGCTTGTATCCACGCTCTTTCCGTCATCAATGGCGCAGAGCGAGCAGCTTCCGCCCAGATGGCAGGATATGGTCTTGCCCGTGGCGCCGTATTTTGCCGCAACCGTATCGGAAACATATTCGTGAGACGCCCCATGATAGCCCATTCTGCGGATACCGTAGGCCTCATACCATTCATATGGGATCCCGTAAATGGCACGCTCCAGCGGAACTGTCCTGTGGAATGCCGTCTCAAAAGCGCCTACCAGCTTCGCATCCGGCACAAGTCCCTGAAACTGACGGATCGCACTCAAATACGGTCCATTATGGGCAGGCGCGATCACCATGTAGTCTTCCATGCCCTGCAGCACCTCCGGCGTCAGCTCATGCACACCGTAATGATCTTTGGAAAGAACGGTTTTAAATCCGATACGCTCCAGCTCCTCCAACGAATCAAGCACCTTATGTTCTGGATCCAGCAGGCAGTCTAAAAACTTCTGGATCCCGGCGGTATAAGTCGGAATACACTGCTTTTCCAGCTCAACCTTATATCCTTCCATGGATTCATAGTGGAAAATCGCATCTGCTTCACTTCCCACACGTTCAATCTTACCCGCCGCCAATACCTGCTCCTCAGGCATGCAAAATAATTTAAATTTTAAAGATGTACTTCCCGCATTACATACTAATACTTTCATAGGATCCTCCTCATTTTTCTGCTACACATAATATACCACATGAATTAGTTTTCGCATACCATTTTTTATTATTCCAACATTACCATCCGTATACAAGTGGATACACACTCCTTGTACACTGAGGATACAACGGACAAAAAACAGCCTGCCGCAATCCACATGCAGCAGGCGCCTTATTCTTATTATAAAATGAAATTCTCCTTATACAACACCCTGAGCCAGCATAGCCTCTGCAACCTTCTCAAATCCGGCAATATTTGCGCCTACTACGTAGTTGCCCTTATAGCCGTATTTCTCTGCCGCATCAGCCATGTTATGGCAGATATTTACCATGATATTCTGAAGCTTTGCATCTACTTCCTCGAAGGTCCAGCTCAATCTCTCGCTGTTCTGGGACATCTCAAGCGCTGATGTAGCAACGCCGCCTGCATTCGCCGCCTTACCAGGAGCAAACATTACGCCGTTCTCCTGCAGATACTCGGTAGCCTCCAGAGTCGTCGGCATGTTCGCGCCCTCTGCAACCAGAATACATCCGTTAGCCGCAAGCTGTTTTGCATCCTCAAGGTGAAGCTCATTCTGTGTAGCACATGGAAGAGCGATATCACATTTTACAGACCATACGCCGCGTCCCTCATGATACTCTGCATTCGGACGGTAATTCTTGTACTCAGTCAGTCTCGCACGTTTTACTTCCTTGATCTCCTTTAAGGCCGCAACATCAATGCCATCCGGATCGTATACCCATCCAGTAGAATCGCTGCAGGTAACCGGCTTAGCGCCAAGCTGGATTGCCTTCTCAATCGCATAGATCGCAACATTTCCTGCACCGGATACAACTGCTGTCTTACCTGCAATATCCTGTCCGTTAATCTTCAAAAGCTCCTGTGTCAGATACAACAGACCATAGCCGGTCGCCTCTGTTCTTGCAAGGGAACCGCCGTATGTAAGTCCCTTTCCTGTCAGAACGCCTTCGTATACATTGCGGATCTTCTTATACTGTCCGAACATATAACCAATCTCTCTTGCACCTGTTCCGATATCTCCCGCCGGAACGTCTGTATCCGCACCAATGTGCTTGCAGAGCTCTGTCATAAAGCTCTGGCAGAATGCCATGATCTCTCTGTCTGATTTGCCCTTCGGATCAAAATCAGAACCGCCCTTTCCTCCTCCGATCGGAAGACCTGTCAGAGAGTTCTTGAAAATCTGCTCAAAGCCAAGGAACTTGATGATTCCGATATTTACAGACGGGTGAAGCCTGATTCCTCCTTTGTATGGTCCGATCGCGCTGTTGAACTGTACGCGGAAGCCTTTGTTCACCTGAACCTGACCCTTATCATCTACCCATGGCACGCGGAAGAGAATCTGCCTCTCCGGCTCAACGATTCTCTCAAGAAGCGCTTCTTTGCGGTATTTCTCCTCATTTGCATCCACGATCGGCTTCAAAGACTCCAGTACCTCTTTTACTGCCTGATGAAATTCCGGCTGTGCCGGGTTCTTCTCAATAACCTTTGCAATTACCTCATCAACATATGACATGCTCGTATCCTCCTAAACCAAAAATAAATTAGAAAGGCAGACGAAAATACGCCTGCCTTACCCGACGTCATTGTCCTATATCATATTATATTAAAAACAATCAAAAAACAAGTGTTAAATTCGTTGTTTTTTAATTTTTATGCAATTATATTATTCATTTCCTGCATAAAACATTATTATAATCAATATAATTGATATATTTTATTTTTCCATTGCACATATTACCAAATCACGAGATTTCACGTGGAAAAAGTTTGTGAATTCTGACACATCTGCGGTTTTCTGCCCGGCATCTATCCTAAAGCAAAGATGTGTACTGTAGTATATTCTCCCAAAAGATATAAGATAAAAACGGCACAGAGATTTCTTTCCCTGTACCGTTCTGCATCACTCTGTTTTTCCTCTGCGATTACCGTATAAGAATCAAACAGCTCATCTCCGCACTGTTCTCTCACGCTGTCCCATACCGGCTGTGAAAGCTTCTTCATCTTCTCAAACTCTTCGTCAGAAGGAGTAATGATCTTCATCCCCTCTTTTTCAAGAAATGTTTTGGTTTCCTCCTTCTTCTGGTCAGAAATCTCATAGGAATTCTGCTGCGCCTTCTTCGCCTCTCTGAGCATCAATGGTTCCCTGCTGAAGTCCGAGTTTTTTGCAATCATCAATTGCAGTTCCTCCAAAAAGTATATATAGTTAATATAGTTAATATAATTGATTAATGCTATCCTCTCATTACACCATATATCTATTCTAAAGCCTCGGCATTGGAATAGTTTTGAATTACGACACATCTCATGTATGACTAATATGAATACACAATTGAAATATAGTATGGCTTTATATATCCACGCTGTTGCATATAATATGCATAATCTACAGCCGCACCCATTATACCGCTATATTTATTCTTTTCAAAATTGTAAAGATCTTTTAATCTAGTTACACTAGCATAACCATTCGATTTTTTTGTAAATGTTACAACATAATCAACATTATGAAGTTGCAAATACGCATCAAGAGATGAATTAGCCTCTGTAAATGAAAAACCTCCACTTATCGAACCAGAAGTTTTTCCCGTTGCCAATATTTCACTTTGAAATTTACCTTCAATTTCCCAGAAAAGCTCATCTATCAAACATAATTTTTTTGCCCAACTATCTTGATTATAAACTAATGTGGTTGGAGTATAACTTGTTCCAACCTTATTTTCTGGAACAACAGCATGTTCCATAGAATCTGCTGCATATGGACACCCTTTTACTCTTAAAAGAGAAACACCTAATGCATAATTAGATAAAGCCGATTGATAGTTTGTCTCATTATCCCTATACATATTCCGATTCTCAATCATTTCTTCTTGTTCTTGAGTAAGAGTACTCAATTTGTTTTCTAAAGCAAAATCAACACTGTTGATATGTGAAACCGCCTCTGCAAGCATAGAATTTAAATCTTCTGAATTTGTATGTACATTTTCATAAAACATCTGCTTCACTTCTTCAAAATATAATTCGTTTGCCGGATCTACAAGACTCGACTCTTCCATAGCCTGTTGTACTTCGGGATAAATATAAAATGTATCATTACTCGCTTTTGAAACAGAAAAAACAGATAACGAACACACAAGAATCAACATAATTGAGATCATTTTTTTCTTCATCTTCTCATTTCCTGATAAAATTATATCATTTTTTTATTTTGCAGTCAATTATTTATTTTACTTCTTATTTAATTGACTATTCAGTCTTTTTGAGATATAATAATATATAATTCAAATTATTTTCAAAGTAAACCGGAGACAATTATGAAAAAACTAAAGCATATATCCGTCATTGTATTATTACTGACGTTTTCATATATTATCGTTTTAAAAACCGGCAATAAAACAGAAATTGCCAAAGAATTAAATATTACATTAAATACTAGCAATCTTATAACATACAAAGATTCTCATGATAAATTTCATGGTGATGGATTGACTTACGCAGAAATCAGACTCGGCAAAAAAGATTATGACTTATTGGTAAATACTCTGCAATCTGGCTCAAAATGGACTGCTTATCCCTTATCAGATATTATAGAAATACTGCTTTACGGTAAAAACGGACAAGGCTCTTATATCAAAGATCCTGAAATAACACTTTCCACCCCCCAGATAACAAGCGGCTACTATTTCTTTAATCCCGTTTCAGATTTTCCAGAGGATACCGAGGAGCTGTCACATGGATTTTCAACAAATGTTACCATTGCTTTGTTTGATAAAAATAACGGCATGCTATATTATTACAAATACGATTCATAAATGTATCTTGCTTTGGCCATTCTTAATCTAAAAAAGGAACCTGTGCAATCTCCATGCACCGATTCCTTTTTATGAATAAATCCATTTCATTTATCCTTTATTTTTCCTCTGCGATTGCCGTATAAGAATCAAACAGCTTATCTCCGCACTGTTTCCTCACACTGTCCCATACCGGCTGAGACATTTCCTTCATTTCCTCAAATTCTTCCTCGGAAGGCGTAATGATCTTCATACCCTCTTTCTCAAGAAATTCCTGTGCTTCTTCCTTCTTCTGATCGGAAATCTGATAAGAATCCTGCTGAGCCTTGGCTGCCGCTTCCCGGATAATCTCCTGCTGCTCCTCTGAAAGCTTATTCATAAATACATCGCTCACGATCAGAGTAACCAAATCCGGAACCGCATTGGTCTCGATCAGATTCTCCTGCTGCTCGTATAGCTTTGCCGTAACAATCAGTGTATAAGCGTTCTCCTGGGCATCAATGGTTCCCTGCTGGAGTCCGATATATACCTCCGAGAAGGTCATCGGCGTCGGATTTGCCCCGATCCCCTTCCAATATTGGATATGGTATTTGTTCTCCATAACACGGATCTTCTGACCCTTAATGGAATCAATGCCGGAATAATTGCCGTTCATCGTCATAACACGGAAGCCCTGGTCTGTAATGCCCAGAAGCTGGTACCCTGCATCTAGGTAGATATCCTTAAAATCCTGCATCAGCTCCCCGTCGCTTAAGTTCTCCCGAACCGTCTCAATATCTGTATAGCAGCACGGCGTATCAAACACGCACAGTTCAGGCATATAGCTTACCTGCGGCGACGGCGACTGCACAACAAAAGGAATATCCCCGTCCTTACAGGTCTCCATCAGCTCCGTATCCGTACCCAGCGTACTGTCCGTATATACCTGTATCCTCATCTCGCCGCCGCTCATCTCAGACACATAGTCTGCAAATCTCTGGGCAAAAGTGTTCGTAACCGTCTCTCCGGAGCTGCAGGTAGCAAGCGGCCATGCATAGGTCTGCCCTCCGTCACTATTGCTGCATGCAGTTCCAAATACGCACACGCTCATCAGCGCCGCCACAAAGCCCAGCTGTTTTATTTTCTTTTTCATTATCATGAGCCCTCCATCCTATCATCAAATCAATACAAGGCTGATTGCCGGAATAAATGTAATCAAAAGCAGCGCAATCAAGAACATTACAATGAGAGGCATTGCCTTTTTCGCTATCTGCATAACCGGTATTCCCGTCATGGAGCTTGCCGCAAACAGGTTCACTCCGATCGGCGGCGTCACATATCCGATTGCAAGGTTTACTACCATCATAACGCCGAAATGGATTCCAGTCATGCCAAACCCTTTGACGATCGGCAGTAAGATCGGCGTAAGAATCAGAATCGCCGGGGTAGTATCCATAAACATTCCCACGATCAGAAGGAAAATATTAATAACAAGGAGTACAAGAATCTTATTGGTAAAGTTCTCCAAGATCCAGCCGCTCACCGTCTGCGGAACCTGCATCAGAGTCAGCACACGCGAAAATGCAATAGCGGACGCCATTATAAACAGGATTGGCGCATAGCTTCCCACTGCTTCCACGAAGAACTTATGGCAGTCCTTAAGCTTTATCTCTTTATAAACAAACAATCCGATGATCAATGCATAGAATACCGAAATTACCGCCGCCTCTGTAGGGGAGGCGATACCGCTGTAAATGCTTCCCAGAATAATAACCGGCGAAAGTACCGCAAAAAAGCTCTCCTTAAACACTGCCGCAAAGCCTTTTCCACGGAGATTATCAATAAATTCTCCAATCTTTTCCTTATCCTCACCGTTCACCTTACAATAATATACCGCATAGGCCATCAAAAGCAGAGCCACCAGAATTCCGGGCACAATACCTGCCGTAAACAGATCGCTCACCGATTCACCGGATGCCAGTCCGTACATAATAAACGGAATACTCGGCGGAATGATAACTCCCAGGCTTCCTGCAACGGCAATCAAAGATACACAGAACTTCTTATCATAGCCCAGTCCCAGCAGGATCGGAAGCGTCATGCTTCCCACCGCCGCTACGGTCGCAATGCCGGAGCCGGAAATCGCGCCGTAAAACAGACAGGTAACCACCACCGCACAGGGGAGGCCCGCTGTTCTTTTCCCGATCAAAAAAGCAAATAAATCAAATAAACGCTTGGAAATACCGCCCTTCGCCATAAGGATCCCTGACAAGATAAACATCGGAACCGCAAGCATCGGAAAGCTGTTCAGCGCGTTAAACATTGCGCGGACAATATATGTAGCGCTTGCTGTGAAGGATTCGTCAAAGGCGCTTGGAAGCACGCAGGCAATACCCAATGCCATAGAAATCGGTATTGCAAGAATCAGGCACAGACAGAACATGATCATTACTACAGCAGCCGACATTTACTCCTCACCTTCCTTTCCTGTATTCCCATCCGGCGCATCCCTCCAGGGCACCGGCTCCTTTCCCATAAACTGTCTCACATGTTTTAAGAATTTCTGGATGATGCGGAATTCACTCATCACAAAACTGATCAAAGTAATACTCTGTACCGTCCACATCGGAATTCCGCAGGCCGGGCTGGTTGCCTGGCTGATATATGCAGAGCTTACATAATGGTAAGCAAACGGCAGCAGATATGCAAACAAAATAAATTCAACCACATTCACAAAGGTCTTAAATATAATCTTAATCTTCCCATCCGCCATTTTTTCAAACAGATCGATAAACTGCTCGATCTTGATATCCGCGCTGTTCTTAACGCAGAAGCTGATGCTTAGAAAACCTGTCCAAATAAAGCAAAACCGCGTAATCTCCTCTGACCATGACAATGAATTTCCAAGGGCATACCTTGCTGTTACCTGGATTCCCATAATCATCATCATTACAAACAAAAGCACCGCAAGGACTGTTTCTTCAAAGTAATTGTTAAGCCACTTGATAACCTTCATCCCTTTTCCTCCTTAAACTATTCCGTTAATAATTTCACACCCTTCTATTCTAACTTATAAATGCATACTTTTCAAGAATTTTGCATGTATTCCGCCCTCGTATTCTATAGATTTTTCATGCCGGATTCATATATTTCTTCAATAAATAAAGTCCCCGGCTCATTTCCGGCCGGAGACTTTGTTACATATTTATTCAATTTTCCTTATACTTCAGATATACCGACTTATACAGGGTTCCCAACAGCAGTCCCGAGGCAGAGGTTTCTTCTATCTAAAATATTCCACGCCGGATTCAAACAGCTTCATATCCTGTTCACCATATATATTGACCGCCACAGAGCGTCCCCGTCTCTCAGAATGCGCCATCTTGCCAAGCACACGTCCGTCCGGGCTTGTAATACCCTCAATGGAGCAGTAAGAGCCGTTGATATTCCACTCCTCGTCCGTGCTGATATTTCCCTCCGGGTCGCAGTACTGGGTTGCAACCTGTCCGTTTGCCAAAAGCTTCGCCAGCCATTCTTTATCCGCCACAAAGCGTCCTTCGCCGTGGGAAGCCGGATTGACATACACGCCGCCGAGCCGCGCCTTCAAAAGCCATGGAGACTTATTGCTTACAACCTTGAGATACACCATCTTAGAAATATGGCGCCCGATCGTATTATAGGTCAGCGTCGGGGAATCCTGATCCTGTCCGGTAACCGTTCCGTTGGGTACCAGTCCAAGCTTGATCAGCGCCTGGAATCCGTTACAGATACCCAGAGCAAGTCCGTCTCTCTCGTTCAGCAGCTTTTCCACCGCTTCCTTCATCTTCGCATTCTGGAATGCCGTTGCGAAGAACTTGGCAGAGCCGTCCGGCTCATCACCGGCGCTGAATCCGCCTGGGAACATGATAATCTGGGACTCTCCGATTGCCTTCTCAAATACCTCTACCGAATCCCGGATATCCTCTGCATCCCTGTTACGGAACACCTTCGTGATCACCTTCGCCCCGGCACGCTCAAAGGCTCCGGCGCTGTCATACTCACAGTTTGTCCCCGGAAATACCGGAATAAATACGGTAGGCTGTGCAATCTTATGCTCACAGATATGCACCCTTGACGCGTGAAAGCATCCGTCCTCTTCCAGCGCTCCATCCTCTGACTTTCCGGCCGCAAAGAAGGCCTCAGGGCCGTCCTTGCCGCCGGAATTTGTCTTAAAGACCTTCTCCAGCGTCTCTTTCCATGCATCTACCGCCTCATTTATCTCAATCACCGTATTTCCATAAGCAAACACTCCGTCATCCGTCACCTCACCGATCACCGTGTAAGAAATACTGAGCTTTCCTACATATTCTGCCGGGACCTCCGCGATCAGATCCCCGAACGCAGGTGCAAACAGCTCCCTTGGATCCATACTGTGCTCAAGCCTCACGCCCATGCCGTTTCCAAACGCCATTTTGCTGACCGCCGCAATCACACCGTGCCGGTCAGGCACATAGGCAGAAATAATCTTACCGCTGTGGATATCATCCGAGAATCTGCTGTACTGCTCCATCACCTTCTCATAAACCGGAAGGTCGTTCTCATCCGTCGGAATGCGGAGCCATACCAGCTTGCTGCCCGCCTTCTTAAGTTCCGGCGTGATCATATCCTGCTCCTTTGCCACATCCACCGCAAAGGAAACCAATGTAGGCGGAACATCAATATCCTCAAAGGTTCCCGACATACTGTCCTTGCCGCCGATGGACGGCAGGCCGAAGCCGAGCTGGGCGCTGTAGGCGCCTAACAGTGCGCTGAACGGATGGCTCCATCTATGCGGATCTTCCGTCATACGGCGGAAATACTCCTGGAAGGTAAAACGTATTTTCCGGTAATCGCCGCCCGCCGCCACAATCTTTGCAACAGATTCTGTTACAGCATAGGCCGCACCGTGGTAAGGGCTCCAGCTTGACAGATACGGGTCAAATCCATAACTCATCATGGTAACCGTATCACAGTCTCCCTTTAATACCGGAAGCTTGGCGGCCATCACCTGAGTCTCCGTAAGCTGGTATTTTCCGCCGTGGGGCATAAATACCGAGCCAGCCCCGATGGAGCCGTCAAACATCTCCACCAGTCCCTTCTGGGAGCATACATTCAAATCTCTCAGGGTATCCAGCCATTTCCCCTTCACATCAGGTACCTCCGCCCGATCTTCCAGAATGCTGTCCGCCCTGCTTGGAATATCCACTGCAACAATCGTTTCCTGATGGGCGCCGTTGGTATTTAAGAAAGCACGGGAGAGGTTCACGATCTCTTTCCCTCTCCAGGACAGCACCAGCCTCGGACTTTCCGTAACAACTGCAACCGAAACAGCCTCCAGATTCTCCTCCGCCGCATAGCCCATAAATTCCTCTACATCCTTCGGGTCAACCACAACTGCCATACGCTCCTGAGATTCTGAGATGGCAATCTCTGTTCCGTCAAGACCCGCATATTTTTTCGGAACCTTGTCCAGATCCACCTTTAATCCGTCCGCCAGCTCGCCGATCGCCACCGATACGCCGCCCGCGCCAAAGTCATTACATTTCTTGATCAGCCTGCTCACCTCTTCCCGGCGGAACAGTCTTTGAATCTTACGCTCGGTAGGCGGATTGCCCTTCTGTACCTCTGCGCCGCAGGTCCTGGTAGATTCTTCCGTATGCACCTTGGAGGAACCGGTAGCGCCGCCGCAGCCGTCCCGCCCGGTACGTCCGCCAAGCAAAATGATGATATCCCCCGGATCGGAGGTCTCACGGATAACCGCACGTCTTGGCGCCGCGCCCATAACCGCGCCGATCTCCATACGCTTCGCCACATAATCCGGATGATAAATCTCCTTCACGATTCCTGTTGCAAGACCAATCTGATTTCCGTAGGAGCTGTAGCCGTGAGCCGCCTCACGCACCAGCTTTTTCTGGGGGAGCTTACCCTTCAAGGTCTCCTCTACTGAGCGGGTCGGATCTGCCGCTCCCGTCACGCGCATTGCCTGATACACATAGGTACGGCCTGACAGCGGATCGCGGATCGCGCCGCCCAGACAGGTTGCCGCGCCGCCGAAGGGTTCAATCTCTGTCGGGTGGTTGTGAGTCTCATTCTTAAAGTTTACCAGCCACTCCTCCTCCATACCGTCAACGGTCACAGGAACCACAATACTGCAGGCATTGATCTCATCGGACTCCTCCTGGTCCTCAAGCTTCCCTTCCTTCTTCAGCTTGCGCATCGCCATCAGCGCAAGATCCATCAGGCAGACAAACTTATCCTCCCTGCCCTGAAAAATCTCACTGTGATCCGCCAGATACTGCTTGTAGGTTCCCTCGATCACCTCCCGGTAATCGCCTTCCCCAAAGACCACCTCCTTAAGCTCCGTCGAAAAGGTGGTATGCCTGCAGTGGTCAGACCAATAGGTATCCAGCACCCGGATCTCGGTCATGGACGGATCCCGGCGCTCCTCATTTTTAAAATAATTCTGAATATGAAGGAAATCCTGAAAGGTCATGGCAAGCCCCAGAGAATCATACAATTCCTTCAGCTTTCCCTCCTCCATATCCTGAAATCCGTCAAAAATAATCACATCCTCCGGCTCCGCAAACTCCGTGATCAGCGTCTCCGGCTTCTGTTCCTCTGCCTCTCTCGAATCCACCGGATTAATACAGTGGTTCTTCACGGCCCAAAGCTCCTCTTCGGAAATACAGTGATCATCCTTTCCGTGAATGATATAAGTCACAGCCGTACGGATCACCGGCTTCTCATCCTCCTTGATAAACTGCACGCACTGCTCCGCAGAATCCGCCCTCTGGTCAAACTGTCCCGGAAGATACTCCACCGAGAATACGCGGTCCCCTTGTGTGACCGGCACCTCTTCCCGCCACAAAATATCTACCGGAGGCTCTGCAAAAATGCCATTACACGCCTTCTCAAAGATCTCATCCGAAAGATTCTCTACATCATAACGGATCAGTATCCGTACACTCTCCACATCCTGAATTCCCAGATATCCCTTCATCTCATGCAGTAAATCCTTTGCCTGAACGGCATACTCCGGCTTCTTCTCTACAAATACCCGTTTTACACTGCTCATAAAACTTCCTCCATCTGTTTGTTTGGTTGATTCACATTCATCCAGGGCATATAACCCCTTCATCTTACCTCTATCATAACACGGTTTCTGTTATAACTGTAATTAATATATCTAAATTCTTTCATAAGCCAGTCTAATTTTTAAAGAACAGCACGTATCCATCAAATATCTCAGTCATCACGATCCGGCAGTTCTCCGTTTCATCCATACTTTGACACCTCCCGCCAGCAGCCCCAGAAGTATCAGACCGCCGAGAAAAAATCCCCCAATGCGGATAACAAAATCAAAAAAGAACCCCTCCGGCAGCATGCGGATCATATAATCCTCTGCCGGGTCAAAAATCCACAGGTCATTGTCAAAGAATATCTTATGAAATATGGTAAAATACTTATTGAAGTTTGATGCAAACAATACTCCTAAGATTACTGTCAGTGCCCCGGATACTCCCAGTGCTATAAAATATGCCCCTGGCAGGATTTTCCACACATCTGCCTTCCACACAATCAGCAGAACCAGCAGTAACGCCCCGGCGGCCAGCAGATAATTCCTGATTCTCAGTCCGCCGAGAAACAGATCCCTCACCTCTCCCATATGGAACCGGTCCTGCTCATTGAAGAAATCCTGCTCCCTTCCGTCTACCACTGTAACCACAGACAGCTCCTTACGCTCCCCGATCAGATATGCCATCATCTTATCGGTCACATCCATAATATCCGCCATTTCCATATGAAGACTGTCTTTTACCTTATATTTCTCATACTCTTTCTCATAAAAACGGTAATCTGGATCTCCATAAATTGCAATCTGAAAGCTGGTAAGCAAAAGGGCTGTGATCAAAATAACCATGGCAAAAACCGCCGTAATATTCTGCATCTTCTCTTTCTTCTTCATCACATATCTCCAATCTTTCTGTCAGTACTCCATTGTCATTCATTTTATTTTCCTTTATAATGTCCATAAACAGGAAACTGCCGCCGCTTCCGCACGGCGCTGCCAAAGCGCCCCACGGGCAAACCGGCTGAAACGAGGAACCTATTATGGATATCAATTATGAATTATATAAAGTATTTTATTATGTGGCAGCCACCTTAAGCTTCTCAGAAGCCTCTAAGAAGCTCTATATCTCCCAGTCTGCGGTCAGCCAGTCTATCAAGGCTCTCGAAATCAAGCTGTCCCAGACTCTATTTATCCGCAGCACCAAGAAAGTCCGCCTGACTGCAGAGGGCGAGATCCTGCTCCGGCACATCGAGCCGGCCATCAATCTGATCCAGCGCGGAGAAGCAAGGTTATTGGACTCCGCCTCCACCGGCGGGCAGATCCGCATCGGCGCAAGCGATACCATCTGCCGGTATTTTCTTGTGCCATACATTGAGCGGTTCCATCAGGCCTTTCCCAATGTGCATATCAAGGTAGTCAACGCAACCTCCATCCAGTGCGTAGAGCTTCTGAAAAGCGGACAGACGGACTTTATCGTAGTCAACCACCCAAACGCCTACCTGAACCACCTGTGGTCCATTCGGAGCATCAAGCAGTTTCAGGATGTATTTATTGCAAACAACTCCTTTGCCCATTTAAAGAATAAACGCCTGTCTCTGGCCGAGCTGTCGGAATATCCGCTTCTTATGCTGGACAAGCGCAGCACTACCAGCGAATTTCTGCACAGCATTTTCCAGCAGCACGCTCTTGAACTGGTTCCTGAGGCAGAGCTCAGCAGCAACGACCTGTTGATCGACCTTGCCCGGATCGGACTTGGGATTGCATTTGTACCGGATTACTGCCTTCCTGGCCAGTCTGAATCTCTATTCAAAGTAGAAACAAAGGAAACACTCCCGCCCCGGGAGCTGGCAGTTGTATACAATGATAAACTGCCCGTTTCCCCCGCTGTAGATGAATTTCTGCATTACTTTGAACCGCTCCAGAATTCCTGAAGCTTTTCTTCTATTGTATGAATATTGCACAAACCGATACCTTTCCACTCCCGCGGAAAGGTATTTCTATATCTCCGCTCGGAAAACCGCTCATCCAACAGCAGGATGATGCCTCTGTCCTTCTCCGTCCGGATCACCCGTCCCGCCGACTGCTGTACCTTATTCATGCCCGGATATACGTAAGCATAATCAAATCCATTGACCCCTCTATTGTCAAAATACTCCTTCAGAAGCTCCCGCTCCCTGCACACCTGGGGAAGCCCGGTTCCTACGATAACCGCGCCGATCAGCCGGTCATTTGCAAGGTCGATCCCCTCTGAAAAGATGCCGCCCATCACACAGAACCCCATCAGGCTTCCCTGACGCTCCTCCTCGAAGCCTTCCAGAAAAATCTCCCTCGCCTCCTCTGACATATAGGGCGCTTGCACCAGACAGTGAATCTCTGTTCCGCCTTCCCCCATCTCCCCGGCCAATTCCAGAAATGACTCATATACCTGCTCCAGAAAATGATAGGATGGAAAAAAAGCCATATAATTCCCCCGCTTTGCCATTGCTGTCTTGCAGAGATACTCCGCATACCTGCGGTACATCTTTTCCCCGCGGAGCGTATATTTTGAACTGACATCCGTTCCCTGCAGCAATAATTTCTGGTCATCCGAAAATGCAGACTCTGCATACACCGCATAGTCATCCTTCTCTGTGCTGAGAAGCTCCTTATAATAATGGATCGGAAGCATGGTAGCGGAAAAGAATACCGTACTATTGCCCTTATCCAGATATTCCTTCAGATTCACCGCAGGATTTACACAGAACAGCCTTACCAGAAACCTTCCATCCCCCGCAAGCTCTGCGTAGATCGTATAATTCTCGTCCAGCTTCTCATACACGCTGATAAAGGTCCGCACCTCAAAATACAGCTCCAGCACATCTTCCCTTACCGCGCTCTCCTTGTATTCCTCCAGAAACCGCTCCAGCTCCGCCATCACCGCAAGAAGCTTCAGATAAATATGCGCCGCGCTGCTTAACACCGTAATCCCCTCACACTCCCGCTTCAGCTCCAGCATCTGCTTATTACACTCCTCCAGCCGCTTTGACAGCCGTATATCCAGTGCCTTCACCTGCCGTCTCACCCGCAGGATATCTTCTTTATAAAGGCTGGCGCTGTACATCTCCCTTCCCCGCTCCACCAAATTATGGGCTTCGTCGATCAGGAACAGATAGCTCCCCTTCACACCGTCTCCGAAGAACCGCTTTAAATGGGCATTGGGATCAAACACATAGTTATAATCACAGATGATTCCATCCACCCACAGAGAAACATCAAGCCCCAGCTCAAAGGGGCATACCTTCCAGGCTCTCGCCTGCTCCTCTATGACAGCCCGGCTCATATCATCCCGGCCGGTGATCAGCTCGTAGACCGCATCATTTACCCGGTCATAATGCCCCTTCGCATAGGGGCAGTAATCCGGATTGCACTCCGCTTTCTCGCAGAAGCAGATCTTCTCCTTCGCCGTAAGCGTGATTACCTTATACCGCAGATCCTGCTCCTTCAGCAGCTCAAACGCCTGGCTTGCGGCCGTTCTGGTGATAGTCTTCGCCGTCAGGTAGAATACCTTCTCCCCAAGCTCTTCCCCCACAGCCTTCACCGCCGGGAAAACCGCCGCTATGGTCTTGCCCGTCCCTGTCGGCGCCTGGATAAACAGCTTCTTCTTTCTGAGAATAGTCTTATAGACCGAAGCCGCCAGCTCCTTCTGTCCCTTACGGTATACATAAGGAAATTCTATTTTTTTAATCGACTGATTGCGTATCTCCCGCCATCTGGTCTGGAATCCGGCCCATTTCTCATATTCCAGCAGAAGGCCATGAAACCATTCCTCCAGTTCTTTCCTTTCATATTCCTGCCGGAACCGCTTGATCTCTTCCGTCTCCATATGGCAGTAGGTCAATTGGACGCCGATCACATCCAATCCCTGCTGCATGGCATAGATGCAGGCATAGCACTTCGCCTGCGCCAAATGCACGAAAACCGGCTCAGCCAGATGCTTCAGCTCCAGAAAAATACCTTTGATCTCATCAATGCAGACCGTATCCTCTGTGATAATCCCGTCCGCTCTTCCCTCCACTTGAATGCTGAATGTATCAAACTCCTCCTCATGGCGCAGGGTGACCTCCGGATGATAGGACGCTCCCATCCGGCGCTGTATCTTCCGGTGGAGCTTCGCACCAAGCCGCATGGCGTCCTTATCCTTCGCCGCTATTCGATTGTCAATATCACCGCTTCTCAACACAAATTCCACCAGATTGCGGACAGACACCTTCACTACCTGTTTACCCATAACTGCCAGTCTCCCGTTTTCGGACTGCATTTCCCAGCCCGGACTTTATATCCATTCTACAACAATTGTACTATCCGCGCAATCAAGGATTTACCGGAGGACCTGCGCAAAACAGAGGACTCTTTCCATAGAATTACACATGCCTTTGTGATATAATCCATATTAAGCAAAACAAAAAACAGGAAGGAGAAACAGATGAACGATATTATTCTTTTATATGACGATTGCTGTATTTATGAAATTGTAATTTTAACCTATTTTTTGAAATATACAAAAAGTGAAATGCTGTTCTGCTCTGTCAATGGGCCGACGATCAGGGCTTCAGAGGGTTATTCCATTAACTGCGATATTTCCATTGATGAAATAGACTGCTCCACAACCAGAAGCTTTATAGTACCAGGCGGAGATATATCCCATATTGATCAGAAAAATGTGCTGGATACGATCAAAAATCTAAATAATCAAAAAGCCATCATTGCCGGAATCTGCGCAGGTGTAGATATTTTGGACAAAGCAGGAATTTTGAAAGGTATTTCTTCCACGCATTCCAGTGACTTTGACTGCATCCGTGACGGAAATATAATTACCGCAAGGCCAAATGCCTATGTAGATTTTGCTATCGAAGCAGGAAAGTCTTTGGAATTATTTGAAGATGAGGAAGATTTGCAGGAAACGATAGAATTTTGGAAAAATCATAAAAGAATTCCCTAGCACAGCTTCTGCAAGAGAAAGCTTTTAAGCTTCCTTTTGCAGAAATCTCTACTCAAGTTCGTCGGAAATATTTTCCATCAGCTCCCATGCGGCATCTCTCTCCTGTCTCTGTTCCGGTGTCAGTTCCTCATATCTGCATAACATTGGATGCTGTCTTGCCATGTCATCACGGAAAGGACCATATCTCCAATTATAAAAAATATAGAACCGAAGCCACCGCATATGATCCAGCTTGCGGTACATTTCTCTTGCGGGCTCGGAGGATTTTGTCCTGCAATACCTCTCATATGCTTTCTTTACCGCATCTGAAGTAAGATCTGTAATCTTTTCATCATCCAGAAGTATCCTGGTTTTCATCAGAAGATGGTCTGCCGCCACTATCTTGGACTGCCGGTGGAGATCATCCAAATCATCCCAGCCGCGGGTAGGATAAGAGACAGATCTTCGGAAAATATCATTGATCATAATAGCCGCTTTATTCAGATCCGTACGAATGATCTGCTGCGGGGTATAAATATCCTCATTTGCCCCAAAATAAGAGATATCCGGAACCCTCCAGCTGCTGCGCAGGTCAATGCGCCCGGAAATCCTATAATATTTTTTCAATGTCCAGAAAATACTCCAGCCATTCTGCTCATCATCCTCGCAGATAATAATACGGTCAGCCCGTTCCAGGACTGCGCAGTTTTCTGCCCATGTTTCTTCGTGAAAGATCAAAGAATCTCTTACCTCTGATTCCTTGTTCAGAGAAAACAGTTCTTCCAGACAATAATGTACAGCAAGAAATTCCCTGGCATCTCCAAAAATGTGATATGCCACATGCTGCTCTATAGAGATAATGTTGGTTAATATAGCCCGCTCTAAAATACTGCTCCCGTACTTTCCAAAGCCAATGATCACAATGATATTCTCATGGCCGCATAATGGTTTGGACCGCCAATACTGTCTGGCGCAGCATTCATAGCTGTGAAAAAAATTAATGTTGCCTGATAGTTTATCCTGTCCATTTGTCGTTCTCGCATAAACCTCTACCGGCAGCTCATGCAGGTTGACCGCCCGCCTGTTAACGCCAATGTCATTTTCTTTCATTAGAAAAACCTTACATTTTGTACCGTAATCCTTCTTTTTCGCCACAATCTTATCCAGCGGGGTACTCAGATACACACATGGGTAATTTGGCATTTCACTTTGGATGCTTCTTCTCTCTCCGTAAATGATCAGCGCATTGGGATCTTCCTTATAAATATTGCCTGCAAGTGCCTCTGATTCCACTTCACAATCCGCAAAATAGTACCAGTTTTTACGCCGCTGCAGGCTGAGCATAAGAAACGGCATCCCTTCACTGGTAACAAAAGATATTACCGCTCCAAGCATCGTCACCATAATACCGGCAGACAGAAACAGGAATATCAATCCCACTGCATGTCCCAGAGGAGTCACTGGTATCAAGTCGCCATAGCCTACCGTCGTTAGGGTAACTACCGAATACCAGAACGCATCTCCAAAGGTCTGAATCCCGGCGCTGCTGTCCGCGGATTCCGAGCAGTAAAGAATGGTCAAAAGACCAATATAAACCAGCATGATAGCTGCGATGAACCCCAAATATATCTTCCTTCTTGCTTTCATGTATCTGTTCGCTCCCTTTTAAAGCAGATGCAGATAAATTCCCTGTCAAGAGCCTTTCATTGCATCCCTCTTCCTCTGATTCAGTATAGCATAATTTTTACTCTTCTGCTTCTTTCATCCTATAATTTACCACATTATATATTTTATGTTATAATCCATTTAAGCAAATCGAAATTGACCAAGCTGAAGGAGAAAGGATATGGAACTAAAACTCATTAGATTA
>Ga0137306_101773_pt1 | contig 20429 bp, 18 predicted proteins | sample Inofroosms_March_FD_97187 | JGI IMG/M metagenome (GOLD analysis project Ga0137306, IMG submission 97187) | Mouse cecal microbial communities from Vienna, Austria - N-Acetylneuraminic and N-Acetylglucosamine D2O microcosms_March | ecosystem: Host-associated > Mammals > Digestive system > Large...
CGTTCCGGCAAACTAATCGCTAAGGGAGGCCTTTCCCCGATAGATAACGTAGAACTGTACAATGCACGCTCAGGAAAGCCTTCGCGCGCAGCCTCCCTAAGCGCTGGATTTTGCCTCCACTAAAACCGCCCCTAAATTGTCTGCTTAGGGGGTTGGCTTCCCCAAACCAGCTGTCAACGGCCACGGAACATCATATTGTAAAAAGCAAACCGCACATTACATAAAAGTTCTCTTAACTTTTTACAGAACAGGAACGTTGTTCTCTCGCAAGAAAATACAATATCTTTCCATTCATAGCGGCAAATGCTGCAGAGAAGGAACATTGTTCTCTTGCAAGAAAATACAATATCTCTCCATTCCTAGCGAAGTATGCTACGGCGCAGGAACGTTGTTCCCATGCAAGGAAGTGTAACCGTTCTCAACCTACAGCGGAGGAAGCGGGGAGGCCGCATAAAGAAACCCTAAAGGGATGTCAGTACTTAGCGAGGTGTTTTCGAGCTTAGTACTGCTACATCCCGATCGGAGCGAGAGCGCGTTTCTGTTGCGGCCTCCCCGCTTCCGCAGCGCCCCGTATGGCCAAAAAGTATGCTCAACTACTTATTTTTTCCTAGCAGCTTCTTCTATTAATTGAACGACAGTTTCTACAGAATTAAACTGTTTGCTGCGGGACATGGCGTCTATATACTTATCACGGCTCTGGAATAATTCCTGAATGGCTTTAAGCAGAACCACATCGCTTAAATTTTCCTCCTCGATCACCATGCTAAAGCCCTGCTTTTCGAAAGAGTGGGCATTTAGGATTTGGTCGCCGCGGCTGGCTGCGGCAGAAAGGGGGATAAGTATATTGGGCTTGCGCAGCGCCAACAGCTCACAGATAGCATTTGCGCCGGCTCTGGAAATCACAATATCTGCCATAGCGAAGATATCGCGCAGTTCCTGGTTGATGTACTCAAACTGGGCGTAGCCCTGGGTGGCTTTCAGGGAATCGTCCAGCTTGCCTTTGCCGCAGAGGTGGACAACCTGGTAGGTTTTCAGCAAATCGGGCAGGATATGGCGCACCAATTCATTGATAAACTGGGAGCCTGCGCTGCCGCCGATAATCAAGATGACGGGCTTGCCTGGCGTAAAGCCACAGTATGCAAGGCCGCGGGACTTGTCGCCAGACAGCAGTTCCTGGCGGATAGGGGAGCCTGTCAGCACAGCCTTTTCTTTGGGTAGGTAATTCATGGTTTCCGGGAAATTGCAGCAGACCTTGCTGGCATTGGGGATGGCAAGTTTGTTGGCCAGGCCTGGCGTGATATCGGATTCATGGATAATAGCCGGAATTTTACGGCGCTTGGCCGCCAAGACGACCGGAACGGAAACAAAACCGCCTTTGGAAAATACTACGTCCGGCTTTAGCTTTTTCAGCAGGCGGCGCGCCTGGCCATAACCTTTGATTACCTTAAAAGGATCTGAAAAATTCTTCCAGTCAAAATAGCGGCGCAGCTTGCCGGAAGAAATCCCATAATAGGGGATCTTGCACTGCTCAATCAGCTTCCGCTCCATTCCGTCATAGGAGCCGATATAATGGATCTCATAGCCCAATTCCTTCAGACGCGGAAGGAGAGCAATATTGGGGGTAACGTGGCCAGCGGTTCCGCCGCCTGTCAAAACGATTTTTTTCATGGGAATCCTCCACTTTGATATTTTATGGATGGCATTACAGGCCATCCATTGCCTGATCTTATTATTATACCCTTATGGGAAATTGTCAAGAGTGGCAAAAGGGCAAATGTTGGCGAAACATGCGATGAAAAAAGCCCGCAAAGCACTTCACAGAATGGGGTGCAGACTTTATAATAGGACTGGAACTTTTATTTTGGCAACGGTAACCATTCCGCAGCTTTTCATCTCATGCGGCAATTCTGTAAACCTGACGGAGAAATGCGGAGCGGTTACTTCATTTTAGGCAGAAGGAGGACAAGCCAATGGAAGAATTTTTACAGTTTGCACAGACTTACCGATGGGCTTTAGGAACCGCAGGCGCAGTTTTAGCAGGGCTAATCCTGCTATTTTACCTTGCAAGGATTTTAAGGCAGATAAAAAGGCTGAATAAGAGCCTTGGGAGTATTGCGGAGAATATACAAGCTTATGTGGATGTGGTGATGAGCGAAGAAGAGGAAGCGGAAGAGGCGGCTGAGAAAAACAGCGCGGAGAGGGAGCAGGCACGGGGGCAGCGCCAAGAGGCAGAGCCCTACCAGCAAATCGCGCAGGAACAGAAACGCATGGAGGATGAGCAGCTGTTTAACTCCGTGCTGCAGGAATATTTTTCCTGAATCATGCTTTTACTACATAATAAAAACAAGGATGCTAAAAACATCCTCGTTTCCTCAACCAAACAAGGTTTATGAGTTGCGCAGGCTATCTCCTATGGTCGTAGGAGGTAGCCATTTTATGAGGACGAAACTTGATGGTTCCGAAAACAATAATGTCCCCATACGCCAAAAACTACCATGAAAAACAAGTACGCCACGGGGACTGCCTGGAAGAAATACAAGTAATGGCCGCCAATGGAGAACAGCCGACAGGAGATAAGCCCGCCCGGATACATCATACTGGCAGGCATGCTGTTCATAAACATAAACCATGGGCGTTTCTCATAGACAGTGTAAATCAGCAGTTCCGGAAGGAGAATAAAGGTCACGCTTACAATGATTACCCAGAAGCTGCTTTTTATTTTTGCAGAGCAGAACATCACCACCGCGGCAACCATGCAGGATGCACTGACTGCGCATCCTACAGATATCCCCAGCATCTGCAGCATATGGATGGGAATGCTTGAGGGAAAGCCTGTCCGGCAGGCCTGCACAGGGAGATCCCAGCCATGGAATCCATAGCTGGCAGACAATTCCAGCAGGACAGCGCCCAGGCACAGAACCGTAATTCCCACAGCAAGGGTAAAGCCCGTCAGCAGCTTTGCAAGTATGGCTTTATTCTTGCCATAGCGCGAGGTGAGGATCAGGGCGTCCATATGGGAGGCATATTCATTGGAAAATATTGGCGCCAGGCAGATGGCAACCACGAAGGCAATTGCCAGGCCAAGGGCGCCCTGCATACTGAAATATTTCTCAAATCCCAATATCCCGCCACGGAAAAAAGGTTTCTCCACCTGTGAAAGTTCCTGCCTGTGGAAGGCAATTTCCCCTGACGAAAGCTTCTCACTCTGATAAAGACCCTCCAGCATCTGCGCATGGGCGTGATAGAAATCCGCATCGTCCATGCCCTGGTAATCCACTTTGCCAAGCATACCTTCCAAGAGCATATAGCATTGGCTTGCCACCCCTTTCTCTTCTATTTCCGCATCGCCCCTGGGCAAACCCCATACCAACGCCCCTGCAAGCACGGTTGCCAGCGCTGCCCATACGAAACGGCGCTTACCTATTTTCTTATATTCATAACCGATTAAACTTAACAATTCCTTCATTCGATTTCGCCTCCCATCCCTAAATCCTACTCGTACAAACCAAAGACTCCGCTGCAAGCAACGGAATCTTTGCTTCTCGCGGCCTTCCTCAAATATCCATGTAAATATGGCTATTTTCCTCATTGCTCGCGGAAATAATATAGGTACAAATCTTCTAATGTAGCCTCCGCGTTCCATGCAGATTGAAGCGGCTTCTGCGGGCATACCATCCGCAGGCAGGCGCCCCCGTCTTCCTTACGGATATTCAGTACCGGATATTTCTCTGCCAGGGCTTTTGCCAACGGCTCATCCGCCCTGCATTCCCATACTTTCCCCTCCACCGCCTGGATAATCTGCCCCAGGCTGCCCTGATGCTTGATCGCCCCATCCTTCATCACCAGGATAACGTCCGCAATATGTTCCACATCCGATACAATATGGGTGGACAGCAGCACAATCCGCTCCTTCCCCAGTTCAGAAATTAAGTTGCGGAATTTTACGCGCTCCTTGGGATCCAGCCCGGCAGTCGGCTCATCCAGGATAAGGATGCGCGGATTGTTCAGAAGGGCTTGGGCGATGCCCAGGCGCTGCCGCATACCCCCGGAAAAGGCCTTCACCTTCTTGCTGGCCACAGACCCCAGCCCTACGCTTTCCAACAGCCCCGCCGCCTTCTCCTTTGCCCGCCTGCGGGGAATCCCTTTGAGCGCGGCCAGATACAGCAGGAAATCTGCCGCCGTAAATTCCGGGTAATAGCCAAACTCCTGGGGCAGGTAGCCCAGCATATTGCGATATCCTTCTTCCCCCACGTGCATGCCGTCATAAAAAATCTCCCCACTGTCCGGCCTTAAAATGCCGCAGATCATACGCATAAGCGTCGTCTTGCCTGCACCATTTGCCCCCAAAAGACCATAAATCCCCTTTTGCATTGTCAGGGAAATGCGGTCGACAGCGATTTTGTTTTTGTATTGTTTTGTGATGCGGTCTAAGATAAGTTCCATGTGCCTGCCCCTTTCCACACCTCTGCCTTGCGCCAAATACCCTGCATCTGCCGGATCCATACAAGCAAAAACAGCACAAATGCCGCAAGCCAAAGGAAAAAACCCTGTTTTCCATAAATAATTTCTCTGTACCCCATGCCATACGTGCCTGCAAAGCTTACCGCAGCCGCACAGATCATACCATACCACGCTGCCTCCCGCCCCCGCCGGTATTTCTGTGCCTGCAGGGACAGGACACAGGTACACAGCCAGGGGACAAACAGATACACCAGCGCCCTCGGCCAGCCTAGCCCTGTCCCTTGGACGGCCAATGAGGCGCCCAGCAGGGACAGGCCAAAATCTACGGCTCCAATCGCGAGCATACGGACCAACAGTACCTGTGGAAGGCTGTGCTTCGCCGCCATTTCCATTTCTGCCATGCCGTATGCACTGGAGCGGAAAGTTTCCATTACCGCCAGGAGAGCCAGCGCTGGCATAACCGCCGAGATGCTCCAAAGCCACCGGTAGCCTTCCCCACCTGCCACCAGGCCATTTTCAGGAACGGCTGCCTGCCCTATGCCATTTCCAAGAGCCCTTGCATCCTCGGCTCCATCCCCCAGAACAGCTGGCCCTGCCAACAGAGCTGCTATCACCAACAGCGCGGAAAACACCCAAACAGATTTATGGATATAGGCTACCTGCACCCATACCGTCTCCCAAGGAGACGCCTGCGGATAAGGCAAATGGCTTAAAAACTCTTTTTTCCCCTTCGGCGGCTCAACGGGATAAAAACCCTGCCGCTTTCTTTTCAGTTCCCTTTTTAATTCCCTTTTTGATAATTCCATATTTTTCTGCTCCTTCATATCTGATTTATGATACAGCATTTTCCTCGCCCCAACGCTTGCACTCTTGCCTTTTTTAAACAGACAGCATTTTCCTCAAACGTTCCAGTGCCTCTTGTTCCATCCGATAGATACTGCTTCTTGACATTCCCATAATCCTACAGATCTCTTTTATGGAAACTTCGTTCACGTACCGCAGCAAAATCAGCTCCTGCATCCTTTCCGGCAGTTTTTCCACCGCCATCCGCAATTGCAGGGAGTTTTCCACACCTTCCATCGGATTCTCCGCAATTTCTTCCTTCAGCCCCTCCTCCTGATGCCTGCGGTAATAATCAATGCATAAATTCCGTGCAATTGTATATAAGTACGCCAGCTGCTTACCTCTGTGGATATAAGAATGCTGCGTAAAATAACGAAGAAATGTCTCCTGTGTCAAATCCTCCGCCAGGCGCTTATCATGCACTTTAAAATAGCAATAACGGTAAACCTTATCATACTGCTCTCCGATATCCGCTGACATGCCGCTCCCCCTTTCACTATGTTTAACGTTCCACCCCCCTAAAATGTGCCAAGAATTTTTAAATTATCCTAGCAAAATCCCCTACACATAAATTAAGGCAAAGAAACCCCTCCCGATTTCTTTGCCTTATCTTTTTCCAATTAATACCTTTTACTTTTCCCCAAAAGCATACCCCTTCATTTCGATACATTTCCCCTCCCGGGAAAGCATCCCCCTCTTAGAGATGCAGCACCCGATCCTGAATTTCCTGTGTCCTCCCCTGGTTCCAGAACTGTGTCCCGATATACCCACAAGTACGCCTAGCCACAAAAAGCTCCTCCTGATCACGGTTCTTGCAGTTTGGGCATTCCCAGACTAACTTGCCATCTCCGTCTGGCACAATGCGGATTTCCCCTTCATACCCGCATTTCCCACAGTAATCGCTCTTCGTGTTCAGTTCCGCATAGACAATATTATCATAAATAAACTTCATCACCGTCAGCACAGCCTCGGTATTATTCTGCAGATCCGGAACCTCCACATAACTGATGGCACCGCCCGGCGAAAGCCTCTGGAAATCTGCCTCAAACTTCAGCTTGCTGAATGCGTCAATCGGTTCCGCCACATGCACATGGTAGCTGTTCGTAATATAGTTCTTATCCGTTACCCCCGGAATAATCCCAAACCGTTTCTGCAGGCATTTTGCAAATTTGTATGTTGTAGATTCCATCGGCGTCCCATACACAGAATAGCTGATATGCTCCGCCTCTTTCCATTCCTGGCACTTGTCATTCAGTTTCTGCATCACCTGAAGGGCGAAATCCCTGCCCTCCGGGGAGGTATGGGTCTTGCCGACCATCCGCATACACATCTCATACAGCCCCGCGTAGCCCAAGGAAATCGTAGAGTAGCCGTCATACAGCAGCCGGTCGATCTTCTCCCCCTTGCCTAGCCTCGCCAGCGCCCCATGCTGCCACAGGATGGGCGCAACATCAGAAGTTGTTCCCAACAGCCGTTCATGGCGGCAGCGCAGCGCACGGTGGCAAAGTTCCAGGCGTTCCTCCAGGATTTCCCAGAACCGTTCCCTATCCCCCTGGGAAGAACAGGCCACATCTACCAAGTTGATGGTCACCACCCCCTGGTTAAACCGCCCATAATACTTGCGGGAACCGTCCGCATTACGCTGGCTATCCTCCACTGTGGGGAAGGAGCGGCAGCCCATACAAGGGTAGACATCTCCTTTTTTCAGCGTACGCATCACCTTGGCCGAAATATAGTCCGGCACCATGCGCTTGGCCGTGCATTTGGCCGCCAGTTCCGTCAGATACCAATACGCCGAGCCTTCCGCGACATTATCCTCATCCAGCACATAGACCAGCTTGGGAAATGCCGGCGTAATCCAGATGCCTTTCTCATTCTTGACCCCCTGCATCCGCTGATGGAGGACTTCCTCAATCAGCAGCGCCAGGTCGTCCCGCACCCGCCCTTTGGGCACTTCATCCAGATACATAAACATGGTCACAAAAGGAGCCTGGCCATTGCAGGTCATCAGCGTAATCAGCTGGTACTGGATCGTCTGGATGCCGCTTTTAATCTCGGCCTTCAAGCGGCTCTCCACCACCTTCTCCACAATGGCCGGTTCCAGGGAATCCCCACAGGCCTCCCGTTCCTCCATCACCGCGCTGCGGATTTTCTGCCTGCTGACATCCACAAAGGGCGCCAGATGGGAAAGGGTAAATGTCTGCCCGCCGTACTGGTTGCTGGCCACCTGCGCCACTATCTGCGTTGTCACATTACAGGCCGTAAAAAAGCTGTGGGGCTTCTCAATCATCGTCTCACTGATTACCGTGCCATTCTGAAGCATGTCCTCTAGATTAATCAAATCACAGTTATGCTCCTTCTGGGCAAAATAATCCGAATCATGGAAATGGATGATTCCATCCTCATGAGCCTTTACAATTTCCTCTGGCAGCAGTACGCGCATCGTCAGATCCTTGCTCACTTCCCCCGCCATATAATCCCGCTGCGTTGAATTGATTACTGGGTTTTTATTGGAATTTTCCTGGTTAACCGTTTCGTTCAAGTGGTCAATCAGGGCAAGAATCCCATTATCCGTCGTATTGGACTTCCGCGTCAGCTCCCGTTTAAAACGATAGCGCACATATTTCTGCGCAACCTCATAGCCGCGCATTTCCATAATGCCCGTCTCCACCATGTCCTGGATGTCTTCCACATGGGCGATATGCGGCATCTCCTCTAATTTGCCCGCAACATTATCAGCCACCGCCTGAACCTGGTACTTATTCAGCCTGTGGATAGGCTCAATTTCTTTATTTGCCGCATTTACGGCATTTATAATCTTACTTAAGTCAAATGGGACTTCTTCACCGTTCCGTTTGATAACCTTCATAATCCTCTTCTCCTTTACCGCCACAAAATAGGGAACGTACCTATTGGAAAACCGTTTCCCAGCCATTATAACGCGGCTTCCTTAAAATGTCAATATATAGTATTCTTTTTATATAAATTACACAATATATAGGTTATTATTTCCCATTCTGCCTTTTTCAAAAAAAGCATAGCTATTTTTTCTCATTTCAAGTATACTTATGTAGAAGCACGGCATCATAATTGAAAGGAGGGCCTACCCATGCCTAACCAGATTTTTTATACGTTGCAAAAATCCAGCTCCCCTTTCCTGGACAAGCGCCTTTTGGATTATTCCAGCGGGGACTGGTATCCGTTCCATATGCCTGGGCATAAACGGGCCCCCCTGGCATTCCCCAATCCTTACACCATAGATATTACAGAAATCGAAGGTTTTGACAACCTCCACCATCCACTGGGAATCCTCAAAGAAGCGCAGGAACGGGCGGCAAAGCTTTATGGCTCCAGGGAAACCTTTTTCCTGGTCAACGGCAGCACCAGCGGCATATTGGCTGCCATCAGCGCCGCGATTCCCCGCCAAGGCACCCTGCTCATGTCCCGCAACAGCCATAAGGCCGCCTACCATGCGGCCTACTTAAGAGAACTGGAAACGGTCTACCTGCTGCCCGCAGGAACGGGATTCGGCATTGCCGGATCCATCCAGCCAGCCCATGTGGCGCAGGCCTTAGAAGATCTGCCGCAGATTGACGGGGTATTCCTTACCTCCCCTACCTATGACGGCATCCTCTCTGATATCAGGAAGATTGCAGATCTCGCCCATTCCCGCGGCCTTCCGCTGATTGTGGATGAAGCACATGGCGCACACCTTGCATTTTCGGAGGAATTTCCTGCCCCTGCCCTGCAGTGCGGCGCAGACCTTGTTATCCAAAGCCTGCACAAGACCCTCCCCTGCCTGACGCAGACGGCGCTGCTGCATGTCAATTCCAGCCGTATCGACTTAGACGTCCTGCGCCGGTTTTTGGGTATTTACCAGACCAGTTCCCCCTCCTATCTGCTGATGGCCTCCATGGAGCAGTGCATCCGCTATATGAAAACGGAGGGCAGGGAACGCATGGCTCAATATCTGCAGCTGCTGGCACAGTTTTATACAAGGGCAAAGAACCTGCGCCGCCTGCAGGTTTTTGAAGGCGTTTCCTGCACAGAAGGGGAATGCTTTGCCCAGGATATTTCCAAAATACTGATCTCTGCAGGCAGCAGCGGGCTGTCTGGCAAGGAATTGTACGATACCCTGCTCAATCGCTATCACTTACAGATGGAAATGGCTTCCGGCCATTATGTGACTGCCCTTTCCTCCCTGATGGATACCGAGGAAGGCTTCCAGCGCCTGATTTCGGCCCTGGAGGAAATTGACAAGAACAGCTACAGCCATGCTCCCCTTCCAAAGAGCAGCCTTTTGGACGCCCAGGCCATTTACCGGCTTCCCAAGCCAAGCATGTCCATTTCCAAAGCTTTGGACTGCCCTTCGGAGAGCCTGCCCCTTAGAAGCTCCATCGGCCATATCAGCCAGGAATACATTTACCTATATCCGCCTGGCATCCCCCTGGCTGCCCCTGGAGAGATTTTAACCGGCAGCCTTCTGAGCGTCATTGGCCAATGCCAGGCCGAAGGGCTGCCCATAGAAGGGCCTAGTGACATTACAAATAACCGCATCCGCGTGGTGAAGGGATAAAGGAGGGATTTCCATGCTAAATACAGATAACCTGAATATCGAAGAGCTGAACATGGAAGACCTGGAATTGGCAGACATGGAACTGGAAGAAATCCAGCGCCTGGCCGAACATCTTCTCAGTAAACGCAAATATTCTCTGATACGCCAGATTTTTAACCATTTAAATGCCGCGGATATCGCTCTCCTGTTTGATGAAATTGACAAGAAGGACATCCCACTGCTTTACCGCCTGCTGCCCAAGGAAGAGGCTGCCGAATGCTTCTCCTACATGAGCCGCGATATGCAAAAGACCTTGATCAACACCTTGACAGACCGCGAACTGCGCGCCGTCATGGACGACATTTTCCTCGACGACACGGTTGACATGATTGAGGAAATGCCAGCCAACGTCGTAGCCCGGATCCTGCGCAACACAGATGAGGAAACCCGCAAAATCATCAACCAGCTCCTCAACTACCCCAAGGACAGCGCCGGGAGCCTGATGACGGTGGAGTATGTCAATATCAAAAAAGAAATGACCGTAGGCGCCGCCATTTCCCGCATCCGCAGGACGGCCGTGGATAAAGAGACGATCTACACCTGCTATGTGACGGAAAACCGCAAGCTCATCGGCATGGTATCCGTCAAAGACCTGCTGATGGCAGAAGATTCCATGCAGATTGAGGACATTATGGAGACAAATGTCATCCATGTAGATACCCACGAAGACCGGGAGGAAGTGGCCAAAGTCTTCAACAAATACGATTTCCTGGCCATCCCGGTCGTTGACCGAGAGGAACGCCTGGTGGGGATTGTCACCTTTGACGATGCCATGGACGTCATGCAGGAAGAACATACGGAGGATATGGCCAAAATGGCCGCCATCATGCCCACCGATGACAGCTATTTCAATACCTCCGCCTTCTCCCATGCCAAAAGCCGGATTTCCTGGCTGCTGTTCCTGATGCTGTCCGCCACCGTCAGCGGCTCCATCATTACCCACTACCAGGAAACCTTCAAGCTCTACCCGCTCCTGGTATCCTTTATCCCCATGCTGACCGGGACAGGGGGAAACTGCGGCTCCCAGAGTTCCACTCTGATGATCCGGGGGCTGGCATTGGATGAAATCAAGTTCAAGGATATCTTTAAAGTTATTTTCAAGGAATTCCGCATTGCCCTGCTGGTCAGCGTAGTGCTGGCGCTGGTCAATGGGCTGCGGATTTACATCCAGTACGGGGACCTGCAGATCGCCATTGTCATTGGGCTGGCGCTGGTGATTATCGTCATCCTCTCCAAGTTCATTGGCTGCACGCTGCCGCTGGCAGCTGAGCATATCGGGCTGGACCCGGCGCTGATGGCGGCGCCCCTAATCTCCACGATTGTGGATATCTGCTCGATTTTGATTTATTTCCAGATTGCCACGGTATTGCTGCATATTTCCGCGTAACTGCCCTATATAATGCAAGGGAATAACAGGAATGCTCCTGCATCAAGGATCGCAAACTTCCTTCATACAGGAGCATTTTCTTCTCTTTTCTAAAGGTTCAAATCCACGACAATCCCCTTAATCTCCTCTGGCATCAGCGCCTGCTCATCCAATATCTGCTGCAGGCCATCCATGAACTGCCTCTGCATCGTTTCCATCTGGCTGGTATCTAGGGAAGGCATGGAATTTACCGCCGTTCTGGCCTCGCGGTTCTTGCGGCGCTTTTCCATCTCTTCTTCCAGCTCCTTCATCCGCTTTTCCTGCTCCGCCTGTGCTTCCTTGAGCGCTTCCTCCTGCTCCGCCTTCTCTTCCTTGGACTCCTCCGCCTTCTCCACGACCTCTTCCAGATCTTTATCCGTCTTTTCCTTGGCCTCATCCATCATTATGCCAACGATTTCCTTGCCAGCAGCCTTCAGGGATTCCTCTGCAAGCTTATTGGCGTCGATCATATCATGTCGCTTGAGCATCTCCTGGTTAATGCCCTTAATGACCTGGGTGGCGGAAGAAACCATATCCTGCCCATTCTGCATCTCTTTTTGCCAGTGCTCTTCCTTCTTATCCAGTTCCTTCATGTCAGCCTTATACTCCTCGCTGTCCATATCTGGATATTCTTCCTTTAGCTTCTCCTTCTCTTCCCGGATGGCCTTTAATTCCTTGGAAGCCGCCAAGGCCCGCTCCTTGCCTTCGGCGCTCTGCTTGCGGAACTCTTCCTTGGTCTCGTCCACAATCCCATCAGACTCAAACTGTTCCTTAATCAGATCCATCGCATCCTGCATGGCCTTCTTTTTCTTGTCGGCAATGCTGTCCTGGAACAGGTTCAGCTCCGATGCCTGGATACTGTTCCCCAGCTCCTTCTTCTGTTCCTTGGCAGCCTCCTGACCCTCTGTCCGCTCTTTGCCATAATTGCTCTTTGCTATTGTATCCTGCTGTGCTACACTATTAATCTTCATGCGCGTCTCCTTTCCTGCCGCTCCATACCTCGGAATCTTTTACTGATTATATCGGCTTTGTGGATATTTATTTTAAGCAGGACAACCCTTTCTTGGTGTAAATGGCATTTTTTTTGTTGTAAACGCCCCTTCCCTCCACTTTCCATGTCACCCGTAGGCCATAATCACTCATCCATCACACAGCTGCCATAGGTAGGAAACCTAGCCACAGCAACCCACAAACTGCCGCCACGCATTTTCCCTGGCGCCTTAAATTACATAGTCCATATTCCCCTGGATCTCCTTTTGCCATTCCAGCATATCCGCAAGAGTCACCTGATCCACAACCTCATTGATGGCATCATAGAGCTTACGCCAGAAAATCAGCGTCACGCATTCCAGATTGCGGGTGCAGGTGTTCTCCTCATGCTCCAGGCATGCCACCGGAGCCAGGTTCCCCTCGATCTGGCGCAGGATCATGCCCACCGTATAATCCTCCGGCCTTTTCGCAAGCCTATAGCCCCCGCCGGGTCCCCGCAGGCTCTTCACATAACCGCATTTCTGGAATACAGAAATAATCTGCTCCAGGTACTTCATGGAAATTCCCTGCCGCTCCGCCACATCCTTCAGGCGCACAACCTGCTCTCCTTCCATTGCCAAATCCAGCATCAGCCGCAATGCATAACGCCCCTTTGTCGAGATCTTCATAATACCATTCCTTCCTAGAGTACCCAGGCTCACCTGCCAGCCTCCTCCGTTTCCTCTTCTATAGGTTTTTTCTGGTAATTCATATGCGCCATTACCATCAAGGCAATCCGAAACAGCATGGCGTCCTCGAACGTGCGGATATCCAGCCCCAGTATTTTCTCAATCCTCTCCAGGCGGTATACCAGCGTATTCCTGTGGATATACAGCTGCCTTGCTGTCTCAGAGATATTCAGGTTGTTGCCAAAGAAGCGGTTGATGGTGACGGTAGTCTCCTCATCAAAGATATCCGGCACCTTCTCGCCAAACACTTCCTTGAGGAACATCTCGCACAGGCTCACCGGAAGCTGGTAAATCAGCCGCCCAATGCCCAGCTTGCTATAGGAAACCGTGTTGTCTTCGACATAGAAGATGCTGCCTACCTCAAGCGCCATTTTCGCTTCCTGATAAGAGCGTGCAATATCCTGCAGCAGTTCCACACGTCCCCCATACCCCACGCGCACTTTTACCATTGCTTCCATCTGGATGTTGTCGACAATCATCTTCGCAAGGCTGGCCAGTTCTTCCTCCGACGCAATGTCGCGCACATCCTTGATTAAGATGATAGATTTCTCATCTACCTCCGTTACAAAATCCCGCACAGAAGATGCAAAGAAATTCTTCACCAGCTCCATAACCATCCCATCCTTTTTCCTGGAAACCTCAATAATAAATACCACTCGCTGGGAGGTATCAATATGGAGCTTCTTGGCCTTATTGTACATATCCACTACCAGCATATTGCCCAGCACCACATTCTGCATAAAGCTATTGCGGTCAAACTGCTCCTGGTATGCGCTTACCATATTCCGTATCTGGCAGACGGCAAGCCTCCCAATCATATAAGCTTCCTCGCTGCTGGAACGTGCCAGCAGGATATACTCAAGCTCATGCTCAATAAGGACTTTGAAAAAATGGCACCCGGACAGCATCTGGCTCTCCGCCATAGAGTCGGCAAACAGGCGGATCGCCTCCTCCATATCCACATCCAGGTCATAGGTGGCCGCCAGCAGTTTCCCTTTGTCCGTAAAAAGCGCCAGGTCAATTCTGGAAATTTCCTTGATTTCACCCAAAGTAATTTGCAATTTGTGATTTGATAACATTCTGACTCCTCGCTTGCTGTCTCAAAAAGAATAACGGAAGCAACACATTTCTGCGTCGCTTCCGTAGATTTGTGATACGGCGCAAGGCCTGCGCCTTTTATAAGTTATATTACCCAATTAATGCGTAATTGTCAATTCTGTTTCTTTGTCAAATACATGAATCTTTTCCACATCCATTGCCAGGCGGATAGAATCTCCCAAGCGCGCCGGTGTCCTGGAATCTACCTTAGCCGTCATTGTGGTGCCATTTACAACATAGTATAACAGCACTTCGGAGCCAAGCAGCTCGTAACCTGTAACCTTTGTCTTGAAAACGCTTTCCTTATGCGCCTCAAGGGCCATCTGGGAATCATCAATATCCTCTGGGCGGATACCAAGTATCACGGTCTTGCCATTGTACCTGCCGTCAATCAGCTTCTTGCCCTTGGATGGCGGCAATAAAATGCTGTTTTCAGCAAATTTCAAAGAAACTTTATCTCCTTCCACAACGCATTTTGCATCCAGGAAGTTCATCTGCGGAGATCCGATAAAGCCTGCCACGAACAAGTTGTTCGGCTCATTGTACAGTTTCTGCGGGGAGTCAATCTGCATGGTAACGCCGTCCTTCATAACAACGATCCTGCTTCCCAGCGTCATAGCCTCTGTCTGGTCATGCGTTACATAGATAATCGTAGCGCCAAGCCTCTGATGCAGGGCAGCGATCTCTGCACGCATCTGCACACGCAGTTTCGCATCCAAGTTAGAAAGCGGCTCATCCATCAGGAATACCTTTGGTTCACGCACGATTGCACGTCCCATAGCTACACGCTGTCTCTGCCCACCAGACAGCGCCTTCGGCTTACGGTCTAATAACTTATCCAGGTCGAGGATCTTCGCTGCGTTTTCTACTTTCTTGCGGATCTCATCCTTCGGGACTTTCCTTAACTTCAGGCCAAATGCCATATTGTCAAATACCGTCATATGGGGATATAATGCGTAGTTCTGGAATACCATTGCAATATCCCTGTCCTTGGGCTCTACATCATTTACAACCCTGCCATCAATGGAGAGTTCCCCAGAGGAGATTTCTTCCAGGCCGGCCACCATACGGAGGGTTGTGGATTTTCCACATCCTGACGGGCCTACAAAAATAATAAACTCTTTATCTGCGATTTCTAAGTTGAAATTTTTAACTGCCTCAAATCCATTCGGATAAACTTTACAGATGTTCTTTAACGATAAACTTGCCATTGCTTTGTGTTCCTCCTTGTTTGGTTTGTATTTGCCTTTACTTTAGATATTGTAACAGATTTCCCGGGTGGATACCATCTGTTAAGTGTACAAAAAGACAGTAGGAATCTTGTTAAATATTACAAGGATAACACAAGGGATACAGGCAGTCCGTCAAATTAACGAAAAGAGGCGAAAGAATTTGTACAAGTTGACGGGAATCCGCTAAGAAATACCGGTTGTGCCAAAGCCGCCACGGTTTTTATTCTGCAAAGATACCGTTTCTGCAAATACAATTGCAGGCTGGTTTTCCATAATACGGAACTGGCAGATCCTGTCATTTTTGTGGACGACCGTGTCGCGTGTCGCATATACGGGCATTTTCCACATATCGTCATCCCCACAGTAACTGCCATCAATGACGCCGCAGCTGTTTACCTGCAGTAAGCCATAATTCTTGAACGTAGAGCTGCGCGGCACTACATGGGCCTCATAGCCTTTGGGAAGCTCCATCGCAACGCCTAAGGGAATCAGGCGGAAATCTCCGGCTTTCAATTCTACCGTCTCGCTTGCACGTAAGTCAATCCAATCGGACTTTCCGTCAATATAGGTTAGTTTTTCTATGTCTTGTGAGAAATATTTTATTTTGATTGTCTGGGTCTTTTGCATGTTTATACTCCTATTGTTTCTTATTTTTCTTCCTGAGCGGCATCCAAAAACCAGGCGCCTGCCCTATCATGGCAATCCCTGCACACAGCGGGCAACGCTCCGTCAAAAGGCTCCGGCAGTCAAATATTAATGCTTCACTTACACGGAAACGCTTAATATTATATGCCAGAGCCATTGATTGCCCCTATCTGCTTTCGTGACAATATCTGTCAAATCAGTCCTTACCAGGCTTTACGAAAGGCCTGACAGATTAATCGAGATTGGGCTGTACTTGAATCCCTGATAGGCTAAATAAGAATCCGACTTCTGCTCTTTCTCGTCATTTTTCTTGTCTTCCTCAGCTTCCTGCATCTTGGTATACAGATCAATAAAACGCAGGTAATCTTCATATGAAAACAATTGCTCTAAAATATCGTGGAAGTAGTTGTCTTCCGCTTCTTCCACAGATGCAGCCATGGTATTCTGGCCTGTGCTTTCTGCGGCCTGTGTCTGGGATGCGCCGCCGGCATTCACGGCATAGGATGCATCCGGGGCATTCACGCCTTCATTCATATATTGGGTAACCTTTACCACATAATTCTGGGTCTCCTTAAAAGGAGGGACGCCGCCGTATTTTGCTACATTGTTGCTTCCGGCATTGTAGGCGGCAAGGGCAAGGGTGACATTTCCATCATATTTTGCCAGCATCTGGCTTATGTACTTCGTGCCGCCCATGATATTCTGATAGGGATCATACGCATCGGTAACGCCCAGTTCCCTGGCGGTTGCGGGCATAAGCTGCATAATGCCCTGCGCCCCGGCGCCTGAGGTGGCATTGGGGTTAAAATCGGACTCTGCCTTGGCTATGGCCTTAATTAAGTCTTTGGGCACATGATACGTCCGGGATGCCTCTTCAAAAATCTGATCCAGGGAAGCCGTCGCCGGCAGGTAAGAGGAAAAATCCTCCCCTGTGCCCACTGCCTGCGCATTGCCCTGGGCGCCCGTGCCATCTATGCCCTGTATCGCATTTACTCTCATATGCTGTGGCTCCTTCCATTTCCTGTCATCTTTTCATGCTCCCCCGCTATTTATCAGCATTCCGAAATTGCTTGTTAAAGCTTAATTTTCGAAAGCAGATCGCCTAGATTAGTGGAAGCCTTTTCATGGGAGATATACTCTTCCGCTTCCCTGGGCCTGTCCGTATCTACCATTTCCTCTTCCAGAGCCTTCATGCTGAGGCTCACCTTATTATCATTCGTATTCAGGATCTTAACCTTTACCTTCTGTCCCTGGCTCAGCACCTCGGAAGGCTTCCCAATCCTGCGGTGGGAAATCTGTGAAATATGCACCAGGCCGCTGATACCATCGCCCAGATCCACAAATGCGCCATATGGCATCAGTGATTCTACCGTACCCTCCATCACAGTCCCCGGAGCCATCATCGCAATCCGGCGGTTGTACTCTTCCTGCTGGCGTTCCTTTAAGATTACCTTTGCAGACATCACCAGCTTCTTCCTGGACTCATCTACCGTAATCACCCGAACTGCCACTTCCCTGCCCAGCCATTCGTCTGTCACATCTACATAAGAAAGCGACAGCTGGGATGCCGGGATAAAGCCGCGGATCCCTTCCAGATAAGCAACTACGCCGCTTGGCACAAGGCCTGCTATCTTCACGGTAAGCTCTGTCTTCTCATCTAAATATTCATTCAGCTTTTCCCAGACAAGCACATCATTGGCTTCCTTCTTGGATAAGAGAATGTTGCCATTCCCATCATCCGTCTTCTTGACGGTGGCCTTTACAACATCCCCGGGATGCACGTCTTCCATAATACGGAAGTTCGGGTCATTGCTCCAATCCTCTGCCTTAACAATTCCCTGGGTATAGTATTTTAAATCCAGCGTCACTTCCTCTTCACTCACACCTATCACGGTTCCTGCAATAATATCGCCCTCTTTCACTTCGCGGAAAGAATGCTCCAGTTCATCCTTGTAATCTTCCATTGTCTCTGCCATAATCAACACTCCTTTTCCATCACATACGATTGTATGCTGCATAGTTATTCCTATTCTAACAGAAAAGCAGTAAAAATACCAGCGAATTATATTAAATTTTCCACAAATTTTTGTAATGTTACCTTTGCAATTTCTGGAAAGCTATCTTATAATATACTCATGGCGGATGAAATATGCCTTGTGTATCGCGCCAGCCGCAGCTGCGAAGCGGCATAATTCCTCATGCGGCTGTACGCATCACATTAATATTATTACGATTGTAGAAAGGAACGTGCATATGAGATATCGAGTTTTAGGGGACACCATGCCGGCTGTGGAAGTTGTATTTGATGCGCCTGGCGAGACGATGTACACCCAGTCTGGCGGTATGGCCTGGATGTCAGAAGGGATTTCCATGAATTCCAATATGAAAGGCGGCCTTGGCAAGAGCATCGGCAGGATGTTTTCCGGTGAATCCCTGTTTATGGCAACTTACAAGGCGGAGCGCCCTGGGGCAATGATTGCATTTGCCTCCACCGTTGCAGGCGAGGTTCTTCCCGTCAATATCGGCGCTATTGACGGCATCGGGGCATCCGGGGGGCTGATTTGCCAGAAAGGAGCCTTTCTCTGTGCAGAGGAAAGCATAACCCTAAGCGTTGCCCTGACCAAAAAAATATCCGCCGGCCTGTTCGGCGGGGAAGGCTTTATCCTCCAGGATATATCTGGCAAGGGCATGGTATTTCTGGAAATCGATGGAAATAAAGTAGAGAAGGATCTGGCTCCTGGGGAAGTCCTCAAAGTCGACACAGGAAATGTAGTCGCATTTGAAAAATCTGTCAAATACGAGATTGAGACAGTAAAGGGGCTGAAAAATATCTTCTTTGGCGGGGAAGGCCTGTTCCTGACCAAGCTCACCGGGCCTGGGAGGGTTATTCTGCAGACCCAGAATTTCAATGAATTTGCCGGCAGGATCATCCGCATGATACCTGGCAAATAAAAGCTGTGAACAGTAACTAAAATACCGCGGCGTGGCAACTACGTACTGGCAGGAGGTGTTCTTCGTGGATAGTTATGCTACTCTCAACGAAATACTGGTAAAACTCTTTAACGATATTATGCAGATCGAAGAAAAAGCCATTATCACAGAAGAATTTAAGGATATTTCCAATAACGACATGCATATTATCGAAGCAATCGGTAAAAGCGGGGCAAAAAGCATGTCCACAGTAGCTAAATCATTATCTGTCACCGTTGGCACCCTGACGATTGCCATTAACAGCCTGGTAAAAAAAGGATATGTGAACCGGGCGCGCAGCGAAAAAGACCGTCGGGTCGTCCTGATTTCCTTATCCAGAAAAGGGAAAAAAGCGTACAGCCACCATGAGCAGTTCCATGAGCAGATGATCCAAGCCACATTGGCCGGGATGGATGAAGCGCAGACAGAGGTTTTAGTCCATGCTTTGCAGAATCTTAAGGATTTTTTTATGGAGTATGGAAAGAAGTAGCAGCCTTGTGGCAAACACCGCATATTTACAAATTTACATCATAAATTAGGAGGTATTTTATTATGGATTACACACAAGAATATCAACAGAAGCTAGTCTCGGCGGATGAGGCCGTGAAGGCCGTGAAATCTGGCGACTGGGTAGATTTTGGCTGGTGCTGCGGTACCCCGGACGCTTTGGACAGGGCGCTGGCAAAACGTACCGATGAATTGACGGATATTAATCTTCGTGGGGGGATTCTACTGAAGCCGCTGGCCATATTTGAACGGGAAGACGCGGGAGAACATTTCACCTGGAACTCCTGGCATATGTCTGGGATTGAACGAAAAATGATCAGCCGCGGCTGTTCCTTCTATGCACCCATCCGCTACTCTGAGCTGCCACGCTATTACAGGGAATCTGCCAACCCGGATGATGTGGCAATGTTCCAGGTTTCCCCTATGGATGCGCATGGGTACTTCAACTTTGGGCCGAACGCATCCCATTTAACTGCAGTCTGCGAGACATCCAAAAAGATTATTGTAGAAGTAAATGAAAATATGCCCCGCTGCCTGGGCGGATTTGAAAATGGCGTGCATATCTCCAATGTGGACTTTATCGTAGAAGGGGACAATCCACCAATTGGGGAATTGGGCGCCGGCGGCCCGGCAACAGAGGTGGACAAGGCCGTAGCCAAGCTGATTGTAGAGGAAATCCCCAATGGCGCCTGCCTGCAGCTCGGCATTGGCGGGATGCCCAACGCTGTCGGATCGCTGATCGCAGAGTCTGACCTCAAGGATTTGGGCGTACATACAGAAATGTATGTAGATGCTTTTGTGGACATTGCCAAGGCCGGCAAGATTAACGGCTCCAAAAAAGCCATTGACCGCTACCGCCAGGCCTATGCCTTCGGCGCGGGCACGAAAAAGCTGTATGATTACATTGACGACAACCCAGAGCTTTTAAGCGCGCC
>Ga0137306_101777_pt1 | contig 20381 bp, 16 predicted proteins | sample Inofroosms_March_FD_97187 | JGI IMG/M metagenome (GOLD analysis project Ga0137306, IMG submission 97187) | Mouse cecal microbial communities from Vienna, Austria - N-Acetylneuraminic and N-Acetylglucosamine D2O microcosms_March | ecosystem: Host-associated > Mammals > Digestive system > Large...
GCAGCAGGAAGAGGATGCGGTGAATCACTGAAAGGCTGTATGGAATTACTCAAAAGACAGCACGGGTCAGAGCTTGACTTTTTTCCGTTTTTCGTTATAATAAACCTTCGGGAAAAGCTGTAGATTCAGGGCTTTTCAAATAAAAACGTCAGTTCGAGACCTTCCTGACGTAAAACAAAACTAAAGGAGACAATTGAATATGAAGGAAAACAAAGTAACATTTCTTACGCAGGCTGCATTGATTGCGGCTGTCTATGTGGTATTGTGTGTGGCATTTGCTCCCATCAGTTATGGGGAAGTGCAGGTACGGGTTGCGGAAGCCCTGGCGATTCTTCCGTACTTTACGCCTGCAGCCATACCAGGGCTGTTTGTCGGATGTTTTTTATCCAATATGATCGGAGGATCGATTCTTATGGATATGATATTCGGAAGTCTGGCGACCCTGATCGGAGCAGCCGGTTCCTGGTATTTTAGAAAAAACAGGATTCTGGTTCTGGTTCCGCCGATTGCGGCCAATACGATTATGGTTCCGTTTGTGCTGCGCTTTGGATATGGTGTACCGCTTCCGATTCCATTCATGATGCTGACTGTGGGAATCGGAGAAGTTATTGCTGTCGCTGTGCTGGGAAGTGTACTGTTGAATGTGCTGGATCGTTATAAGGGAATTCTGTTTCGGAAACAGGGGCTTTTATAAGTGGAAAGAAACTGGCAAAAATGAATACAGATATGTCGGGCAGGGAAATGTTTTCCCTGCCCGAAACAGAATACGGATTTTATTTTTTCATTTTGGAATCGAAGATCAGGCTTGCCAGATAACCGAAAACCAGTGCGGCGCAGATTCCTGCCGCGCTGGCGGTAAAGCCTCCTTTAAAGATTCCAATGAAACCGTCCGTGTCTACGGCTTCCTGAATTCCTTTCCACAGGGTATTGCCGAATCCCAGCAGAGGAACGCTCGCGCCGGCGCCGGCGTAATCCTGAAAGGGGCCATAAAGTCCAATGGCTCCCAGTACGGCGCCGCTGCAGACCAGCAACACCATGATTCTGCCGGGCATCAGTTTGGTTTTTTCCATCAGAATCTGTACCAGGGCGCAGATCAGACCGCCGACCCAGAATGCATTAATATAATCCATGTTGATCACTCCTTTTTTACAGTGTTTCCGAAAGTCGAAAAATTATGTAAAAAATTAAAAAAAGGCTTGCAATTTGAAAAAACATATGATATAGTAAGCAAGTCGGTAAGAAAACCATGGTAGATTGGTCAAGGGGTTAAGACGCCGCCCTCTCACGGCGGAAACAGGGGTTCGATTCCCCTATCTACTGCTTTATGGATAGCAGAAACCAGTAAAATGGTTTCTGCTATTCTTGTTTTCTGAAATATGTTTTGTTATAATAAAACCGTATATGCCATGAAATACGAAAAATGGCATTCTTATGTGGAACTGGACTGTGAAAGATTCAGAGGGGAATACTATAAAAAACGGATAGGAGCGCTTTATGAATAAAATTGCGATTGTAACAGACAGTAACAGCGGAATCAGCCAGGAGCGGGCGAAAAAGATGGGAATCCATGTGCTTCCGATGCCATTTCTGATAGATGGAAAGGAATATCTGGATGGGATTAATCTGTTTCCAAAAGAGTTTTATGAATATCTGAAAAATGATGCAGATGTATCCACTTCACAGCCGTCTCCGGAATCTGTGATGGGGCTGTGGGATGATCTTTTAAAAGAATATGATGAAATTGTTCATATTCCCATGTCCAGCGGGCTGAGCGGCAGCTGTCAGACAGCAAGGATGCTGTCGGATGATTATGATGGGAAAGTGGAAGTAGTGAATAATCAGCGCATATCAATTACGCAGGTGCATTCCATTATGGATGCACAGAATCTGGTGAGTGCGGGGAAGAGCGCAAAAGAGATTCGGACGGTGTTGGAAGAGGAAGCGCTGCAGGCCAGCATTTATATTACACTGACAACGTTAAAATATCTGAAAAAAGGCGGCAGGATTACACCGGCTGCAGCAGCTTTGGGGACTATGCTACGGTTGAAACCGGTATTACAGATTCAGGGAGAGAAACTGGATGCTTTCTCCAAAGTGCGTACGATGAGTGCGGCGAAAAGAGTAATGCTGGATGCGATTCGCAGTGACCTGGATAAGCGGTTTCAGGGATGCAGAATGAAAATAGCGGTTGCTCATACGAATAATGAAGCGGCGGCGATAGAATTTAAAAAGGAGATCGAGGCAGAATTTCCCGGATATACAGATATTATCGTAGATGAACTGTCACTTAGTGTGGCATGTCATATCGGAGATGGGGCGCTGGCTATTGCCTGTTCAAAAGCAGTCGAAGTACAGTGACCAACTGTAAGGGGAACGGTAACGAGGTGCAGGGAAACATAAGGGAAATGGGGATGAAATCCATTGGATAAGTACGAATATCGGCTGAAAGCGGAACAGATAGAGAAACTGGTTAAGAAAAAAGAGTATGAGACAGCGGCGAAGATTGCGGATACCATCGACTGGCGTCGTGTAAGGAATCTTAATATGCTGTATACAGTCAGCGAAGTGTATGAGAATACAAACCGGTATGGGGAATGTATGGAGATTCTGGATATGGCTTACGACCGTGCGCCGGTTGGGCGTATGCTGCTGTATCGGATGACGGATATCTGTACGAAGATGCATAATTTTGAAGAAGCGATTGCTCTGTACAGAGAATTCGTAAAAGTGGCTCCTCATGATCAGAGCAGATTTATTTTGAAATATCAGATATACAGGGAACGTGGTTCCAGTCTGGAAGATCAGATTAAGATATTGAATGAATATAAGACACATGAATATCAGGAGAAATGGGCCTATGAGCTGGCATCGTTGTATGATCAGGCGGGGATGGCTGAAGAATGTGTCCGCGAGTGCGATGAACTGATTCTCTGGTTCAGCGAAGGGGAGTATGTTACCAAAGCACTGGAATTAAAGATGAAATATAGGCCTCTTACGGCATCCCAGCAGGAAAAGTACAATTATCAGAGGATTGGTTCTGCTTCTTCCGTTCATGAAGACGATTTTGAGGAACCGGAAGTGCAGGGATTTGATCCGGGTAAATTCAGTACGATGAATCTTCAGGCAGAGCTTGCGGAGAATCTGGATGAACTTTTTCAGGAAGATGCAACAATTGATCTGCCAGCGCTTGAGATGGACGGTCAGTCCGGTGAGGAGGAGATGGAGGAAGAGGAAACAGGAGAAGATCTTTTTGAAAATAAAACAATCGAGCTGCCTGCTCTGGGACTGAACGGCGAAAACGAGGAGAGTGGGGAAGGTGCGGAAGAAGAGGAAATGGAGGATCTCCGGGAAGACGCGACAATCGAGCTGCCTGCTCTGGAACTGGACGGAGAAAGTGAGGAGAGCGCGGAAGAAGAGGAAATGGAGGACCTCCGGGAAGACGCGACAATCGAGCTGCCTGCTCTGGAACTGGACGGAGAAAGTGAGGAGAGCGCGGAAGAAGAGGAAATGGAGGACCTCCGGGAAGACGCGACAATCGAGCTGCCTGCTCTGGAACTGGACGGAGAAAGTGAGGAGAGCGCGGAAGAAGAGGAAATGGAGGACCTCCGGGAAGACGCGACAATCGAGCTGCCTGCTCTGGAACTGGACGGCGAAAACGAGGGGAGCGGGGAAGAGGAAAGCGCCGAAGAAGAGACAATGGAAGAACTTCGGGAAGACGCCACGATTGAACTGCCGATACTTAATTTGGCTGCGGAAGCAGAAAATTCTGTGATGGGGTCTCAGGAAGAGGAAAACCGGAAAGTACAGACAGAGGAAATCGTCGAAGAGGAAAAACAGACAGAGGATCTTCAGGAGGATAAGACGATCGAGCTTCCGGTTCTGGATCTGGGAGGGGAAAAAACCGGATCTGCAGGGATTGATGCTCTGCTGGGTGAGTGGGAACAGAAGAAAGCGGAGACGGAAGCAAAGCTTGAAGCGGCGGAGGAGACGGAGAAGGCGCGCAGAGAGAAAGTGAAGCAGGAGACCGCGGAACTTATAAAACTGATTGAAGGAACGTCAGAGGAGATACCAGGGGATGTCCGGCAGATACTGGAAGAGATTGATGGACAAAAGAAGGAGACTGATGAGTCTATCATTACGGAAGATGATCTGCCGCCGGATCTGGATACGACGGAAGAAGAATCGGAAGAAGATCTGTCGATTGAGAGTCTGGATAATGCGGAGGAAACCTCCGGGTTTGGAGAAAAGAGTTCCGAACATACGGGGACAGGAAATATGATACGGGAACTCAAGCGTTCCCTCTCATCAAAGGTGTCGGAAAGAGCGGTAAATTCAGGACATCTGACGAAGGAACAGGCAAGACTGTTTGCGTATTTTACATCGGTTCAGGGAATGAGCCAGCAGCTGTCCGTATTGTTTAAGGAAGCGTCCGGAAACGCGAGGACGAATTCCTCCAGCGGAAATCTGGTGATTACCGGAGAGCGTGGCAACGGCAAAACAACGCTTGCCATAGATGTTGTCAAAGCCCTTCAGAAGCAGAAACAGATTGAAGGGAAAAAGCTGGCCAAAATCAGCGGTCGGAAGCTGAATACAAAAGATATTTATGAGGTGCTGACCCGACTGAAAGGCGGAGCGCTGATTGTCGAAAAGGCAGGAGGACTTTCCGACGCGACCATGATGGCCATGAGCCTTGCCATGGAAACGGATACCGGCGGACTTCTGGTTATACTGGAAGATTCAGCGGATGAGATTGAAAAGCTGTTTCGGAGAAACCGGAATTTTGCGTCCAAGTTTACGCATCATGTGGACATTCCGATCTTCACGAATGATGAGCTGGTAGCATTTGGAAAATCCTATGCAATGGAACAGGAGTATTCTTTTGATGAGTTTGGAATTCTTGCGCTGTATGACCGGATTGGAAGCCGGCAGACCAACGACCATCTGGTGACGGTGGCGGAAGTAAAGGATATCATTGATGAGGCCATTGAACATGCGGAGAAAGGAAGCATCCGGCATTTGCTTGAAAAAATGACGAGGAAAAGTGTGGACGAATTCGGCAACCATCTGATCAGAGAGGCTGATTTTGAGGAGTAATTGCGGTACAGGCAAATACTCCCGGGAAAGATAAAGGCGGCAAATGAATTTATTAACGGCGAAGGGGATAAGGAAAACCTATACAGAAAGGGCGCTTTTCACTGGAATAGACTTCAGTGTGGAAGAAAGAGACAGGATCGGAATCGTGGGAATAAACGGAACCGGAAAGTCAACGCTGCTTCGGATACTGGCGGGTACGGAAGAACCGGACAGCGGAGAAGTTGTAAAAGGAAACAGAGTATTTGTACGGTATCTTTCCCAGAATCCGGAATTTCCGAAAGGCATGACAGTCTATGACTATGTGGTGACGGCGAATAAAACAAAGGAAAACGAGTGGAACCTTGCGGGAGACAGTAAAACCATTCTGAACCTGATGGGATTTGAAGATGAAACAGAGGAAATAGACCATCTGTCCGGGGGTCGGAAAAAAATGGCCGCTCTGGCCGCGGTACTGATGTCCAGTTGCGATATTCTTTTGCTGGATGAACCGACGAACCATTCGAACAGCGATATGATACTCTGGCTTGAACAGGCGCTGATTCAGAGAAAAGGAGCGCTTGTTATGGTGACCCATGACCGTTACTTTCTGGATCGGGTATGTACAAAGATTGTAGAAATTGACAGAGGAAAACTCTATCAGTATGAGACGAACTTTGCAGGTTTTCTGGAGGCAAAGGCAGCCAGGGAAGATATGGAACTGGCAACCTATCGGAAGAATAAAAATATTCTCCGTATCGAGCTGGAGTGGATGAGACGCGGGGCGAGAGCCCGCTCTACAAAGCAGAAAGCACACATTCAGCGGTATGAAGAACTGCAGGCCGGAACGAAAGCGCCGGTTACGGACGGAAAAGTTGAAATCAGCGCGGTTTCTTCACGTCTTGGAAAGAAAACACTGGAACTGGCGGGAATATCAAAGCGTTATGGGAAGAATGTGCTGATCAGGGATTTCAGTTATGTTTTTCAAAAGAAGGACCGCATTGGTTTTGTCGGTCCCAACGGATGCGGAAAGACGACGTTGATGAAAGTGATCATGGGACTGGAAAAACCGGACAGTGGGGAAGTGATTATCGGACCTACTGTGAAGATCGGTTATTTTTCGCAGGAAAATGAGGATCTGGATTCCGGACAGAGAGTGATTGATTATATCCGGGACACAGCAGAGTATGTGCGGACAGAAGAGGGAAGTATATCGGCATCTGTGATGCTGGAACGTTTTCTGTTTGACAAAACGCTTCAATATTCGCTGATCGGAAAGCTGTCAGGAGGAGAGAAGAGACGCCTTTTCCTTCTGAAAGTGCTTATGGAAGAGCCCAATATACTGATTCTGGACGAACCTACGAACGATCTGGATATTCAGACGCTTGCGATACTTGAAAACTATCTGGAACAGTTTCCGGGTATTCTGATTATGGTGTCGCATGACCGTTATTTTCTTGATAAGACAGCAGTGCGGCTTTTTGCTTTTGAAGGAGACGGAAAGCTTGTGCAGTATGAGGGCGGATATTCGGATTACCTGGAGAAAAGACAGCGGGAATGGATATCAGTTCTTCCGGATAAGACGGAAAAAGATATTTCGTTAAAAACGGAAAAAGTGAAAACGGTCAGGCTGAAATTCACCTGGCAGGAAAAAAAGGATTATGAATCTATAGAATCCGAGATCGAACAGACAGAAAAGAACATTGCGGATCTGGAAAGGCAGATGGAGTCTGCAGCAACGGATTTTGTCAGATTGAATCAGCTGACACAGGAAAAAGAGGAGCAGGAGACGCTTCTGGAGGAGAAAATGGAGCGGTATCTGTATCTGTGCGATCTGGCGGAGAAGATTGCGAAACAATCTACTTGACAAAGTCAGCCGGAACGTATAGACTGTTTAAGAACAGAAAAAGGCGATGAGAAAGAGAAGTACGCGTGTGTGTCTGTCAGAGAGAACTGTCCTCAGGCTGGAAGACAGTTTCAGAAAAAGCACATGGGGAAAGTGGCTTTGGAGCCGGAATGCTGAAAAGAAAGTAGGCAGTCCCGTCTGGTCCGCGTTAAGGAGAATGAGGTATGGATGACATACGAACAAAGGTGGTACCGCGATTTTTCGCCCTTTGCACAGTTTTGTGTAAGGGGCATTTTTTATCAGGTGAAAAAAGGAGTTATCTTGAATCGAAAATATTTGAAGGCTGTCGCGGCGTTTCTGGTATTGACCGGCGCACTTGCCGGAATTCTGTATTATACGAAAGGTCAGCCGGCAGTCCGCTTTTCGGAAAAAGAGGCATTTCAGGAAGAACCGTTTGATCTGGTCTTGGAATGCGGACTTTTTGGAGGAACCGTCTATTATACACTGGACGGCAGCAATCCGACTCTTCAGTCAAGTGTTTATGAGGGTCCTATCCATATAGAAGCAGGACTTCCCGACAAAGTAACTGTAGTCAGGGCGGCGGCGCTTGTTGACGGATATCTTGGGGAAGTCTGCACACAGACATATTTTGTCGGACAGGGGGTATCCGACCTGTTTGATGTGATGGCAGTGTCGCTGTCCGCAGATGAAGCAGTTCTGTATGACGAGGAGACAGGTATTTTAAGTAATTTTGATAAAGAGGGGGAGAACGGGGAATGGGATCGTCCGGCATATGTGGAGTTCTTTGAGCCGGATGGGACCCGGATGCTGGCTCAGGGGACCGGAATTGCGGTCTCCGGACATGGTTCCAGAAATTTTGACCAGAAAAGCATCAAGCTGATCAGCAGTTCCGTTTATGATGCCGAACATCCGACTTTCGAATATGATTTTTTTGAGACGGATATGGCGGGAAATGAGACAGGGCAGTCTTATAATCGGATGGTCCTGCGAAACGGCGGGTCGGATCACAGAGGTACTATGTTGAAGTGGAATGTAGTCAGTCGCCTTGGAAAAGAAGCGGGTATTATCTGTGCGGGGGCAAGACCCGGGGTTCTGTTTCTGAACGGAGAATATTACGGAATCATACAGCTTCAGGAAAAATATACCAGATATAATACGGCACATGCGATTGGGGCACAGAAAGAGGATATTGAGAAATATGAACCGAATGAGATCAACAGCGCCCGGTTCGGCGGTTATTATGGACAACTTCATGCGGATCTGAATGATCCGGTGCAGCAGGCGGAACTGGAACAGGCAGTTGACATAACGGATATGCTTCGGCATTATGCGGTGAATCTGATTATGAATAATGTAGACTGGCCTTACCACAATTTTCTTTCCTGGAAATGTGCCGGGAACAGCAGCAGCGCTTATGGGGACGGCAGGGTTCGATTCTTTCTCTATGATCTGGATGCCGTCTACCAGGATACAGCTGATCTGGAGGTCACCAATGAATTTGACTATATCATGGAAGAGACGGTGGAAGACGCCACGGACACGCTTCCCATTCTGATGCGTTCTGATCTGTATCGGACAAAATTTGTCAATATGGTCTGCGATCTGACTGCTACTGTCTTCGCGGAGGAACATGTGCGGACCGTAATAGAAGAAGAAGATGAAAAGATTGCCCATTCCATAGCTCTGTATTATACAGAGGAAGAAACGTTACGGCAGCGAAACGCAGTGGAAAAAATGAAGGATGCGGCGGCCAGGAGCTGTCTGGAGATACATGAGCGTCTTCAAAGACATCTGGGAGCTGTCGGTCCATATACGCTTGTAATCGACACACCGAAAGGGGTCAGCGTTGATTTCAGCCAGATTCGAATCGATGGAGGAGAGACTTACAGAGGAACCTATTATCATAATTATCCGCTGACTCTTACGGCGGAGGCAGCGAAGGGGCAGGAATGTTGCGGCTGGCTGGTGAACGGGGAAGAGATCCGGACACAGGAACTTCTTCTGGATGAACGCTATACGGCCGGGGAAATGCATATACAACCGATTACAGAATAACAAAAAGGAGATAACAGTTATGAAAGAATTGGCAAAAACCTATGATCCAACTGCAATTGAAGAGCGCACATACGCCAAATGGATGGGAAGAAAGTATTTTCATGCGGAAGTAGATAAAAAGAAAAAACCGTTTACGATTGTGATCCCCCCGCCCAATGTGACAGGAAAACTTCATATGGGACACGCTCTGGACGAGACGCTGCAGGATATTCTTATCCGTTATAAAAGAATGCAGGGATATAATGCGCTCTGGATTCCCGGGACGGATCATGCCTCGATCTCTACCGAAGTAAAAGTAACAAACCAGCTTCGGGAGGAAGGAATAGACAAGCAGGAACTGGGAAGAGAAGGATTTCTGAAAAGAGCGTGGCAGTGGAAAGAAGAATACGGCGGAGCCATTATTAACCAGCTTAAAAAACTGGGTTCTTCCTGCGACTGGGACAGAGAACGTTTTACGATGGATGAAGGCTGTTCGGAAGCAGTTCTGGAAGTATTTATCCGTCTGTATGAGAAAGGTTATATTTATAAAGGGTCCAGGATTATCAACTGGTGTCCGGTCTGCCAGACATCTATTTCGGATGCGGAAGTGGAACATGAGGAGCAGGCGGGGCATTTCTGGTATATCAATTATCCAATCGCGGATGGGAGCGGATATGTGGAAATTGCTACAACCCGTCCGGAGACCATGCTGGGCGATACGGCTGTGGCGGTAAACCCGGAGGATGAGAGATATGTACACCTGATCGGCAAAACGCTGCGACTTCCGCTGACGGACAGGGAGATACCGGTTATTGCAGATCCGTATGTAGATAAGGAATTCGGGACCGGATGCGTGAAGATAACACCGGCGCATGACCCCAATGATTTCGAGGTGGGAAGAAGGCATGACCTGCCGGAGATTAATATCATGAATGATGATGCGACGATCTGCTGCCCGGGAAGATACCAGGGAATGGACCGCTATGAGGCGAGAAAAGCGATTGTGAAGGATCTCGAGGAACAGGGGCGACTTGTTAAAGTAGAAGAGCATACGCATAATGTAGGTACGCATGACCGCTGTAAGACAACCGTGGAGCCCATGATCAAGCAGCAGTGGTTTGTGAGGATGGAAGAGTTGGCAAAGCCTGCCATCGAAGCGGTGAAAAACGGAGAACTGACATTTGTACCGGAGCGGTTTGACAAGATCTATCTGCACTGGCTGGAAAATATCCGTGACTGGTGCATTTCCCGTCAGCTCTGGTGGGGACATCGGATTCCTGCCTACTATTGCGATGCATGCGGGGAAATTGTAGTTGCGAAACAGGCGCCGTCCGTATGCCCGAAATGCGGCTGTACACATCTGACACAGGATGAAGATACGCTGGATACCTGGTTTTCTTCTGCTTTGTGGCCGTTTTCCACGCTGGGATGGCCGGAACAGACAGAGGATCTTGCGTATTTCTATCCGACGGATGTGCTGGTTACCGGATATGATATTATCTTTTTCTGGGTAATCCGCATGGTGTTTTCCGGTTACGAGCAGACGGGGAAAAGTCCGTTCCATCATGTGCTGATTCATGGACTGGTCCGGGACGCTCAGGGACGTAAGATGAGTAAATCGCTTGGAAACGGCATTGATCCGCTGGAGATTATCAGTGAGTATGGAGCGGATGCGCTGCGTTTGACACTGGTTACCGGGAATGCGCCGGGGAATGATATGCGTTTCTATATGGAACGGGTGAAATCAAGCCGTAATTTTGCCAATAAGGTATGGAATGCGTCCAGATTTATTATGATGAATCTGGGTGATGAAAAAATTACAGAAGTAAGTGCGGACCTTCTGACGGCGGAGGACAAATGGATTCTGTCCAAGGTCAACAGGCTTGCCAGAGAAGTTACAGCCAATATGGACAGTTTTGAACTGGGGATTGCGGTACAGAAAATCTATGATTTTATCTGGGATGAATTCTGCGACTGGTATATTGAGATGGTAAAACCGCGTTTGTGGAACAGGGAAGATTTATCCAGAAAGGCGGCGCTCTGGACATTAAAACAGGTATTGATTAACGCATTGAAGATGCTGCATCCGTATATGCCGTTTATCACGGAGGAGATTTTCTGCAATCTTTCGGATGAGGAGTCCATAATGATTTCTTCCTGGCCGGTATACGAAGCGCGGTGGGAGTTCGAAGCACAGGAGCGCGCCGTTGAGACGATTAAAGAGGCGGTGCGCGGCATCCGTAATGTCCGCGCAGACATGAACGTGCCGAACAGCAAAAAAGCGACCGTGTATGTGGTGTCCCCAAATGCGGAAATTCGGGAGATTTTTTCAAAGGGAAAAAGTGTTTTCGCAGCATTATCCTTTGCTTCTGAAGTGCTGGTCCAGACTGACAAAACGAATATTGATGAGAACGCGGTGTCGGCAGTGATTCCGGAAGCAGCAATCTATATGCCGCTTTCGGAACTACTGGATGTGGAGAAAGAGAAAGAACGTTTGAAGAAGGAAGAAGCACGTCTGGAGAAAGAACTTTCCCGCGTTAATGGAATGCTGAACAATGAAAAGTTTGTAAGCAAAGCTCCCGCTTCTAAAATTGAAGAGGAGAAGGAAAAACTTGAAAAATACACACAAATGATGGCCCAGGTAAAAGAACGGCTGGTCCAGCTTGGAGTATAGGATGAGATACGAAGAAGCGGTTAATTATATTAATGATACACCCAGGTTTACGACAAAAAATACGTTGGAGAATACCCGCATGGTACTTGAAGCCATGGGGCATCCGGAACGCCGCATGAAGTTGATTCATGTGGCGGGGTCCAACGGGAAAGGTTCCGTCTGTGCTTATCTGTCTTCTGTTTTGACAACTGCAGGAAAGCAGACCGGACTTTTTACTTCTCCGCATCTGGTGGATATTAATGAACGTTTTCAGCTGAATCAGGAATCTGTGTCGGATGAACTGTTTCTGGAAGCGTTTGAGAGGGTCATGGATATCGTCCATGATCTTCTCAAAAAAAATTCGGATTCTTTTTCTCATCCGACTTTTTTTGAACTGCTGTTTCTGATGGGAATCTATATCTTTGATCAGTGCCATATGGAATATGTGGTCCTGGAAACCGGACTTGGAGGACGGTTTGATGCCACCAATGTGATTGAGAGGCCGATGGTCTGCATTATTACCTCGATCAGTCTCGAGCATACGGAATATCTGGGAGATACGTATGAACAGATTGCGGGAGAAAAGGCAGGGATTATTAAAGAAGGCTGTCCGGTAGTATATGACGGTACCAGAAAGGATGTGGAGCGTGTAATTCTGGAAAAAGCTTCCAGAATGCATGCAAAAGCATATGCAATCCGCCCGGATATGTATAAAATTTTAATGAACACCCAGAAAACGATTGATTTTTCAATGGATACTGGGTATTATTTACCTATGGATGTATCCATTTCCAGTGTGGCGGAATATCAGATTATGAACGCCTGTGAGGCGGTAACGGCGGCTCGGGTGCTGGAGATTGGTCTTACCGAAGAAGACATTCAAAGGGGTATGGAAAAGATGCGGTGGCAGGGCCGCATGGAGACTGTGCTTCCCGGGGTGATACTGGATGGCGCCCATAACGATTCCGGTATAGAAGAGTTTGTGAAGACAGCCCGAAAATTTCAAAAAGACACGAAAATCACAATCCTGTTTTCCTGTGTGAAGGAAAAAGATTACGAAGGAATGATACGAACGATCTGCGAAAATATTGCATTTGAGAGTGTGGTAGTCACGGAAGTGGAGTCGGAGCGTCTGGTGCCGGTAAAAGAACTGACGGAGATTTTTCAGAAATACACAGGACGGCCGGTCATGGGAATATCCTCTGTATCAGAGGCTTTTGACGCTGCGCTTCAAAGAAAAGACGACGGGATTTTGTTCTGTGTTGGTTCTCTGTATCTGGTAGGCAGTTTGAAGAGTATAATAAGGAGTAGAAGAGATGCTTGATTTTGAAGAAGAATTAAAAAAATTCAGTCCAAGTCTTGAGATTGATCAGGTCGAGGATACCGTTTATAACAATAATCTTTCAGACGTGACAGATTTGATGGATGAAATGCTGAAAGAGATGAAGGAACATCAATAAAAACATCAATAGAAAAGGTGGATATATGAAATGTTTTAACTGTGGGGCGGAACTGACAGCAAGCGATTACTGCGGTCAGTGCGGGGTGGATGTCTCGCGTTATTGCAGACTGTTTCAGACCTCCAATGCATATTATAATGAAGGTCTGGAAAAGGCAAGAGTGCGCGACCTGACAGGGGCTTTGACGTCATTGCGTCAGAGTCTCAAGATTAATAAAAAGAATACGAATGCCCGGAATCTGCTGGGGCTTGTTCAGTTTGAAATGGGAGAGGTTGTGGAGGCGTTATCCCAGTGGATCATCAGCAAGAATTTACAGAAGGATAATAATCTGGCAGATTACTATATAGATGAGGTGCAGAAGAATTCGGCACGGCTGACAGCGATTAATACAACAATAAAAAAATATAATCAGTCTCTGTTATATTGTGAGCAGGGAAGTTACGATTTGGCGATCATTCAGCTGAAAAAGGTATTATCCACGAATCGGAATCTTTTGAAAGGCCATGAACTGCTGGCGCTGCTTTATATGAAGACGGATAATTACAGCAGAGCCAGGACCGAACTGCAGGCAGTACTTGATATTGACCGTACCAATACAAGAACGCTGAGGTATATAAAAGAACTGGATGACGCAGAAGGAAGGCAGCCGCGCCGTCAGCAGCAGACGCCCAAAGAGGAAGTGAAGGTAAGCAGGGATTCTATCGCATATGTCAGTGGAAATGAGACAATCATTCAGCCGGTTGGAGTCAAAGATAATTCAGGGCTTCACTCCGTGATTAATGTGGCGATCGGGCTTGCGATCGGTGTGGCGGTCATGTGGGTTTTGATTATGCCGGCGCAGCAGCAGAGGAAAAGTGCGGAACTGAATGACGCGGTTGCGGAGTACAGCGACCAGCTGGAGTCCAAGACGGCGGCTCTGGCCACCCTTCAGACAGAGATGGATACCTTAAAAGAAGAGTCTGAGGCGGCGGTTAAAGCGGCGGGCGAGGCATCTGATAAGCTGGCGGCTCATGAAGAACTTTTGAAAGCTTACCGTGCGTTTTCGGAGGAAGATACAGTGGGCGCGCTCGAACAGCTGGAAAAGATTGACAAAGAGACATTGACGGAAGACGGAAAAGTCATGTATGATTCTCTGTTTGCACAGGTGGGCGAGGGTGCGGTGAAGGAGTTGTATAAAACTGGGTCTGATGCATACCGGGCAAAAGAGTACGAGACGGCCATTGAGAATCTCAAACGCTGTTATGAACTGGATAATGAGCAGAAGGATGCGCTTTATTTTCTGGCCCGTTCCTATCATGGAGCCGGGGATACGGAAAATGCGAAAATATATTATCAAAAAGTTGTGGAGGAGTCGCCGGGTACGAAAGCGGCTTCGGATGCCGCAAGGTTTATGGCGGGACTTGAATAGAAGATTTATCATACAGAATACACAGGAAAAACCCTGAAGTGAGGGGCTGCTGTCAGAGATCTCTGACAGCAGCCCCTTTTGATGCACAGAGAAGGCATGCCGCAGGACGGCAGAGATTAAAAAGAGAGGAGTGAATATATGGACATGCTCGAGCTTAGGGGAAACCGGTTGATTGTACATCTTCCGGCGGAGCTGGACCATCATCATACGGAAGAGATACGAAAAGAGATTGACAGAACGGTGGAAAAAAAGATGATTGATAAAGTGGAATTTGATTTTTCACAGACAGTATTTATGGACAGCGCAGGAATCGGAATGATTCTGGGTCGCTATAAAATTATGAGAGCGCTTGGGGGAAAGATTACGGTCAGCCATATGAGCGGACAGATTTACAGAGTTCTGTCACTGTCAGGTATTCAGAAATATATCGAGTTGGAGAGGGAGGAAGCAGTATGAAAAATGAAATGACGCTGGCGTTTGACAGCATATCGGAGAATGAAGGGTTTGCAAGAGTTGCAGTTGCAGCTTTTGCAACCCAGTTAAACCCTACTCTGGAAGAGGTGGCGGATATTCGAACTGCTGTATCCGAGGCGGTAACCAATGCGATTATTCATGGGTATCCGGAAAGTGTACATACAGTGGTAATCCGGGCACTGCTTGGCGACGGGCTGCTGGAACTGTGGATAACGGATGAAGGAGAGGGTATGGAGGACATAAAACAGGCAATGGAGCCGTTATATACAAGCCGTCCCGATCTGGAACGGTCCGGTATGGGATTCATGTTCATGGAGGCATTTATGGACCAGGTGGAGGTTCAGTCTGTGCCAGGCATGGGAACAACTGTTTATATGAAGAAAAAGATAGGCGGGAGAACGGCAGAACAGGAGGGCTGAGCATCTTTATGGAAGATACGATGGTTCTGATAGAACGGTCACACCATGGGGATAAGAAAGCCAGAGAACAGTTGGTAGAAAAAAATATGGGGCTTGTATGGAGTATTGTAAAACGCTTTTCCGGGAGAGGGACAGATATGGAAGACCTGTTTCAGATCGGTGCGATGGGTCTGATCAAGGCAATTGATAAATTTGACATCTCATTTGATGTGAAATTCTCTACTTATGCAGTCCCCATGATCGCAGGAGAAATCAAACGGTTCCTGCGGGACGACGGAATTGTGAAGGTTAGTCGGACGCTTAAGGAAAACTGTTGGAAGATCAAAAGAGAAACGGAGAATTTCAGACAGCAGACGGGGCGGGAGCCCACGCTGGAGGAGCTGTCAGCAATTACAGCGCTTGCAAAAGAGGAGATTGCGCAGGCGTTGGAATCTTCCGCAGAAGTGGAATCTATCTATAAAACCATACCGCAGAAAGACGGAAGCGAGGTCTGCCTGCTTGACCGGATGGAGGGACAGAGTCAGGGAGAGGGGATGCAGCAGCTTTTAAACAGGGTGGTTTTAGAACAGCTTCTGGAAGAACTGCCGGACATGGAACGCAGTCTGATAGTCATGCGGTATTTGCAGGAGAAGACGCAGTCGGAAGTGGCGTGTGTATTGGGAGTATCTCAGGTACAGGTGAGCCGGCTGGAAAAGAAAATATTGAGGCAGATGCGGGAAAAGCTGGTAAGTTAGGATGTATAAAACAGACCGGATCGGCAGATGATAACAACAGCGGCGATGGAGGTACGGCTGGATGAGCGAGATTCTGTATATAAAAATTGATCAGAATATTGAAGTGGACCACATTGATGTAAGACTGGGAGATGTGGCAAAACTGGAGTGCACGGATGCTTCTGTGAAAAACAGGCTGAATACGCTGAAGATCCTGAAGGTTCAGGCGGAAAAGAGTAATCGATATGTATTTTCTATTCTGAAAGTGGTAGAGCTGATCCATGAGATCTATCCGAATCTGGAGATTCAGAATCTGGGAGAAACAGATTTTATTATAGATTACGAGTCCCCGGAATATGCAAAAGACAGATGGAGCATGGTGAAAGTGGTACTTTTGTGTATTACCATTTTTATAGGCTCAGCGTTTTCCATTATGACTTTTAACAATGATGTGGGAGTAAATCAGGTGTTTGACCAGATCTATCAGCTGATTATGGGCCAGCCTTCAGATGGGTTTACCATGCTGGAGATTACGTATTCGGTTGGGATTGCAGTAGGAATTATCGTATTTTACAATCATTTTGGAGGAAAGCGGATCACCAAAGATCCGACCCCCATGGAAGTGCAGATGCGTCAGTATGAGGATGATGTGAATACAACGCTGATTGAAGGCTGTAATCGTAAGGAGACGAGTATCGATGTGGATTAGGCAGATCGTTTTGGGAGTGGTGGGAGTCAGCTGCGGCTTTGCCGTAGCCGGAGGAATGTTTGCGTTTCTGATTGCTCTTGGTGTCGTATCCCGTTTTGCAGGAAAAACGCATACAGCAAAATATATTCTGTATTATGAGGATGCCGCGGCAATTGGTGGTATTCTGGGAAATCTGGTCAGTATCTATGAGTTTCCGATACCGGTTGGGATGGTGGGCGTGGTGTCCTTTGGGCTGTTTTCAGGCATCTTCACAGGTGCCTGGGCAATGGCTCTGACAGAGATCGTAGATACGGTTCCTATTTTCAGCAGAAGAGTTCGCCTGAAAACGGGATTGCCATGGCTGATTTTATCCATGGCAATTGGCAGAATGGCAGGAGCGCTTGTATATGCTTATTTTCGATTCTGATCAGGATGAAATTCCAGCCATTCTTCATACCAGTTCAGGCAGGCTTCTGTAAAAGCCTGATTCAAAATCGCCTCTTTTTCTGCGGTTGCTTTCTGATACGCTTCATCTTCCCATTCCCTTTGTTCGTCTTTTTCTGATAAAAACTGTTCCAGTTGTGCGCGGATCTGCCAAAGAGGTTCTTCGGCGATTTGAAGCTTCCATTCTTCGAAAATCTGTTCGGCGGGAATCTCTTTCAGGAGATGCCGTTCTGACTTTGGAACATTCTGAAGTCCGCTTCGAAGGGCCTGTTCTTCGGCCTGTACGCGTGCAGACTGATTGGAGGGAGTATTTTTCTTTATACAGTGTTCTACATAGTGGTCATATCCAAAAGGATAATAGTGCACGGAGTCGCCCTCGAAAATCAGCAAAGATTCTGCTGTCTGTCGGATAAAATAACGGTCGTGAGAGATAAAGAGAAGCGTTCCGGTATATGCCCGGAATGCGGATTCCAGTGTTTCCCGGGCAGGAATATCCATATGATTGGTCGGTTCATCCAACAGAAAAAAGTTTGGTCTGGTCTGGAAAAGTTCTGCAAGAATCAATCGGGAGCGTTCGCCGCCGGAGAGGTCCGCAACTTTTTTAGAGGCATCTTTTCCCGGAAAAAGGAAAGAAGCGAGGATGCTGCGTACTTCTTTTTCTGTGAGAGCAGGAAAACAGTCGTGAAAATGTTCCGTTACTGTCTTTACTGAAGAAAGTTCTGCACTCATCTGGTCAAAGTAGGCAATTTCCACATGGTTTCCCAGCAGACATTTCCCTTTGAGCGGCGGCAGAAGACCGGCGACTGTTTTTAGAAATGCGGATTTTCCGGCGCCGTTTGGACCAATAATTCCTATTTTTTGTCCCCGGCGGATCCGCAGGGATAATTCTGCCAGTGCATGGTCATATCCAATTTTCAGATGATCTGCATCCAGTACCCATTTTGGCCCCGGTTTTCCGGGAAGAATCGCATCCGTAAAATGATGCACTTTGTCTTCAGTCGGTTCGGAGATTTCGGGCATACGTTCCAGCAGTTTTTTTCTGGAACGTACAAAAGCGGCTTTCCGGGGTTTGTGCCGGAAACGTTCGATCAGGTCTTCGAGTTTTTTCTTTTCTTCTAATTGGGCAGAAAAGGCTTTTTGCTGGAGCTTTCTGTTTTTTTGTTTTTGTGTACGGTAGGAACTGTAATTGCCGGGATATCTGGTCAGGATACTGTCTGCCAGTTCGTAGACAGTGTCAACTGTACGATCCAGAAAGAAACGGTCGTGCGAGACAATGACAGCGGCGCAGGGGCAGGAACAAAGATAATTTTCCAGCCATTCTACGGTTTTAAGATCCAGGTGATTCGTTGGTTCGTCCAGAAGCAGAAGGTCCGGACTCATAAGAAGCAGACGGATCAGTGCGATTTTTGTCTGTTCTCCCCCGGAAAATTGTGCCAGGCATTTCTTCTTGTCCTCCTTCCGAAGTCCGAAACCGGTAAAAATACGGTCATATTCCTGTTCCCAGTCAAAGCGCGTCCGGTCGAACGGATCAGAACAAGGACAGGACTTCAGCAATTCTTCCTCTACCGTGAGTGAGGGATCAGAGAAGACCTGCTGACTTAACAACCCGATTTTGAGCTTTCTGGAAGTAAGGATGCCCCTGGAAATGCGCTTGTCATCCTGGTCAAGGGAGAGTTCATTTGCCAGCAGACGCAGGAAAGTAGTCTTTCCTGCGCCGTTGCTTCCGACAACCGCGACCTTTTCCCGGCCGCGTATCTCAAAATCAAAATGGGACAAAACAGTCTGGCTTCCGGCGCTTAATGTGCCGTCCTGGATCTGCAGCAACATAATGGTTCACCTGTTCTTTACTGGCCTTCCTCCAGTTCTTCTTCGATATAAATCACATCGCCCTGCGACAATGCCTGCTGGAACATCCCGGTGCGTCCGTTTACAGTCAGCTTGACTCTTCCTTTTGGCTGCTTTAAATCAATGCCGGAATACTCGATCAGATCCATCAGATAGTAAGGACTTCCGTCTGGTTTTTTGGGCAGCTGCAGTGAATCACCGTTCAGGTGAAAGAGAAATTCCTGCCGGGGTGCGGATGCAGCCGGTCTGGATTCGGTCGGTTCAGGAGTCGTCTGGCCCGCTGTCTGCTGTGCAGATTCTGTTGCCAAAGCGGCTGTCTGCTGTACAGAGTGTTCTTCTTCGGCGGTTTCTCTCTGCTGAATGCGGCTGTCCGGTGCGGGCGGCACAGTTATGGGCTCATCGGAAACATTTTTATTTTCTGTATGTTCGGAGTTCTGTTCCTGCGCTGCCTGTTCCTGCTCTGTCTGCTCTTTCTGTTCGGAAGCGTCTTTTGCTGCAGGAGGGTCCATCATAATGGAATCGCCGTTTCTTAAAAAGGTCTTTAAAGAAGCATGGGAACCGTTCAGCGTAATGTCGGTGCAGGTAGATGCGCCTTCGATATCACCCAGACATGGCTTTGCGGAGATGCCCTGGACAGCAGGAACAAAATCAATGACATCGCCGGCATGAATGACTTCCGAAAGCTTTCCTTCCTGCTGATTGATAAGCAGGGAAGCCGGCTGGGTTGACGTTCCGTAGAACACTTTCCGGCGGCCGTTCACCGTAACCGTCAGGTTGGATCCGGAGCGGCCGATGATATCCCGGAAGTTGTAGCCGTTCATCATCAGGAGATTCAATGCGGTAAAACTGCCGGTTCGGAACAGTTTGGCAGGGCGCCCGTTCAGTATAACGCGGAAACTGTCATTGATCATATTCAGACCGGAAGAAACTACGATTCCCAGAGGCGTGGCGTACTCCGGATTGTTCAGTTCATATTCGCGGGAATATGCGTTTGACTGGAAATAGTTACCGGCGACAGCTACACGGCTTTCGTCCATTCCCAGAGTTCTGGTCAATTCGTCTTTCAGCCCGGCAAGCTTGCTGCCTCCGCCCGCAAGAAACAACGCGGAGGGTGCGCTGCCGTTGATCTCCAGAATCTTGTCTGCAATCTCTTTACATAACAGACTGGCAGTCTCTTTGATGCTTTGCAGAATTTCCTCCTGCGTGGTCTGCTGTTCAAATCCCAGAATATTGGTGAAGGCAATCGGATCATCATGTCCAAGCTGTGCTTTGATGGTTTCAGCTGTGCCGAAATCTACCAGATATT
>Ga0137306_101779_pt1 | contig 20380 bp, 16 predicted proteins | sample Inofroosms_March_FD_97187 | JGI IMG/M metagenome (GOLD analysis project Ga0137306, IMG submission 97187) | Mouse cecal microbial communities from Vienna, Austria - N-Acetylneuraminic and N-Acetylglucosamine D2O microcosms_March | ecosystem: Host-associated > Mammals > Digestive system > Large...
TCCGTGCCGGTCTCAGACATGGTGGATGCCGGAGGCATGGTCTCTTTTACCAGCTTGTCAACAAATTCCATAGCGGCAACGGTCTTGGGATCGTCAAATCCGGACTTGCCTTCTGCGTTCAGCACGCAGCCACCTAAGGTGTATACGGTGTTCATCCAGGTATCCTGCTCGTTGGACGGGTTAGCGCAGAAGCCGAACTGGCTGCCGTCTTCCTTGGTCAGCTTCTTGGCAATCTCATAGAAGTCATCCCAGGTCCAGCTTCCGTCCGGATAGGGAATACCGGCTTCATCAAACATGTCCTTATTGTACCAGATGGCAACCGTGTCCATATCCTTGGGAAGGGCATAGATCTTGCCGTCATAGGTATACATATTCTTCAAATCCTCGGGGAACTTGTCCAGCTCTAGGGTCTCGCTGGCATTCACTTTGTCGGTGATGTCTAACAAGATGCCATTGGACATATAGCGGACAGCCTCATTGGAGTGCATCCAGAATACGTCAGGCATGTCGCCGCCGGAAGCGCCTGCCTCCAGCAGAGTCCAGTAGCTGCTCCACTCAATGACTTGGAGCTGAGTCTCGATACCAGTAGCAGCAGTGAAATCATTGAGGATCTCCTGGAGTCCGGGCTGCTGTCCGTTGTCCCAGATAGCTACGGTCAGCTTGCCGCCGGCATCACCGCTGCCCCCCCCATTGCCGCCTGCGCTGTCTCCGCCGCCACCGCCTGCACTGCCACCGCAGCCAGACAGGGTGGTTGTTGCCAGGGCCGCACAAAGGCCCAGTGTCAGAATTTTGTTGCGTTTCTTCATGGTAATTACCTCCCGTGTTCGTCATAATGACTTAATTTCTTGAAACAATTATAGAAAAAGATGATATTATTGTCTATGGATAACTGACAATAAAACGTAAAACTTTGACATGGAAAAATAAACAGAGATATGGAAAAATGAATCAGTATGGTGTATAATATGAATAATTATAGAATCGGTTTTCCAGTGTCAAAGTCATCGGTGATTGTTGAAACTTGCTAAAAAACTGGAGGAAACAATTTTATGAGAAATATTAAGTATACAGATTCTGCCCAGTTCCGCTGTCTGGAACATCTTCGGGGAACTTATATGGATCTCTATCTGATCCATTGTGGGCTGGAACATTGCCTGCCTACTCATGCAATTGAACATTCGATCCGTGAGGAGTACATTATTCACTTTGTTCTGGAAGGAAAGGGGTCTTACACCATCAATGGCATTACTTATTTTCTTACGGCCAGCCAAATGTTTCTGATCCGACCTGGCGAGGAGGTTCGCTATGCCGCCGACCCCGAGGACCCGTGGACGTATGCCTGGATTGGCTTTGATGGTATCCGAGCAGAAGCAATTCTTAAAAACTGTGGATTTTCCAAACAGTCTTATGTGCTGCCCTTCAAAAACCGGGGTGAGGTGGAGGGGCAGATCAACGCCATTTTGAGTTCTGTTCAGCTTTCGTTTTCCAATGATTTAAAAAGAAATTCTTCCTTAATGATGCTGCTAGCGCTGCTGGTAGAGAACTATAACCATGATTATATTAATCAGAGAAATGGTGCTGGTCGTTACGATTACAGCAGCAATGTCTATGTGGAGCAGGCCATCGATTATGTAAAGTGGAAGCATAGTTATGGCATCAATGTAACAGACATTGCGGATTATGTGGGGATCAGTCGTACTTATTTAAATCATGTATTTCAGAAAGAGCTGGGACTGTCAGCGCAGAAGTTTCTGATGGATTTTCGACTGCATAAAGCGGCGAACTTGCTGATATCCACAGAGCTGCCGGTGACAGAGGTTTCTGCTGCCGTGGGCTATGAGGACTCACTGGCGTTTTCTAAAGCATTTAAAAAGAAATTTGAGCTGAGTCCAAAGAACTACCGTAGTCATAAGGAGAAAATGGATCAGTATACGGAAAAGCAGCCGTCACTTGAGTGAGAGGAGCAATAGTATTAGACAAGTCATTCTAAGGTGATTATTCGATTTGATTTTGTGATATCGGAAGTTTTTTGATTGTTTGGATTGTGTGATTCTGGTAGGGGATAAGACGGCATCAGAAGTAAGTGCAGGAGAAAGGCTATGGAACAGTCGTTTGTATTGCAACTGACCAACCGGCAGATTCAAGATTTTTATTTATGCTTTTGCGGCTATGAGAAGTGTGACAGATATCAGAGCTTTGGTCCAGCAGTGCGGCCGAACTATATAGTTCACTATATCCTGGAAGGAGAGGGGGACTATGTGGTGGAGGATAGACGATACCATTTGAAAGCCGGCCAGGGTTTTCTGATTGAGCCCAATACGGTAACTTTTTATAGAGCCAATCCAGATAATCCCTGGACCTATGTCTGGGTGGGCTTTTCCGGCCCGCGTGCGCCGGAGTATCTGTATCGTCTGGGCTATAATCACAATCATCTGATTTTCCAGAATGCCGATCAGGAACGGATGCGGAGTCTGGTCTTTGAGATGTTGCGCCACAATAAGAACAGTTTGCGAGATGAGTTTTATTTACATGGACTATTTTATGAGTTTATTTCTTATATGGTCCGTGAGGAACAGCCACAACAGTATGAGCCAGAGTGTCATCGAGAGAATATCAATCGTTATCTACGGGAGGCGGTGGCTTATATTCAGAGGCATTTTTCAGAGGGGTTGCAGGTGGCAGATATTGCCAGAGAGGTGGCGGTGAGCCGGGTATATCTATATCAGATTTTTAATGAGACCTTGGGGGTTTCCCCAAAGGAATATCTGACGAATTTTTGCATTACCCGGGCCACGGAATTGCTCACTTTGAGTGGGCAGCCGGTGGAGGAGGTGGCAGAGAGCTGCGGTTTTAAGAATCCAGCGGCGTTTTCAGCGATTTTTAAGAGGAGGATGGGAGTTACCCCGACAAAGTATAGAAATTCGGTGCCGGCGATTTACCGGGAACGCCTGCAAAAGGAATTACAGAGTTTGTGTAGCAGTTCGGATGGAATTATGCATTAATGTCATTTAGATAAGTGGTGGCAAAAGGTACGCCAAGGAAGATGGGAGATAACAAACAAGGTTATGACAAAAAAGAGGGGGAGGAATTCATAAAAACAGTAACCAGGGAAACGATAAATAAAGGATTCGTCCTGCCTTTAAAGTTTGAGAGGCAGAGCGAATCCTTTTTGGTTATAGTCTAATGATTATTTTCTGTCAGCACATAAAGCCTTGACCAGAAATCGCTACAGATTTCAAATGCTTCCTCTGGCTGGCCGCTGGTGGGCTGTCCGGCGGAGGCGTCGGTGGTGATGAGACCTAAGTTCATCAATTCATCGCCGCCGTGACACATATCTGTTTGGTCTACGTGATAGATCTTTTCTGGATCTAAGCCTTGTAAGCGGAGCCGGCGGTACTCGCAGTTGACATCATTGAGAATCTTGTAGTAGCCGACAATGGCTGTTCGCTGATCTTCGGATACTACCATCCAGGCGGCGATATTGTGCTCAAAGGGGCTTTGCAGCCGGTAGAAAGTGCCAAATTGAAGGACAGAACGATAGCGCTTCATGAAACGAATCTGTTCCCGGACAGTTTCTCGTTCTTCACTGGTTAATTTCTGCAGATCGAGTTCGTAGCCAAAGGCACCAAAGAAAGCTACATTGCCACGAGTGGACAATGGGGTGATGCGGTTTAGCTGATGGTTGGGCACGGCGGATACATGGGCGCCCATACTGATTACCGGGTAACCAAAGCTGGTGCCGTACTGAATTTTGATTCGTTCTGCGGCATCAGAATCATCGCTAGTCCAACATTGGGGAGCATAGTAAAGCATTCCGGCATCGAATCGGGCCCCACCGGAGGCGCAAGATTCGAACAGAATATGAGGGAAGTTTTGGGTCAGTCGCTCATACAGAGAATATAGTCCCAACACATAGCGGTGGAATACTTCACCCTGCCGTTCGGGGGATAGAGCCAGGGAGTAACATTCGGTGATGGAACGATTCATATCCCACTTAATATAGGAAACTTTGGACTCTGAGAGGATTTTAGCTACCATTTCGTAGATATGGTCAATTACTTCGGCGCGGGAGAAATCCAGCACATACTGGTGTCTGCCATGAGACAAAGAGCGTCCAGGAGTCTGAATCAACCAGTCAGGATGAGCGCGATAGAGATCGCTGTCCATATTGGCCATCTCAAGCTCTACCCACAGGCCGAATTTCATGCCCAAAGCTTCAATCTTTTCCGACAGCCCCTTGATGCCGTTTGGCAGGCGTTCGGTGTTGGCGTACCAGTCACCCAGTCCGGCATAATCATTGTTGCGGGCGCCGAACCAACCGTCATCCAGCACAAACAGTTCCACGCCGTCTGTCTTGGCAGCTCGGGCAATTTCTACGAGCTTGTCCTCATCAAAATCAAAGTAGGTGGCTTCCCAGTTGTTTAGAAGAACCGGGCGGACTTTATCTCGCCACTCTCCTCTGGCCAGGCGGGTGCGGTAAAGGCGATGGAACGTCTGACTCATGCCGTTTAAGCCGTTGCGGGAGTAGACGGTCACAGCTTCTGGTGTCTGGAATTTCTCACCCGGAGCCAAGTGCCAGGTAAAACCAAAGGGATTGATGCCTAACATAACACGAGTCACATTATAAGTATCGACTTCAGCCTGAGCCAGGAAGTTGCCGCTGTATATCAGGGAAAAGCCCATTACCTCGCCCTGGAATTCGTCTGCGGTGGGGCGTTTTAACACAATAAAGGGATTGTGAGTGTTGCTGGAATGGCCGCGGGTGCTGCTGACGGATTGGATGCCTTGCTCTAGGCGGCGGATCTTCACCTGGCGCTCTCTCGACCAGGCGCCGGAGAACTGAATCCAGTCATAATCGCAATCTGGCAGATCCAGGCTGGTGCTCATCGCTCTGGTGATCGCAAACGAATCCTCTGTCGGATTTTCAAACCGGGCGCTTCTGGCAATGGCTCCCTCGTTGTTAAAAATAGTGTAGAGAAGGATAAGCTGTAATCCTAGCAGTTCGTCCTTTAAAGTTATCTCCAGAGTATCGGCTTCTTCATTGGATTCGGTATAGGTAGCCGGCAATCCTTCCAAGATTGGCTTGTCGGGATAAATGCGGTGAGACTGGTAAGTAAAGTTGGTGATACGGCTGCCGTTGTTTTGGAGAATCTCCATAGCAGGAAGCTTAAAATCTGTGGTGCCATAGACAGGATACTCCTGTTTGATGTGCTCTAAAGAGAAGGAATATCCCTCGGATTGGTAAGAAGCCATGGGTCGGTAACAGGACTCAAGTAAATGATCAAAATTAGGTCTATCGCTAATTCTGGATCCAAAATAAAGCTGGCCTAAATGACCGTTGTCTAAAATTTTTATAATGTAGCTGATCGTTTCATTGTATAGGTGAAACTCTTTTGCAGCTTCATGAAAAAGGATTGCCATGTGATGTACCTCCATTTTTGTCAGATTACACTCTAGTGGCGACGGTTCGAGCAAGATTAGCCTACCCAAACGACAGCTTTTGGCGAGTGCGGTTACATGTGTAGAGTCTGCTTGTCTGTGGTGTCTATGTCATTTTTTTCGGTGTAGCTTTATTATAGCGAAAGGAGGATTTTTGAAAAGGTGGTTATGTATGGGAAAGTATCAAAAATGTTAACTGCTTAGTTATGGACGTTTCTTGTTGTCTTTATATTCTTTTTCTCCCGCACATATATGTTCTTTCCATGCTTTTTTGCTGTTAAATAATCGTATCAAAAGTTCATCGGATGTTTCATTGAGCCTTTCATGTTCTTCTTTGACCTTATCACACATTTCACTTATATTGTAATCTTCAATATTTACGATGGCATTTATACTTGTTTTTCTATAGTCGCCTCCTTGTACTGTATATATTTGGAATATTTCAAATTCTTTTTTCTTTTCTTTTGTTCTTACAGATATTAACAATATCAAAATAACACTGAGCAATAACACTACGCTACATAGGATTCCTGCCTTTTTCATGTTTTTCACCTCCTGCTACTTAAATTATAAGTATATTCCCATATCTTTGGCAATATTAATTGGAAAAGATTCTTTGTAAAATCGTAATAGGTGAGGTGCTTATGATTACGTTTGAACCCTTTTGGAAAACCCTTAAAGAGAGAAAGATTTCTCAATATGACCTTATAAACAGTTATAACATGAGCAGAGGTATGTTAGATAATCTTAAACATAATAGAAGTATTACTCTTAACACTTTGAATCAACTTTGTAAAACCTTTGATTGTGATATTTCAGATATTATTATCTACAAAAAAGATTAAAGCCTGATTACTTACATGAATGAAGTAATCGGGTTTTTTGTTAGCGCTTACGGGGTTTACTACCAATGTCATTTAGATAAAGAAACGAGAAAATCAGCCCAGGAAGAGGGGAGAGAAGCAACGGAAAATCGTCTGCTCCTTTTTCCGGTTTCGAGATTAAGAATTCCTAAAATCCCTGACTTTTGCTAAAAACGAAACGAAAATATACAAACTCGCTTCGCTCAGACAGTGTATATTTTCGTTTCAACGCCAAATTCAGGGATTTAAGGACTTCTAAATCTCTGCAAAGTCAAAATATCACAGACGATTTTCCGTTGCTTCTCTCCCCTCTTCCTGGGCTGATTTTCTCGTTTCTTTATCTAAATGACATTGGTAGTAAACCCCGCATTTTCTCTTTACAAACCAATCTGTAAATCGTATACTGAGATGGAATAAAAAATAAATGCCGTATCAAGGCGCGAGAAGAGAGGGATTGTTATGGAACGAATGAAAAACCTGGCTTATTATAATGGAAGGATTACATCGATCGAGGATATGATGATACCAGCCAATGACAGAGGATTCTATTTTGGCGATGGTATTTATGAGGTGGCGATGGTATTTAATCACAAGATTTTTGCTTTGGAAGATCATCTGGACAGAATGGCAAACAGTGCTGCTTTAGTGAGAATAGAACTGCCGGCGGCAAAGGAGGAGATTGGACATCTGCTGGAAGAGCTGGCATTGAAGGTGGAAAGTCCTTGTCAGTTTTTGTATTGGCAAATTACGCGTGCGTCGTCGCCGAGGAACCACTTGTTTCCTGAGGGAGTTGCCAGTAATCTCTATGTGTATAGCAAGCCCTGGAAGGGAGTGGAGATGTCGGATGAGTACCGTCTGATGACGGTGGAGGATACTCGATTTTTGCATTGTAATATCAAGACGTTGAATTTACTTCCCAATGTCATGGCGGCTCAGAAGGCGAAGGAAGCCGGATGTAGCGAGGCGGTGTTTGTCCGTGACGGATATGTGACAGAGGGGTCCCATTCTAATATTTCGATGATTAAGGACGGCGTGTTTGTTACGCATCCTCTGGATCATCTGATTCTTCCAGGTACGGAGCGGAATCATATGATTCGGTACTGTGCGGAACTGGGGATTTTGGTGGAGGAACGGGCGTTTACGGTGGAAGAGTTAGCAGAAGCGGATGAAATCATTGTGTCTAGTACCAGTCATCCTAGTATGCGTGCTATGGAATTAGACGGGAAAGCTGTGGGAATGAAGAATCCGGAATTGGTGAAGAAACTGAGAGACAAATATATGGAGGAGATTGAAAAATAAGGGCGGTTATCGGGATATTCCGACAGAGATTCCTTTTATGGCATCAAACATGGTAAATAGGAGATTGGAATCAGAAGTAGGAGGCGCTATGAATCAGAAACGAATTCGCGATTTTGGGATTGTGCCTGGACGGATAAAAACAGGAAAGGGCAATAAAATTACCGATGTTCCAGGAGTGCTAGTCGGGCATACTACCATTAAAAATCAGGACAATCATACAGGGGTCACGGTGATTCTTCCAGGGAAAGAGAATGCTTTTACCAAAAAGTATGTGGCGGCTTCTTATGTCCACAATGGTTTTGGAAAAAGTTGCGGCTTGATTCAGATTGATGAACTGGGAACTTTAGAGACGCCAATTGCACTTACCAATACGCTAAATGTGGGGGTGGTGTGGGATGCTTTGGCGGAATATGTTATCCGACAATGCGAGAAGGATCAAGTTCCAGTTAAAAGTCTGAATCCGGTGGTGGGAGAGTGCAATGACAGCCAGATCAATCACATTGAGAAGCGCGGAGTGCGAGCAGAGCATGTGTGGGATGCTATTGCATGCGCAAAGGAGGATTTTGCCGAGGGAGATGTGGGAGCCGGGGCGGGGACGATCTGCTATGGGCTTAAAGGCGGTATTGGTTCGGCTTCCCGGGTGGTGGAGTTTTATGGAAAAGAGTATACCATTGGAGTGCTGGTGCAGTCGAATTTTGGCGCCACCGAGGATTTTGTGTTGAATGGGATTCCGATGGGAGAGAAGATTCTCAAGCGGAAGGCGGAATGGGATAAGAGGGCAGTGGAAAATTCGGACAAGATTTTGGCGGGCAATATGGCAATTGCCCAGTCAGATCAGGGATCCATTATGACGATTCTGGCGACGGATCTTCCGGTATCTGACCGGCAACTCCGGCGCATTTTGCGTCGGACAGCGGTGGGGATTGCCCGTACAGGTGCCTATACCGGACATGGGAGCGGTGAGGTGATGATTGGATTTACGACAGCAAATCGGGTTTCTATGGAGGCAGGGGAAAAACCGGTGGTGCAGTCGGTGATTCATGAGTCCATGATTAACCGTGCGTTTCAAGGAGCAGCGGAGGCGGCTCATGAGGCAATCTTAAATTCCATGGTGTGCGCTGAGCGGACGGTGGGGATTGACGGACAGGTGTATTGGGGACTGGGGGAACTGCTGCCGGATCTTACAGTAGTTGCCGGTGAAAAGTAGCGGTCACGCCGCCTTTTCATCTTCCCCGCATCAAAAACGCCAATCCTGTCTCCGTGATTTCACATCCGCCTTTGGTACGGTGGACCAATATCAGTTCCTCGTCAGAGAGTTCTTTTAACAGTCCACGCAGCTTACCATCGCTGATTTTAGCGCCGGATTCTTCTAAGACTTTTTGTATGGAAGCACGTCCACTCTTGGGCGTGTTTTTGATAATGGTGAGAACCTGGCGTTTAAGAGCGCTTCCGTTTTCCCCGGTAGTTGCCAGTCCGTCCCGGATGTAAGAGGGAAGCTGGGAGAGGATAAGTGGGTGGGCAGCATAGAGGGAGGAAAAATACTGAGCCAGGTTAATCAATTCCTTTACATTGCCAGGATAGTCATAATTCAACAGAAATTGGTACAAACTTTTGGAGAGAATGGCATCCATCTGGAAGCGGGAGTGATGGAATAGGTTACGGAAGAAATGTTCCAGTAAAAGAGGGATATCTTCCCGGCGCTCTTTTAAAGGGATGGTATCTAATACGGCGGTGCTGAGCTGGAAGAATAAGTTCTCCTGGAAAGCGTTTTCCTGCACCAGAGAGTACAGGTTGGGGGCGGAGGTAGCAATCACCCGGATATCCCAGGAGCGTTGGGGGAATAAGGAGTCACTGGCTGCGTTTTGCAAAAGTTGAACCAGGAAATCTTGCATTTCGGGGGAGAACTTTTCAATGTGGTCTACCAGGAGCGTGCCATGATTGGCCGTTTCCAATACCTCTGACAGGTCACAGCCGGACAGAGTGAGTGATTGGTTGAGGCTGACAAAGGGATAGCGTCGTCTGCTGGAGCTTTGGTGAATGGCTCTGGCCAGCATCTTTTTTTGGGTTCCGCTTTCGCCCTGAATCAAAACAGGAAAGTCGTAGAGGGATAGCCGTCTGGCATAGGAAAGTACTTCCTGAAACCTGTCAGAGGCGGTAATCAGGTTGGAAAAACTATTGCGTTGCCGCTCGATAGGGGAGGTTTCTGGCTCCTGTCCTTCGGAAAGGGAAAAATCAGAAAGCAGGGGGGGTGCATTATTATCGGTTTCCTGATTGACTGCTGGCTTGCTAGTCAGCAGAGAGACGCGGGTGCGATTGGGAAAAGACAGCTCCATAACACTTAATATCATGGGGACATCCATGTGATTGGCAATCCGGTAATCGGCGGTTTGATTGAACAGGATTCTGGAATAGGCTTCCGGAAGACAGTGGGAGAAGGGAGTTCCGATACCCTGCTTTTTAGAAAGCCCCCAGTCTTTTGAAAAATGTTTGTTTACCGCCATAATAGTTCCGTTTTCGTCCAACAGACAAATGCTAAAGGGCAGGTTGGAGACTGTGGCTAAAAGGAGCTGCTGAGAAAAGACAAAACTGCTGTAGTAGCTTCCGGCAGTCTTTACTACCTTTAAGATGTGGGAAATGTAATTTCTGGTAATTTGATTGCCCAGCCTAGCAGGTAGGTGAAACAGGACACACAGCTCGTTGATGGTAGAAATATCAATGATCCGGTTGCCGATGTTAATAACATTGCGGATATGGGCGGGAACCAGTCGAGGTTCTCCTACAGTGATAGCATAGCGGATGGAAAGATCCGTCTCCTGGGTCTCGGAGGAGTGAGGAATAAACTGATACTGACTGATGCCAAAATCCTCAAATTGTCGGATTGTGCTGAGGGTGGATTCGAAAAAATCGTTGACCACATAGACTTTTTCACCTGGGGGAATGCGGATAATTTGATCCAAAAAGGCGTGGTTAAAGGTTCGGGTACAGACAATCTGAGGAATGGAGTCCGGGATGGGGATGGGAAATTCGGACTGGACTTGGGTGCTGGAAAAAAGGATGCACTGATAGGGCAAAAGCTGGGAGGCATCCGTGATTTCGGAAGGGGAACTGGTGTCAAAAAGGATATGGTCTCCTAAGACAGAGTGAAGATAGTCCTGAAACTCGATGCGGATATACGGGTTGACGCAGACGATCAATACATGCGGTTTTTTGAGAGAAAGGGACATAGACGGCCTCCTGGATGATTCTGGTGGTATTGGGGTATACTTATGAAGTGGGGAATTTTGTCAATCGGAAAAACTGTAATTTTAGGATAATTATAGGGTAAAATCAAAAATAAATCAACCTAATTACTTTATAAAATTAAAAGGAGATGGTAAAATTTGAAAAATTCAACACTTTACTTTGACAAAGAAGAAATGCGCAATTAGAATAGTAAGATAGCAAAACGAAGGCATTTATAAATGAAGCTGCCTTTGCTTTTTTATTGCTTTACCATATTTTATATTGGGAAGAACAAGGAGGAGTTTTATGAGAAAAACAGGAAAGAAGTTATATGCATTGCTTTTGGCAATGTCTATGGTAGCTCTGACAGCCTGCGGAGGCGGTTCTGGAGATGCAGGTTCTGGTTCTGCAGCGGGAGGTTCTACTGCGGCGCCGGCAGCAGGAGGCGAGACGCAAGCCCAGGCGGAGATCGCACAAGGGGCATCGGTTTCTCAGGAGACCGATATCGTGGCGGCGGTTAATGTGGATTTTACCACCATGGATCCTATGGATACCAGTGATACGTTATCTGGCGGTATTCAACGTATGATTTCTGACAGTTTGTTTGGTTTTGATGATAATATGGGAATTGTGCCTATGCTGGCTACCGGCTATGAGGCCAACGATGAGGCTACAGAGTTTACCATTACCTTGAGAGAGGGCATTTCCTTTACGGATGGCACCCCCTGGAATGCAGATGCGGCGCTGGCCAATTTTGCCAAGTGGGATGATGAGTCTTTGGGTCTTAAGAGAACTACTTTTTTGTGTAATGTGTTGGACAGCTTTGAGAAGCTGGATGATTACACGATCAAGGTAAAGCTGACAGAGCCTTTTGGCGCCTTTATCAGCAACCTGGCGCATCCAGCCTGTGTGATTATGTGTCCTAAGACTATCGAGGCCGGTGTGGAAGCGTGTGCCAGAAACCCAGTGGGAACCGGACAGTATAAGTTCGTAGAGTGGATTGAGGGGGATCATCTGACCCTGGAGTTAAATAAGGATTGGTGGGGTTATGATGCGGACATCTGTGGCGGCACTGCCTTAGCAGACGCGGATGCTGGCTTTAAGACCATTACCTTTAAGCCGGTACCGGAGAGTGCGACCCGCGTGGCGATGATTCAGTCTGGTGATGCTCAACTCATCTGGCCGATTCCGACGGAAAGTGTTTCCGTGCTAGAGAGCGATCCGAATGTTGCTTCTTTCCAGGGAGACGGCATTGTGGTTCGTTATTTCATGATGAATACCCAGAAGGCTCCGTTTAACGATGTGAGAGTGCGTCAGGCAATTGATTATGCAATCAATAAGGAAGCTTACATTCAGGTAGTAAAGAATGGCTTGGCGATTCCGGCAACTTCGATCATCGGACCGGCGGTTCAGTACTATAAAGGAAACGATCCTCGTCCCTATGATCCGGAAAAGGCAAAAGCTTTGTTGGCAGAGGCCGGTTATCCGGACGGATTCACCACTTCCGTGATGTATGCCAACACGACAGCGAATCAGAAACAGGTAGAATTTTTGAAGCAGCAGCTAGAGCAGGTGGGGATTAATCTGGAGCTGAATGGTTTAGAGAGCGCGGTAGTAAACCAGAAGGTGCAGGATACGGATGCTCCTGGCGCTGAGGCTGAGGTGGAGTGCTATGTGATCGGATGGTCTCCGTCTACAGGTGACGCTGACTGGGGAATCCGTCCGTTGGTAGCCATCGAGTCAGAGCCGCCTATGAGTTATAACATTTGTTATTTTGAGAATGAGGAGTTGGAAGGTTATATTAAGACTGGTCTTGAAAGTGCAGATGACGCTACCCGTAAGGAAGCTTATGCAAAGGCTCAGGATCTGCTTTGGGAAGAGACTCCCATGATATTCTTGTGTGTGGATTCTAATACCTGGGCTACTGGAGCAAAGGTACAGAATGTGAAGATTTATCCGGATGGCGCTATTAATATGAAGAACGCAAAAATGGCGAATTAACAAAAAGCCGGAAGATGCTATGCCAGATTACTAGGTCAGTATCGGCAGGTTCAGGTACGAAAGTTACCAGGTTAATTTGATATTTCAGGCGCTGCAAGGCTGTGGACTCAGTTTGCGGCGCCTTTTGTTATCGAATTCCTCCCATATGTTCTGAGCAAAATTTTTATAACCGTTCGGCTTGTCTGAACTGTTATTGTCAGTTACCCGAAACCAGTAAGGAGATGAGAGAAAATGTTGCGATATACTTTAAAACGAATTATAGGAGTGCTTCCCACTCTGATTATAGTAGTAACCTTTGTATTCTTTTTTGTCCGGATGATTCCTGGAGATCCGGCCCGTCTGGTGGCGGGAGAACAGGCCACTTTAGATGCGGTGGAAGCGGTGCGGGTCCAGTTGGGGCTGGATCAGCCTATCCATATTCAATATCTGAAATACGTGGGTGGTTTGCTGCGGGGCGATCTGGGGATGTCTCTGCGGACGAAACGTCCGGTGTTGACAGAAGTGGCCGCCCGATATGGGAATACGATGGCTTTGACGCTTGCCAGCTTGATATGGAGCACCATTGTGGGGGTGATTCTGGGGGTCTGGTCAGGAAAGAACCGGGGGAAATGGCAGGATTTCTCGGGTATGACTTTGGCAGTATCAGGAATTTCACTGCCGAACTTCTGGATCGGTTTTCTTTTGATCATGTTATTTTCCGTGAAGCTGCGGTGGTTCCCCACCACAGGGACAGGAAGCTGGAAAAATCTGGTTTTGCCGGCCATTGCTTTGGGTACTAGTATCGCGGCGATTATCGCACGGTTTACCCGTTCTTCTATTGTGGAGGTGTTGAAGGAAGATTATATCCGTACGGCTAGGGCCAAGGGACTTCGGGAAAAGACCGTGACTTGGGGGCATGCCTTCCGTAATTCCATGATTTCCGTAGTGACGGTAGTAGGGCTTCAGTTTGGCTTTCTGCTGGGTGGCTCTGTGGTCACGGAGGCAGTATTTGCCTATCCGGGGCTGGGGCAACTTTTGGTGGAGTCGGTGAATTATCGGGACTATCCGGCGATTCAGTCCCTGATTTTGATTTTCTCGCTGCAGTTTATTATTATCAATCTGATTGTGGATATCCTCTATGCGATCCTCAATCCGGAAATCAAGTTGTCATAGGAGGAATAAATACATGATCGGAAAGAAGAAGGCCGCGAAAGCGGAATTAAATGAAAAGACAGATATTAAAACTCCGGTTTCGGAGATGGTGAGGAAGTTTAAAAAACAGAAGAATTCGGTGGTGGCTTTATTCTTTATTTTGTTTTTGGTGTTTCTGGCCTTGTTCGGTGAAGCTTTAGCGCCGTTTAAGATCAATGAATATGATTATAATTCGATTCTTCAGGGACCCAGCATGGCTCATTGGTTTGGAACGGATGAGTTTGGCAGGGATTTGTTTTCGAGGATTATCAGCGGCACGAAAATCTCTTTGGCTGTAGGTCTCTCGGCGGTTTCTGTGGGAGCTGTCTGCGGGACGATTCTGGGACTTTTGGGAGGCTATTACCGGGGGATTGTGGATGCAGTTATCATGCGGATCTGTGATGTGCTGTTTGCTTTTCCAGGAATTATTTTGGCGATTGCTATTGTGGCGATTTTGGGAAGTGGTATCGGAAATGTGGTGATTGCCGTTTCGGTGTTCTCCACGCCTACGTTTGCCCGGTTGGTGCGAAGCCGGACGCTGGCTCTTAAAAATTCCGTGTTTGTCCAGGCGGCAAAGAACTTGGGAGCCTCGGATGCGAGGATTTTGTTTCGTCACATTTTGCCGGGGGCGGTGCCGGAGATTATCGTCCAGTTCACGATGTCGGTGGGTTCCTCGATTCTGACGGCTTCCTCCTTGAGCTTTCTGGGAATGGGAGCGCAGCCGCCCACACCGGAGTGGGGATTATTGCTGGCCAATGGACGTAACTATATGATGACGAGTATGCATTGTACGGTGTTTCCAGGACTGGCGATTTTCCTGACTGTGCTGAGCTTTAATATTCTTGGGGACGGACTGCGGGATGCCCTGGATCCGAAGCTGACGGATTAAAAGCGGAGAAAGGAGGACAGAAGACAGATGGAAGATAATAGAAAAAATATATTGGAAGTGAAAAATCTTCACACCTATTTTTACACGGACGGCGGGGTGGTAAAATCGGTGGATGGGGTGGATTTTGAGTTGAAGGAGGGCTCTACTTTAGGGATTGTAGGGGAGTCGGGAAGTGGAAAGAGTGTGACATCCCTTTCGATTATGGGACTTTTGACCGGAACTACCGGAAAGATTACCGAGGGAGAGATTCTGCTGGAGGGTAAGGACATTGCCCATATCAGTGAGGAAGAAAAGCGGAAATTGCGGGGGAGCCAGATCTCCATGATTTTCCAGGAGCCGATGACCAGCCTCAATCCGGTGATGAAGATTGGAAAACAGCTGACGGAGTGTATTTTGCAGCATCAGGATATCTCCAAGGAGGAGGCATACAAAAAAGCGGAAGATATGCTGCGTCGGACCGGGGTTCCACGAGTGGAGCATATGATGAAAGAATATCCATTCCAGCTTTCCGGCGGTCAGCGGCAGCGGGTGATGATTGCTATGGCGCTGGTATGTGGGCCGAAGATTCTGATTGCGGATGAGCCGACTACGGCATTGGATGTGACCATTCAGGCGCAGATTTTGGATTTGATGAATGGGCTGAAAAAGGCCATTGGCACATCTATTTTGTTTATCACTCATGATTTGGGAGTGGTGGCAGAGGTTTGCGATGAGGTGGTAGTGATGTATTGCGGCCGGGTAGTGGAAAAGGGAGATGTGCGAGAATTGTTTGCCCATCCGTCCCATCCGTATACGATTGGCCTTTTGAATTCAATTCCCAAACTGGGAGAGGCGGTGGAGGAACTGGAAGCCATCCCGGGAAATGTACCGAATCCCAAGTATATGCCAAAAGGATGTAAATTTGCACCTCGGTGCAGCAGAGCCTTTGCGCGATGCCAGGAAGAGGAGCCGGGCTTTTATGAAGTGGGCGAAGGACATGTGAGTCGGTGCTGGCTTTGTGAGAAAGGGGGCGTTTGATATGGCGAATACAACGGATATTCTGTTGCATGTGGAAGACATGAAGATTTATTATCCGGTGGCAGGCAAGCGACTGGGTACCACGGATCATGTGAAGGCAGTGGACGGCGTCTCTTTTGAAGTGAGGCGGGGCGAGGTGTTTGGCATTGTGGGGGAATCGGGCTGTGGCAAGTCTACGCTGGGTCGTGGGATCTGTAAGCTGGAAAAGCCCACGGGAGGAAAGGTGATACTGGACGGGGAGGATATTTCTGGATATAACGACAACCAGATGCGGCCAGTGCGCAAGAAGGTTCAAATGGTGTTTCAGGACCCGTATGCATCTCTCAATCCCAGAATGTCGGTGTTTGATATCATTGCGGAGCCGCTGATGATTCATAAGTTGGCGAAAGACAAGGCGGAGATGGAGGAGAAAGTACTAAAACTTCTCCGGAAAGTGGGACTGGATGATTATCACGCCAACCGTTATCCTCATGAATTTTCCGGCGGTCAGCGGCAGAGGATTGGCATTGCCAGAGCGCTGGCAGTGCAGCCGTCTTTGATTATTGCCGACGAGCCGGTGTCCGCATTGGATGTGTCTATACAGGCGCAGGTGCTGAATCTGATGAATCAGTTGAAAAAGGACTTTAATCTGACGTATATTTTTGTGGCTCATGACTTGAGTGTGGTAGAACATATCAGCGACCGGGTGGGAGTCATGTATCTGGGGAATTTTGTAGAGGTGGGAAATAAGGAGAGTTTGTATACCAATCCGCTTCATCCTTACACCCAGGCGTTGCTTTCTGCAGTGCCGGTTCCGGATCCGACAGCAAAAAAGGAGCGGGTAATTCTGGAAGGGAATATTCCGTCGCCGCTGAATCCGCCGAAAGGATGTAAGTTCCATACCAGATGTCCCAAAGCTATGGAGTGCTGTAAGGCAGAGGCGCCGGGGCGGTACCAGGTCAGTGAGGACCATTATGTGTATTGCCATCTTTATGATGAGGCGAGCCGGAGGTAGGGAAGATTATGAAGCTTTTTATTAGTGCAGATATTGAAGGCGTCGCCGATTTGGCCTCCTTTACAGAGGCTGGACGGGACAATCCGCAGCTCTATACCCGTGGCATGGAGCAGATGAGCCGCGAAGTTGGTGCTGTATGTCGGGGTGCTATCGCCGCTGGCGCAAAATCCATCACAGTAAAGGATGCTCATGGCAGTGGGCTGAATATTTTTCATGAGTATCTCCCAAAAGAGGCCGAGCTGGTGCGAGGTGAGATGCGCAGTCCTTACTCCATGATTGGAGGTATTGACCCCAGCTATGACGCTGTCGTTTTTGTCGGGTATCACGATGCCGCCGGACAGGACGGCAATCCCATGGCACATACCATCAGCAGCCGAAAAATCAGGGAAATTACGATTAATGACATACCTGCCGGGGAATTCCATATTTTTTCATACGCCGCCGCCGCTCTTGGTATCCCTACCGCTATGATTTCTGGCGATGCCGCTATCTGCGCCAAGGCAAAAGCAGTTCAAAACCAGATTGAAACGGTAGTCAGCAAGCGGGGCGAGGCTGCCGCTGTAATCTGCCGCCACCCAGAGGTGGTGGAGCGCGATTTGGAAGAGACGGCCAAACGGGCGCTAAGCGGCGATTTGAACCGGTATCGCTATACACTTCCCCAGCAATTCCGGGTTACAGTGGCCTATCAAAAGCACTTTGATGCAGCCCACGCATCGTATTACTGGAATACAGAGCGGGTGGATGGGCACACCGTAAGGTTCATCACCGGCGACTACAGCGAGGTGTTGCGATTCTTCCATTTCGTTCTGGCCTAGGGCAGTTTGAAAATATCGGCGTATTCAATTCGAAAGGAATATCAGGAGGGAAATTGAACATGTATCCAAACAGAATCACATTGGCAAACTTGCCCACCAGAATTGAAAAGTTGGAGCGTTTTTCAGAGCAGCTTGGCCTTAATGTCTTCGTCAAGCGGGACGATATGACAGGAACGGAGTGGTCAGGAAACAAAATCCGCAAGCTGGAGTTTTCAGTGCGGGAGGCTCTGGACCGGGGGGCTGACACGCTGATTACCTGCGGTGGCCTGCAGTCCAATCATTGCCGGGCAACTGCGGCTGTGGCGGCACGCCTGGGTATGCAGGCCTACCTTGTTTTGCGGACAGACGACCCAAATGTTCCGGCAGACGGAAATTACCTGATTGACCAAGTGTTGGGGGCACACATACTCCTTATTACCCCACAGGATTACCGCACCCGCCGGTCGGAAATCATGCAGGAGATTGCGTCAGAACAAGCTCAGGCGGGCAGAAAAGCCTATATCATCCCGGAGGGCGCCTCCAACGGAATCGGGACCTTTGGTTATCTGTCCTGTATGCAGGAAATTGTCCAGCAGGAACGGGATATTGGAGTAACCTTTGATACACTGGTTGACGCCGTGGGTTCTGGCGGAACCTTGGCCGGGTTGGCCCTCGCCAACAAATTGTTTCACCTGGGAAAACGTGTGGTCGGCATAAATGTCTGCGACGACGCCAGCTTTTTTCAGAGCCGCGTCGCCCAAATTACCGCGGAGGCGGCCAGCTATTTGGAGACAGATATCGCTTTAGCGCCCCAGGAAGTGGAGATTTTAGACGGATATGTCGGCCGGGGATACGCATTGAGCCGCAAAGAAGAGTTGGACTTTATCCGGGACTTTGCCCGGCTGGAGGGATTGATTCTGGACCCGGTATACACCGGGAAATGCCTGTACGGCTTTACACAGGAGGTGAAAAAGGGCAAATTCCAAGCCAGTCAAAACGTACTGTTCATACATACAGGCGGACTGCTCGGGCTGTTTCCTGTGAGAGAGCAATTAAATTTATGAGGGAGATACAGGAATGAAGTTTATTGATTTCCATGTGGATACACTGTACCGGTTGTTTTACCGATTTCAACAGGAATCCGGCGATTTATGGAGCAACCAGTGTCAGGTGGATTTTAACCGTTTGCTCCAAAGTGGATACACGGCGCAGATGTTCGCATGCTTTCTGGATCTGGAAAAACCCTTCCGGACAGACAGCTGCTATCACGACGTGTTGGCTATGATCGATCTGTTCAACATCCAGCTGGAAAAATATGCGGAAAAGGTCCGCTTTGCGGGGAATTATACCGAATACATGGAAAATATGGCGCAAGGAACATTGTCCGCATTTCTTACCCTGGAGGAGGGTGGCGTACTGGAGGGACAGCTGGAGCGCCTGGATACCCTGTACGACAGAGGAATCCGAGTGATGAATTTAACCTGGAACCATGAAAACTGTTTGGCCTACCCGCACAGGCCGCCGGCCTTCCAAAACAAAGGACTGAAACCCTTCGGCGTGGATGTCGTGCGCCGCATGGATGAGCTGGGAATGATTATCGACGTATCCCATCTCTCGGACCAGGGCTTCTGGGATGTCATTCAATACGGAAAAAGACCTTTTATGGCGACACATTCCAACGCCAGAGCACTGCGAAATGTCAGCCGCAATCTGACCGATGAGATGATTCGCGCGCTGGCCGACCGTGGAGGAGTCATTGGCTTAAACTTTTATTCTGATTTTCTCGCCGACAATTCTATGGGCAGGATAGAGGACATGCTGCACCATCTGCGCCACATCATGAATCAAGGCGGCGAACAGGTAATTGGCCTGGGAACCGATTTCGATGGCATGGATTCACAGCCTGAGATCAGGGGAGCCGGCGATATGTTCAAGCTGGCGGAGGCAATGGAGCGGATGAAATTCTCCTCCAGCCAAATTGAAGGAATTTGTTATCGGAATGCGGAGAAATTTTTCTGCCGTTACTGGAAGGGATGAATTCCCGCAGACCTCTATCCTCTGCTTGTCCGCTCTGTGGGGAACAGATCAGGGCGCCACTGAAAAAGGGCATGGTAATGCCCTTTTTCCACTAAATGTATGCAAACGTCCCACTTTGGGGCGTTTTTTTGTGGTTTATAGGGGGACAACCTCATCCGCCCCAGTGTGCGCACTGGGGCACCTTCCCCTAAAGGGGAAGGCTTGGGGAGATCAAATTGGCTGAAGCGAAAGAAAAAGGCTTCCCCTTTAGGGGAAGCTGGCACCGCCGCAGGCGGTGACTGATGAGGCCGTCCCTCCACAACATTTTAAGGAGGAACAAACATGAACCACACACAAAACTACAATCTCTCCCAGTGGGAGAAGTCCGACAAGGTCCTGATGGAGGACTTCAACGGGGACAACGCGAAAATCGACGGGGCGCTGGGGGCGCTGGCGGCGGAGGTGGAGGGGCTGAACAAAACTCTGGCCGGCCACACCGCCGCCATCGGAGGGCTGGGGTCCTGCCAGATGGACCTGCGGGCCTACACCGGCCAGGGCAGCGGCGGACGCTCCTTTTCCTTTGACCATATGCCCGTGGCCCTCTTCGTCCAGGGGACCGACAACCTGAACATGATCGCCCTGCGGGGCGGGCTGGGTCAGGTCTTCTCCGGCGGGT
>Ga0137306_101780_pt1 | contig 20366 bp, 15 predicted proteins | sample Inofroosms_March_FD_97187 | JGI IMG/M metagenome (GOLD analysis project Ga0137306, IMG submission 97187) | Mouse cecal microbial communities from Vienna, Austria - N-Acetylneuraminic and N-Acetylglucosamine D2O microcosms_March | ecosystem: Host-associated > Mammals > Digestive system > Large...
GGAGACGCTGAACATCGGCTGGAAGCTTCTGTCCATCCTTCCCAGGTCCGAGCTGAAACGTATCGACGATAAATATCTGGATCTGTATTACGGAAAACAGTAACCGGCAGAACGGGCGCCTGCCATGGCGGATGTTCCTGTGAACATCCGCCTGCGGCAGGCCGCGGATCGGCTGTATCAACGATAGTATCGGAACGGAAAAGGAGGGATCGGATTGGCAGCTACGCAGGTGAACCCAACCCGTATGGAGTTGACCCGCCAGAAGAAGAAGCTGGCGACGGCCAGAAAAGGGCACAAGCTCCTGAAGGATAAACGAGACGAGCTCATGCGGCAGTTCCTGGATCTGGTCCGGGAGAACATGGCGCTGCGGCAGAAGGTGGAGGCCGGCATCCAGGCGGCCAACAAGAATTTTGTCGTGGCAAAAGCCGGCATGTCCGAGGAGACGCTGCATACCGCTTTGATGGCGCCCAAGCAGGAGGTCTATCTGGAGACGGATAAGAAGAATGTCATGAGCGTGGATATCCCGGTCTTTGAATACAAGACCAGGACCGCGGATGAAAATGACATCTATTCCTACGGTTTCGCCTTTACTTCCAGCGATCTGGACGATGCGGTAAAATCTCTGGCGGACGTTCTGCCTGAGATGCTTCGTCTGGCAGAGGTGGAGAAAGCGTGCCAGCTTATGGCGGCGGAGATCGAGAAGACCCGCCGGCGCGTGAACGCGCTGGAGCATGTCATCATCCCGCAGGCGCAGGCGAATATCAAATACATCACGATGAAACTGGATGAGAACGAACGTTCGACCCAGATCCGTCTGATGAAAGTGAAAGACATGATGCTCGAAGACGCGCATCATTATAAGGAGAAACAGGCGGCGAAGGCACAGTAAGTGCAGGAGCTGGACGCAGATGAAAGAGCGTTTCCTGACAGCAGATTTTATATTTGCTGTTGGAAACGCTCTTTTTATAACCCCATATTAATCACAGCACAATTAAAAGCGCAAAGATTCTGAATGCTTTTAGTGATTTTATGTAATTTGGTGAGAACAGTCAGGTCACTTCCAGTAGACTTAGAAGTAAAAAACGGAGGTGCTGTTTAATTATGGCAAAAAGAGAAAATATTTATCAAAGAAAGGACGGACGTTTTGAAGCACGCTATATAAAGGGGCGGGATGAAAACGGTAAACTGCGTTATGGATTTTGTTATGGCAGGACTTATGAAGAGGCGAGAGAGAAAGCATTTATGGCAATTGAGAAAATTACCAGAGAAACAGGCGTTGTTAATTCAAGGGCGCATAGTTTCAGCGAATATTGTAACAAATGGTTAGTCGTGAATACGACCAGATTACGGGTATCAAGCTGTGCAAAATATAAATCGCTTATTGAAAAACATATACTTCCTTATTTTGGGAATATGCTGCCTTATGAAATCACATCAGAAAAAATGGATGATTTTACGCGGATTCTGATTCACGAAAAAAGACTTTCAGCAAAAACTGTTCGGGATATTCTGGCTTTGCATCATTCCATATTCATTTATATTAAGAAACGAACCGGCCTGAGACTGCAGGATCTTGAGATTATTTATCCTAAAAAACAAAAACAGGAAACACGGGTTTTAAATGAAAGAGAAGAGGAGATTCTGATACTGTTTCTTGCCAGAGAGATGGATCTGTGCAAATTCGGAGTTTATCTTGCACTTCGTACAGGACTTTGGATTGGAGAAGTGTGCGGACTCAGGTGGGGAGACATTTCCATGAATACCAGTACAATTACAATTTGCCATTCTGTTCAGCGCGTTCAAAATTTCGATAATGATTTCCATACAAAAACCCGGGTGGTGTTTGGACCGCCCAAAAGTGACAGTTCTTATCGAACGATTCCTCTCATGCCTGATATTGCTGCATTGTGTAAACGATTTCGTTCAAAAAATCCGGAAAATTTTGTACTTACGGGCACCAGCCAATGTATGGAACCGAGAAAACTTCAACGGTGTTTGAAAACATATACAGATGAATGCTGTATTGAGGAGGTTCATTTTCATACGCTTCGCCATACATTTGCTACGCGTTGTATAGAAGTGGGGTTTGATATGAAAACGCTGAGTGAACTTTTAGGGCATTCCAACATCAGTATTACTATGGACCAGTATGTTCATCCAAACCTGGATCGGAAACGGGAGGATATGAACCGCTTGAAAGTTCGGATCCGCCTGTAAAAAAACAGACAAATAAATCGTCAATGTATAAGATTTTTATGATATACAGGCACTTTTGATCACGGCGCAGAGTATAAGCCTCTGCATCATTGGTCGAGTAGCCGGCAGTAACAGTGGAGTTTGGCGTATGCCTGTATAAAATCATCTAAAATATTTTACCGGAAATTCTGCTAAAACCGAATATGCCGTACAGTTTTACGTTATTTTATGACAGAGGTGTGAGAAACATGTACAGACATATTCGGGATTTGCGGGAAGACAGCGATTTAAAACAGAGGGAGGTGGCGAGACATCTGGGATGCAGCCAGAGATCCTACAGTGATTATGAGAACGGCAGGACACGTCTGCCGCCGGATGTGCTTATCGAGCTGTCGAAGCTTTATGGTACAAGCGTTGATTATCTGCTGGATCTGACGAATGAAAAAACGCCGTATCCAAGAAAAGACTGATTCAGGATAATGCTGATACCGAAGCAGAATGCTTTCGGTATCAGCTGTTTTTATCTCACAGGGAGACTCTTCAGCATACAAAAACAGCACTGTCTATGGGGTTGACAGTACTGTTTTTAAGGTGTGTAAGGTGATAGGGGTTTCTCTATCGGGTTCACGTTGAGTATAACATAACAAAAAAATTTAAACAAATTCAAAATAATTATGGAAATTTGCCAACTTTCGGTTATAATGTAAGAACGGGGTATACATTAGGTGCATTTTTTAGGGGGAAGCAACATTTAAGGGGGAAACTGGATGCGTTTAAATCAGTTGGAGTATTTTATCAAGGTTGTGGAATGTGGTTCCATAACCAAAGCAGCGCAGGAACTTTATTTAAGCCAGCCCAGCCTCACCAAAGCGATTTCAAGTCTGGAGACAGAATACAATCTGAAATTGTTTGATCGTACGGCCAGGGGTTTGAATCTGACGCCGCGGGGGCGGGATTTTCTGGAATTTGCCAGAGGGGTGATGGACAGTTCCAATGCGCTGGACAAGACATTTGGAAGGAAGGAACACCCGTTTATCGAACGGGTCGCGATTGCCAGCCAGCAGTTTGACTTTATCTACGACATACTGCTGTTACTCTATAAAGAGAATCAGGAGCAGCTTCTTCAGATCGATTTAAAGGAGGACGACAGAGGAGAGATTGTAAAGATGGTGGAAGAGCGCAGGGCGGATATTGGGATTCTGGTTGTGACAGAGCACGATTCCAAACCTTTCAAAAGCGAACTCCAGGGAAAAAACCTGGAGATGCGCAAACTGGATGATTCGTCGGTGTACGTCAGTATGGGGAAAAAGTCTCAGTTATATGATCATGAGGCAATAGACGTGGAAGAGGCGGAACAGTATCTTCATGTGGTCCTAGATTATGAGCAGACACTACGCAGAGAACTGCGTTACAAAAATGAGCTGAACGAAGGGATCAATCATGAACATCTGATCTTCTGCAATACCATGGGAGTCTGCCGGAAGTTTCTTGAAGAGACCGAAGCGCTTTTGATGACGCCCAAATGGGTGCTTGGATTTTTTGAAGATACAGATATTCGTTCCGTACCGCTTGTGGCAAACGGGGGGAATTATCCCCAGACCAGCGAGCTGGTGTGTATCAAGCGGTCAAACGAAGAATTCCATCCACTGGAGGAGCGGTTTATGGAACTCCTGGGAGAACATTTTCAGTGTGACGGCTGATTCTGGTCAAAATCCGTTACGATTCTGCGGATCATTGTATGAAGATAAGGCTTGAGTTCTTCCATGTCTGCAGGATCGTGATAGAGGAGTGCATTGTAACTGACCCCGGCGGTCAGTTCAATAACCAGATAGATAATAATTTCCGGATTATCAAATTGACAGCCGGAACGTTCAATCAGTTGTTTGTACAGTTCCCTGGCGGAGATTCCGTCAGGGGTTTTCTCTTCTGACATGGAACTGCGGAAGATTCCCCAGCTTAAGTGTTTGGACAGAAAGAAAAGCAGGGACTTGTCCTCTTCCAGAGCGCACAGAATGTCGTCTGTCAGGAAGATAAACTGTTCGTCCAGATCGGTTATGGATGTTTGGGACAGTCTCATACACGCATTCTGGAACAGCTGTGTTGCTTTTGAAGAGATCAGCCGGTTGCGGATATCGGTTTTGTCTTTAAAGTACAGATAGAAAGTGCCTTTGGCGATCCCGGCCTTTGTTACAATATCTGCAATAGACGTGTCGTGAAAGCCTTTGGAAGTAAAAAGTTCAAAGGCGGCATTGAGCAGATCTTTTCGTTTATGTTCTTTTTTTACATCGATTTTTCCCATGAAAATTCCCCCATATTTCCCTTGTTTCTAATAATGTATCCCATTCACAGAGAAAAATCAATATATTTTAATATAAAAATTGACCGATAGTCATTTTTATATGTTTGTAATCGTAGGGAATCGGAAAACGGAGCAGGACGGAAGAGGCTGATTAACCATGAAATCTGCCGCTGCATATAGTGAATATAAAGAAAGACTGAATGGAGCGTATTTTATGAAAGAATCCAGGGACTGGAATCCGTATTATCTGAATTCCCCGTATATGGCGGTTTCAGAGCAGCGTGCTTTTCCGTGGCTCTATCCTTATGGAAGTCAGATGAACTACTGGAATCTTTGGAATTCACCGGAACGCATGGAAGATGAGATGGACACGAAACGTTTAAGGGAACTGTATCCTTTGATGGCAAGAAGACTTCAGCCTTATGTGGAAGAAGTCTGCACCCGCCTGGAATATCCCGGCAGTATGATGTATGATGAATATCCTGACCGCTTATCTCTTCTGCAAAAGGCGAAGGAGGTATGGGAAGGCGCGAAAACGGGAGAGGATTTTGGGGAAAATGCGCCTGTATGGGAACAGCTTCAGGATCTGATTGGCGTATTGCTTCTGCAGGAGATGCTGAGGCGCAGGAGAAAGAACCGGGGACAATTTATGGGAGGCTCTGCAGGGGGCTATGGGGTCATGGGTTGACCACGCAGTAAAAGCTTGTTAAAATGGTTACAGCCATGTGAGATACAGACGCATGGCTGAATCGTTACAGAATGATGAACTGATGAAAGATAAAGTCCGATTATGGAGAAAAGAATAGATGAAAAAACTGATTATAAAATGTGCTACGATCCTGCTGGCATTTGCTGCAGGAGTTGGATTTATGAATTACGCGACTTATATCGGGAACAGGGATATGACAACCGTGATGGCAGGAGCGACGCTGCCGGTTGTCTACGCGGAGCGCGAGCAGCGCCTGTATAACGAAATGCATGGTTATGTGGAAGCCATGGACGGAGCGTACATGAAGGAATCGCTTCTGGGGCTTTCAGAAGATCACAGTCTGGGTATTGCCGTGGAGAAGTACAATGCGCATATAAAAACGATATCATATGAAGTGCGCAGCCTGGATATGGGCAGGCTGATTGAGGACGGGGAAGCCGTGGAGGGGGAGGACGACGGCAGATATATGCATCTGGATCTGGTTTTTAAAGATCTGCTTACACAGGGGGAGAAATATCTGCTGATTTTAAAGATTGAGACGGATGAACACAGGGAAATATATTATTATTCTCAGATCAGTTATCTGGGAGAAAACCATGTACAGGAATGCGTGGATTTTGCAGAACAGTTTCACGAGGCGACATTTCAGAAAGATACGAATCAGGAGCTTCTGAGGAAACTGGAACCGGCGAGCGGTATGGATGGGAAAAATCTGGGGTATGTGAATATTCATTCCTACCCTCGCTCCGTGATCTGGGGCGAGATGCCGATGGAACAGATATCGGAAGAAAAGCTCCGTTTTACGGACATCAGGGATAATATTGTTTCTCTGGCCATGGAATATCAGGTTCAGAATACGGACACAAAGGAGCGGTATAACGTGTCGGAGGCGTTCTGTGTCCAGTATACGCAGAACCGTATGTATCTTCAGAACTATGAGCGGACGACGGACCGGATCTTTGACGTGGGCAGTCAGCTGGTGAAAGACAACAGGATCAGTTTTGGAATTCAGAGCAGGGAGCCTCTTTATAAGAAAAACGAAGAAGAAAACGTAGTGGGATTCGTACAGCAGGGACAGCTCTGGTGCTATGATTTTGGTCAGAACCGTTTAAGCAGAGTATATGGATATGAAGACGAAGAAGATGCAAGGGGACTGTATAATGCCCATGAGTTTCGGATCATACGGATCGAGGACTCCGGGAGTATGGATTTTCTCGTCTGCGGCTATATCAACCGCGGTCTTTATGAGGGCCGATGCGGCGTCCTGCTCTGCCGTTATGACGCGCTTATGAATACGGTGGAAGAACGGTATTTTCTTCCCAGTGACCGGCCGTATGAGATCGTAAAAGAAGAAACAGGAAAGCTGTCTGTGGTAAATGAGAAGAATATGGCGTGGTTGTCATATCGGGATATGATTCTTCGGGTAGATTTGAATGACTGCTCTGTGAAGATTCTGGCAGAAGAAATCAGCGAAGAGCAGATTCAGGTGGCAAAAGACGGATCGCTTGCGGCGTGGACAGGCTCAGATGGGGAAAGAATCAGCCTTTTAAATACAAGAAGCGGCGTGGTGAGCCAGATTGACGGCGAACCGGAGGAGATGCTGCAGGCGCTGGGTTTTATGGAACAGGATTTTATCTATGGGGCGGCGAGACGGGAGGATGTGCGTACCGATATGGCCGGACGAAGGGTGATTCCCATGCATCGGGTGATTATAAGAGATCATTCCGGCAATGAAGTCCGGGAATTTGATTATGCTTCCAAAGGAAAGTATGTCACTTCTGTTGAGATTATTGAAAACAGGATTGACCTGTCATGTATCCTGCTTCATGCGGACGGAAGTTATGAGGAGACACTGCCTGAACCCATTACTTATACAAGTGAGCCGGTGGAACAAAAGCTGGAACTGGCGGTTGTAAATGACGATGTGAAGAGAAATGAATATCATTTTATCTATGAGGGAACAATGAAAAGTGGTTCCATGAAGCGGCCGAGAGTACGGATGGTTCTGTATGAGGAGAATCGGGTGCTGGAGCTTGAGCAACAGGGAACAGGGCATTATTTCGCATGGTCATTTACCGGAGAGGTCGAAAGGTTTGAACGGCTTTCCGAGGCGATTGTGCGTGCGCATGAATCCATGGGGACGGTCTGGCAGCATGGATACAGACTTTTGTGGGAGCGCTGGAACCGCCTGCCAAGGACGCAGATTGAGGGATTCGAAAGTCCGGACGCGTCAGAAATATCCGGGAACAGTCTCGTACAGTGCCTTCAGCTGATGTTACGGCAAAAGCAGCTGTATCCGGACGTGCAGGCCTGCCTGGATCAGGGAATGGCAGTCTGGGAGATCTGTGAACAGGAACTGGGAGAAAACTGCTGTCTGATTCCGGGGTGCAGTCTTCGGATGGCACTGTATTATGTAAATTGTCAGGCTCCGGTTATGGCAGTTACCGGAGCAGGGGATGCCATATTGATTGTGGGTTATGATGCACAGAATATAATATATTATGAACCGGGTCAGACGGCCCTGAAAAAGGCAGGGATGAAAGACAGCGCTGTGTTGTTTGAAGAAGCGGGAAATCTGTTTTTTACGTATCTGCCGTAAGGAGGACGATTTTATGGATGAGAGAATCAGGACATTGGCCAGAGGGCTGGTCCATTATTCCTGTCAGGTCAGAGCAGGAGATAAGGTTTATATTCATTACACAGGAGAGAGCACCAGACCGCTGGCGAAAGAACTGGTGCGGGAGGTCTATGCGGCGGGAGGAGTTCCGTTTATTCATTATACGGACCCGGGTCTGCAGAGACTTCAGATAATGGAGTGTACAGAGGAACAGATGAAGCTGATGGCGGAGGTTGACGCGCTGGAGATGTCGAAGATGGACTGTTACATTGCTGTGCGCGGAAGCAGTAATGTCTCCGAACTGTCGGACGTGCCTGCAGAACGTATGGCGCTTTATGAGAAATATTATGTTACGCCCGTGCATCATGATATCCGTGTGCCCAAAACCCGCTGGGTGGTTCTGCGCTATCCAAACGATGCCATGGCGCAGCTGTCGGGGACCAGTACGGAAGCGTTTGAAGATTTTTATTTTCGGGTGTGCAATCTGGATTACAGCCGCATGGAAGCTGCCATGCAGCCGCTTGTGGAGTTGATGGAGCGAACGGATCAGGTGCGGATTGCAGGCCCCGGGACCGACCTGACCTTTTCGATAAAAGGAATTCCGGCAATCCCCTGCGCGGGGCGGATGAATATACCGGACGGGGAAATCTTTACGGCGCCGGTGAGGGAGTCCGTGAACGGGACGATCAGTTATAATGCACCTTCTGTATTTCAGGGATTTACTTATGAGAATATCCGCCTTACGTTTAAAAACGGCAGAATTATCAGGGCAGAGGCGAATGATACGGAGCGTATTAACCAGGTATTCGATACGGATGAGGGAGCCCGCTATGCAGGGGAGTTTGCCATCGGTGTGAATCCATATATTCTGCAGCCGATGAAAGACACACTTTTCGACGAGAAGATTATGGGTTCGATTCATTTTACACCGGGGAACTGTTATGAGGAGGCTCCCAACCAGAATATATCTTCCATTCACTGGGATCTGGTACTGATTCAGAGACCGGAATACGGCGGAGGAGAGATCTGGTTTGATGATGTACTGATCCGAAAGGACGGGATGTTTGTGCCTCCCGGCCTGCAAATGCTGAACCCGGATCGTCTGACCACACAGGACGTCTCCTGAAACCGGGTGTCCGGACGGCGCGAGTGTGAACAGCAGTCAGGGAACGTCTGTTACTGATCACAGAGTGAACAGCAGCAGGGGAATATTGGTATCTGCAAAAAAATCAGGAAAGACATTGAAAAATAACACATTCAATTGTATAATTGTATACAATCGGAATTGAATAAATATTTTGGAGGTGTCTGATGGTTGAATTATACAGTGGAGGAGCCTATGTACTAAACGGGACGGAGATCGTTCCGGACACGGAAGAGGCATCCGCGGTACTTGCAGGAAAGATGGCTGAGGTTCCGTCAAAAGAAGAAGCCAGAAAGCAGACGATTGCATATGGAATTTTAAAAGAGCACAATACATCCGGAGATATGGAGAAACTCCAGATTCGGTTTGACAAGCTGACGTCTCATGATATTACGTTTGTAGGGATTATTCAGACGGCCAGAGCGTCAGGACTGACAAAATTTCCCATGCCTTATGTGCTGACAAACTGTCATAACAGTCTGTGTGCGGTCGGAGGGACGATTAACGAGGATGACCACATGTTTGGTCTGACCTGTGCGAAAAAGTATGGGGGAGTCTATGTACCGCCTCATCAGGCTGTGATCCACCAATATGCCAGGGAGATGCTTGCGGGTGGCGGAAAGATGATTCTTGGTTCAGACAGTCATACCCGTTATGGAGCGCTGGGAACCATGGCTATGGGAGAAGGCGGTCCGGAACTGGTGAATCAGCTTCTGAATCAGACCTATGATATCTCCATGCCGGGGATTGTGGGCGTATACCTCACAGGAGCTCCGGTGAAGGGGGTAGGGCCTCAGGATGTGGCTCTTGCCATTATTAAGGCTGTCTTTGACTGCGGATATGTGAATAATAAAGTGATGGAATTCATAGGAGACGGGGTGTCAAACTTAAGTGCGGACTTCAGGATCGGCATTGATGTGATGACAACAGAGACGACCTGTCTGTCTTCAATCTGGAAAACGGATGAGACGATCCGGGAATTCTATGAGATCCACGGAAGAAGCAACGAATACAAAGAGTTAAATCCGGGCAGCGCGGCATACTATGACGGAATGATCGTAGTGGATCTTGGCAGGATCAGGCCGATGATTGCCATGCCGTTCCACCCAAGCAACGCATATACAATCGAAGAACTGAATGGAAATCTGAATGATATTCTTGCGGACTGTGAGGCAAGAGCCCGAGTAAGTCTGGGGGATAAGACTGAATTTTCTCTCCGCAACAAGATCCGCGACGGGAAACTCTATGTGGATCAGGGAATTATTGCGGGATGCGCCGGCGGCGGTTTCGAAAACATCTGCGCGGCTGCGGATATTCTGAACGGAAAAAGTATCGGGTCGGATGAATTTACCCTGAGCGTTTATCCGGCCTCTATGCCTGTTTATATGGAACTTGTGAAAAACGGCTCCGCTGCCATGCTGATGCAGACAGGAGCGGTGTTAAAGACTGCTTTCTGCGGTCCCTGTTTCGGTGCCGGCGATACCCCGTCGAATAACGGGTTCAGCATCCGTCACTCTACCAGGAATTTCCCCAATCGGGAAGGTTCCAAGCTTCAGAACGGACAGATCGCGTCTGTGGCGCTGATGGATGCCCGTTCGATTGCGGCGACTGCCGCCAACAAAGGATATCTGACGGCAGCGACAGATCTGGATGTGGAATATCGGAATCCCAAATATGTTTTTGACAGGCAGATCTATGAAAACCGTGTCTTTGACAGCAAAGGGGTGGCGGATCCGAATGTGGAGATTCATTTTGGCCCCAATATCAAAGACTGGCCGGCCATGAGTGCGCTTCCGAGGTACATGATTCTGAAAGTGGTGTCTGAGATCCATGATCCGGTAACAACGACGGACGAACTGATCCCTTCCGGGGAGACGTCTTCATATCGTTCTAATCCGCTGGGGCTGGCTGAATTTACGCTTTCCAGAAAAGATCCGCAATATGTGGGGAAGGCAAAAGCCGTTCAGGCTGCACAGAAGGCAATTGAAGCAGGAAATTGTCCGGTGGAAGCAGTGCCGGAATTAAAGCCGGTATTTCAGGCGGTTCATACTCTGTATCCGGATGTGGACAGAAGCAATACAGGAGTCGGCAGTACGATTTTCGCTGTCAAGCCGGGAGACGGTTCCGCCAGAGAACAGGCGGCTTCCTGCCAGAAAGTACTTGGGGGCTGGGCGAATATTGCTAACAGTTATGCGACAAAGCGTTACCGCTCCAATCTGATTAACTGGGGTATGCTTCCCTTTCTCATTGACGAGGGAGAGCTTCCGTTTGCCAATGGGGACTATCTGTTCCTGCCGGATATTGCGGAAGCGGTGAAAAACAAAGCAACGGAAATAAAAGCGTATGTGGTCAAAGAGGGTCTGGAGGAATTTACCCTGAGACTGGGAGAGATGACAGATGACGAGAGAGAGATTATTCTTAAAGGATGTCTGATCAATTATAACAGGGTTTAAAGAAGCGATGCCGGCAGAAAGGAAGCGTTCCTGTCTGCCGGCATGATCATTTATCTGCCGTTTGTTTTCTGTGTACTTCATTGTGTTTCAGCATGTCCGTCCGCCGTTTCGGGGGATTCGTCTTCTGCCCGGCTCAGAGAAAAGATGAACTCTGTGCCGACCCCTTCCGTGCTGATGACGTTTATATTCTCGTCATGAAGCTGAATGATTTCTTTTACAATCGCAAGGCCGAGTCCGGTTCCTTTCTTGTCTTTTCCTCTGGATGCATCGCTCTTATAAAAACGTTCCCATATCTTTTTCAGGCTGTCTTTCGGAATGCCTGCACCGGTATCCCGGACTGAGACGAAGAGCTTTTCAAATTTCAGCGTTGTCTCAATCGTGATGACGGAGTCGGGCCGGCTGAATTTGATAGCGTTGTCAATAAGGTTATAGAGCACCTGCTGGATCTTGCCCATATCGGCGTAAACATAGGATTCCCAGTCTGTGAAAAGCAGTTCGATGGAGATATGCCTGGCTGTACAGGTTCCCTCAAAGGTTGCTGCGGTATTTTTGATTACCGTGTTAATGTCGAATCGGGTTTTACACAGGCGGTGCTGTTTTGGGTCCATGGAATTCAATGTCAGAAGTCCGCTGGTCAGTTTGGTCAGGCGTTCGGTCTCCCGCAGGACAATATTTAAGTATTTCTCCTGCAGTTCAGGAGGAATGGTACCGTCCAGCATGGCCTCAATGTAGCCTTTGATGGAGGTCAGAGGGGATCGGAAATCGTGGGAGATGTTGGATATCAGTTTTCGCTGATCTTCATCATGATCTTTCAGTGATTCCGCCATAAAATCCATTGTGTCTGCCAGAAATCCCAGTTCGTCTTCCCGCTCCATATGGATTGGAGTGCTGTAATTGCCAAGGGCGTACTCTCCGGCGCCTTTTCGGATGCGACATATGGGAAGGCAGATGGTCAGCCAGTTGAAAATCGCAAGAAGAAGCGCAAGCCCCAAAAGAAGGATCATGGTGATATAAAATGGGAGTAGGTAGCCTTCTTTTTCTCTGATAATAACAGACATGGGGGTGTGAATGGCGATATAACCGCGTACATGATAGTTATGCGTGACGGGAACCAGTACACTCAACGTTTCCTCGGAAAACATACCGAAGAAATCTCCGGTCATATAATATTTGCCGCCCGGGAGAACGGAATTGAATTCCGGTATGGTCTGATGTTCCTGTGAAATGCCGGAGGCGCCGGAGTCCAGAATCAGTTCTCCGTCCCGGCTGATCAGCCAGATACTGGCATCCAGATAGATGTCCAGGGAGGTCAGATGGGACTGAATGGCCGAGAGTGTCTTTCGATTTTCCGGTTCTTCAAAATAATTTGCCATATACTGATCGGACAGCCAGATTCCTTCCTGATAAAAAGCGTCGGCTTTGGCGGATACCGCGTTCTCCATCATCAGTCTGGAAGTGACGGTGGAGATGCACAGAAAGCAGCATAAACCGAACACAAAGAAGGAAAGGGTATATTTGATGTTCAGGGAAATATGCATTATTTCACCTCAAATTTGTAACCAATGCCCCAGACGGTTGCAATCCGCCATGATTCGTGGTCCTTGATCTTTTCACGGAGTCTCTTGATGTGTACGTCAACTGTGCGGGTATCTCCGATATATTCATAACCCCAGATATGATCAAGAAGCTGTTCTCTTGTAAATACCTGATTCGGTGATGAGGCAAGAAAATAGAGAAGCTCCAGTTCTTTGGGGGGCATATCTACGGTTCTGCCCTGATAAACGACAGAATAATTACTCTGATTGATTACCAGATCCGGGTACTGTACCAGCCTGGAAGAAGGTGAGGCGTCTGTTTTGGCAGGCTGAAAACGGCGGAGGACCGCCTTGACTCTTGCAACCAGTTCTTTGGAATCAAACGGTTTGATCATATAATCATCCGCGCCCAGCTCGAGGCCAAGGACTTTGTCGAAGACTTCTCCCTTGGCGGAGAGCATGATAATCGGCGTATTGGAACGGGAACGGATCTCCCGGCAGACCTGGTAACCGTCGATTCCCGGAAGCATCAGATCCAGAAGGATCAGATTGGGCTGAAAGGTATTAAAGACCTGCAGAGCCTGTTCTCCGTCTTCTACGATCTGCACTTCATAAAATTCTTTCGTCAGGTACAGGGAGATCAGTTCGGCAATATTTGCATCGTCGTCTACGATTAATATTTTCTGTTTGGATGGCATGGGGTGTCAGTCTCCTTTATTTCATTTGAATTCGGCAATAGTAACACCGGCGTCGCCCTCTCCAAGAGAGCCGAGACGGTAGGTTTTTACATATTTGCAGCGTTTCAGGTGCTGTGAAACCGCATTTCTAAGGGCGCCGGTACCTTTCCCGTGTACGATTCGAACGCTGGGCACGTGGGCGAGATAAGCATCATCCAGGTATTTATCCAGATGGCCGATCGCTTCATCTACAGTCATACCGATCAGATTGATTTCCGTACTGACAAGGGAAGATTTTGACACTTTGATCTTTCCGCTTCCGGATATCGGAGCACGACCTTTCGGCAGTTCGGCTTCACCGATATATTCAAGGTCACTGATATGAACCTGGGATCGGAGAATGCCCATCTGTACAAACAGGTCCCCTTTGGCGTTGGGCAGCGTGCTGATGGTTCCTTCGAGGTTCAGACTCAGGACTTTTACCCGGTCGCCGATATGAAGAGATGCAGCCTGTACTTTTTTCTTTGGTTTTTGGGCTTTTGCCTGCATACTGCTTTCTGTGGACTTGATTTTTTCCCGAAGACGTGCCCGTTCGGCTTCCATCTCTTTGGCGGAGATGCCGTTTTTGCCGAATTTGTGAAAATTTTTCATGGTTTCATCCGCGTATTCTTTTGCTTCACGCAGGATGGCATTGGCTTTTTCGTTGGCTTCTTTTAATATTTTTTCTTTTTGAGCATCAATGCGGTCCTGTTTTTTCTGAAGCGCGTTGCGCAGCGTTCGGATCTCTTCTTTGTAGCGCGCAATATCGGCCTGTTCCTTTTCCAGTGTGACACGACTGTTCTCCAGTTCGGCGATCACATCCTCAAAATTCTCGTCCTGAGCGCTGATCTGCTTTCTGGCATCTTCAATGAGATGTTCCGGAAGTCCCAGTCTGGAAGAAATGGCGAATGCGTTGCTTTTTCCGGGAATTCCGATCAGCAGCCGATAGGTGGGGCGCAGGGATTCCACATCAAATTCGCAGCAGGCGTTCTCCACGCCGTCTGTAGAAAGCGCGTAGATCTTTAATTCACTGTAATGGGTGGTCGCCATGGTGCGAATACCCTGACGGTGCAGATGATCCAGAATAGAGATGGCAAGAGCAGCGCCTTCCGTAGGATCGGTACCGGCTCCCAGTTCATCAAAAAGGACCAGAGAGTTTAAAGTGGTATCCCTGAGGATCGATACGATATTGCTCATATGCGAAGAAAAGGTACTAAGACTCTGTTCAATGCTCTGTTCATCTCCGATATCTGCGAAAATATTGTCAAATACCGCCAGTTCGGAACGTTCGAAAGCCGGAATGTGGAGTCCCGCCTGTCCCATGAGCGTGAAAAGACCGACTGTTTTGAGGGAAACGGTTTTTCCGCCTGTATTGGGGCCTGTGACGATCAGAAGATCGAAATCTTTCCCCAGACGAATCGTGACAGGAACGACTTTTTTCTGGTCCAGCAGAGGATGGCGTCCGTCTTTGATCTGTATTCTTCCCTCTGTATTGAAAAGGGGCATGGTGGCGTTCATCTCTTTGGCCAGTGTGGCTTTGGCAAAGATAAAGTCCAACCGTACAAGCAGCTGATAGTCTTCCGCAATCAGCTCCATGGATCCGGCAGCGGTTTCGCTTAAGACTGCCAGCACCCGTTCGATCTCCCGCTGTTCTTTGATCTGCAGTTCCTTATAATCGTTATTCAGCTTTACTACCGCCATAGGTTCGATAAACAGAGTGGAGCCGGTAGAACTCTGATCGTGGATCATGCCGGGTACCTGATTCCGGTATTCTGCTTTTACCGGAAGGCAGTAGCGGCCATCTCTCATAGTGACAACGGCATCCTGCAAATAAGTGCGGACAGAACCATTGACCATGGAATTCAGCGTACTGTGTACTTTGTCATCCATCTGCCGCATGGAGCGCCGAACCTGGAGCAGCGCGGCGCTGGCGTCATCTGCCATGGCATCGTCTGCGAGGATACAGCGTCTGATCTCAGAGGCCAGAGAAGGAACAGGTTCCAGCAGTTCAAAGAGATCAGAGAGGGAATCGCGGGTTTCGTTGTCAGAGTCGTTCTGCCCGTACTGCTTCACCTTTTTGGCAGTTTCCAGAAGAGACATGATGTGCAGAAGTTCTCCCATGCCGAGGACGCCTCCGATTTCCAGACGTTTTAGGGAGCTGCGGACATCCCGGATTCCTCCAAAATACAGACTCCCATTCTGACAGATCCGGCGCAGTGCGTCGGCTGTTTCCGTCTGCATGTTCCGAATGTCCGGCAGAGAGTCGGAGGGAAGAAGACGGATACAAAGTTCCTTTGCTCCTTCCGATGCGGCATGGCCGGACAGTATATGAATAATTTTATCAAATTCCAGTTTTACTAATGCTTTCTGATTCATAAAAACCTCCTGTTGCTATAACCATCATACCGCATTTGGGGCAGATTGAAAAGGAGAAGTTGCAATGTTTTGGCGCTGTTTTGAGATCGCTCGCCAAAAGAGTTGCAGTGGACAGGGAAACAAAAATCAGGTATAATAGATAGCAGTTACAGGCCATCCGGGAGGAGGATACCGCTATGGCAGAGGGGAACGAGAATCGAAAACGGTCGTTTATTCAGGAGACGGTCAAGCAGAAGCGTTTTTATCAGAATCGGATTGTGCATCGACTTGCGGGTTCTGTTATATCAGGGGTTCTTTTTGCGCTTGCGGCGCTTGCGGTCTGGAAGATTGCGGTTCCGTATCTTACTCCTGAGACAGAACAGCCGGAGGCACAGCCCATTACGCTTCCGGAGCCGGAAGAACAGCAGCCGGAGGAGGAGCCTCCGGTGTATATTATGGAACAGGTCAGTATTGAGCTGGAAGATTATAAGAAAATGTATCAGCAGCTTATGCAGATTGGCAGTCAGGTGGAGAAGAGTCTGGTGAATGTTTCGGCAGTCATTGTAGATACGGACTGGTTTGACGAGACATATACAAGCCGGAGTTCGGTGTCCGGTATGCTGGTGGGGGACAATGGCGTAGAGCTTCTGATTCTGACGAGTTATGAGAATGTAGAGGAATGTGAAAGTCTTCTGGTTACTTTTTATGACCATACGACCGCATCTGCTGTTTTAAAAAAATACGATAAAAATACAGGGCTTGCGATACTGAGCGTGAATTTAAGCGAAATCTCAGAGAGCACGCGCGAAGTAATTGTGTATGCGGATATCGGTTCTTCCAGAACGCTTCGAAGCGGCGAACCGGTGATTGCGGTAGGCAGCCCGGGCGGTAATTACGGTTCTGTCCTGTATGGGAATCTGACCAGTGTATCGCAGTCGGCAAGCCTGTATGACGGAAGTTACAATGTGCTTACGACTGATATGGCAAAAGCGCGTTCCGGCAGCGGCGTGCTGGTTACGTGGAGCGGGAAGATTATAGGACTGATCCAGAACCGCTGTGAGGTGACGGGACAGAACAATACAATTCAGGCCTATGGAATCTCAGATATTATGGATGTGATTGAGCATTTATCCAACAATCAGGACATAGTATATATGGGGATTGTCGGGGCGGATGTGACAACTGCCGTGTCAGAGACCGAAGAAATTCCTATCGGTGTCTACGTATCGGAGGTGGAACTGGATTCTCCTGCAATTCAGGCCGGAATCCAGCCGGGGGATATTATTACCTCCATGAGCGGACAGCCGGTTACGAATCTTAAAGACGTAATGGCGATTTTGATGAAGTGTTCCAACGAACAGAACATTCAGGTTCTCTGCAAGCGCCTGAATAAGAACGTCTACCAGGAACTGGAGCTGTCGGTTGATTTGAAAATCTTAGAGTAGGGAGATATAAAGAGCGTTATGAAATATATTGAGACCTTTCGGGAAGGGGAACGGGTGAACGGGATCTATCTGTGCAAATCCCGCCAGATGGCTTTGACCAAAGCCGGAAAGACTTATGAGAATGTGATTTTCCAGGATAAAACAGGAATTGTGGATGCGAAGATCTGGGACCCCAATTCACGGGGAATTGAGGCATTTGAAGCGCTGGACTATGTGGATATTGTGGCTGATGTAACCTGCTTTCAGGGTCAGATCCAGCTGAATGTCAAAAGAGTGAGAAAGGCACAGGAAGGAGAGTACCATCCGTCCGACTATCTGCCGGTCAGCGCAAAAAACATTGACGGGATGTATGAAGACCTTTTGGGTTTTATAGATCAGGTAGGCAGTCCGTTTTTGACGCAGCTTTTAAAGCGCATCTTTGTGGAGGATACGGAGTTTGTGAAGGCATTCAAATTCAGCAGCGCGGCCAAAAGTGTGCATCATGGATTTGTGGGAGGACTCCTGGAACATACGCTGAGCGTTACCAGGCTGTGCGACTATTATATTCATACATATCCCATGCTGAATGCAGATCTTCTGTATACTGCGGCGATATGCCATGATATTGGAAAGGTGTATGAGCTTTCGCCATTTCCGGAAAATGATTATACAGATGCCGGGCAGCTTTTGGGGCATATTATGATCGGTGCGGAGATGGTAGGGACACAGATCCGCCAGATTCAGGGATTCCCGGTAAAACTGGCGAATGAACTGAAACACTGTATTCTGGCGCATCACGGCGAGCTGGAGTATGGTTCGCCGAAGAAACCGGCGCTTCTGGAAGCGATAGCGTTGAATTTTGCAGATAATACCGATGCGCATATGCAGATGATGATGGAAGCGCTGAAAGCAGGCGGAGAGAATCAGGGGTGGCTTGGTTACAACCGTCTTCTGGAATCCAATATCCGGCGTACGGGGAAATGACAGCATGAAAAAAGATGATTTGATTGTATTGAAAATAGAAGATATGGGGATTAACGGGGAAGGCATCGGAAAGCTTGATGGCTTTCCCTTCTTTGTCAAGGACGCTGTGACAGGAGATGTAGTCGAAGCGAAGGTGATGAAGATGAAAAAGGGATATGGATATGCCAGACTTTTAAACATTGTAGAACCGTCTGCGATGCGCAGAGAGCCGAAGTGTGCGTATGCCCGCCAGTGCGGTGGATGCCAGCTTCAGGCCCTTGCGTACGCGGCCCAGCTGGATTATAAAGCGAGAAAAATTCAGAATAATCTGATTCGAATCGGCGGATTTGAGGGAATGTCAAAGCCGGAGATCATAGGAATGGACGAGCCGTGGAGATACCGTAATAAAGCGCAGTTTCCGTTCGGAACCGACCGCAGCGGGAATACGGTGACCGGCTTCTATGCTGCGAGAAGCCACACGATTATCCCGAGTACGGAGTGCTGGCTCGGAGCAGAAGAAAATCGTCTGGTTTTGGAAAAAGTGCTGGCGCATATGAAGAAATACCGGGTATCGGCCTATGATGAGAAAAGCGGACAGGGGCTGGTCCGTCATGTGCTGATCCGCAAAGGGTTTTCAACCGGGGAGATTATGGTCTGTCTGATTCTGAATGGGCGGAGAATGAAAGCTTTGGAGGAGCTTGCAAAGTCCCTTTGCCGGATTCCGGGGATGACAAGTATTACAGTTAATGTGAATATGGAGAATACCAATGTTATCATGGGAAAGGAGATATTGCCGGTCTGGGGGCAGGAGTACATTACGGATATGATCGGCGATATCAGATATCGGATTTCGCCGCTGTCTTTCTATCAGGTAAATCCGGTACAGACAGAGAAGCTTTACGAAACGGCGCTGGAATATGCGGACCTGAAGGGAACGGAAACGGTGTGGGATCTGTATTGCGGAATCGGAACGATCTCCCTGTTTCTGGCAAAGAGGGCAGGACAGGTATACGGGGTAGAGATTGTGCCGGAGGCTATAGAAGACGCCAGAGAAAACACACGGATCAATGGAATCAGGAATGCGGAATTCTTCGTAGGAAAGGCGGAGGAAGTGCTGCCGCAGAAATATGAGGAAGAAGGAATACGTGCCGATGTCATTGTGGTGGACCCGCCGCGTAAAGGATGCGATCCGGCCGCGCTTCAGACTATGGTCAGGATGCAGCCGGAGCGGATCGTATATGTAAGCTGCGACAGCGCGACGCTGGCGCGCGATCTGAAATACCTGTGCCAGGAAGGGTATGAGGTGCGGAAGGTGAAAGGGTGCGATATGTTTCCATGGACGGTGCATGTGGAGACAGTCTGCCTTCTGTCGAGAAAAGCCCAATAAATCAAAGGATTTCGCCATTTTGGAAATAAAATAGATGTGTGTTTCTGTTTCCGTAGAGTGATGATATAATCGGAGATTTACCCCAGGGGATAGGCTTTTTGGAACAGGAGATATACATTTTGGCGAAAGGATACATTTGGGCAAAAGTGGTTTTGTTAAAGGAGCGTATGATGAAGGAAATTAAACAGTTCGCAACCCAATTTCGAAGAGCGATTGATTTGGCTTTGGAAGCAGGGGAGTTTGATAATGACAGCATATATCGCAGATTTCCACGTGCTTGCTGCGGAGATACGAGTGATTTGTTAGCTCAGTATTTATTGGATAAAGGTATCAAAACAGATTATGTCTGTGGAACATATTGGGGTAAACCGGATGGAAACGGACAATCTCATGCGTGGCTGATGGTAGACAAACATATTATTATAGATATCACAGGTGACCAATTTAGTGGCAAGTCTACTTTTCTTAATTATGACAAATCAGTTTATGTAGGTGAGGGAGATGATTTCCATAGGCTCTTTGAGGTTGAAGATAGAGATGTTCATGAGCATCGTTGGTTGAGTGCTTT
>Ga0137306_101785_pt1 | contig 20333 bp, 17 predicted proteins | sample Inofroosms_March_FD_97187 | JGI IMG/M metagenome (GOLD analysis project Ga0137306, IMG submission 97187) | Mouse cecal microbial communities from Vienna, Austria - N-Acetylneuraminic and N-Acetylglucosamine D2O microcosms_March | ecosystem: Host-associated > Mammals > Digestive system > Large...
ATATCAGGAAGGAAATAACCGGATTAATATAGAAATTCCCGGTGTTTCCGATGCAAATGAAATTCTGGAAGAACTCGGAAAGCCCGGCTCTCTGGAATTTCAGAATGAAGCAGGGGAAACCCTTGTGACAGGAACTGACATTAAAAATGCCCAGGCAGGTACCTACAATGATAATATGGGCGCCCGCCAGTACGTGGTGGAACTGACGCTGACAGACGAAGGTGCTGAAAAATTTGCCAAAGCCACCGCGGACAATGTGGGAAAAACCCTGCCCATTGTCTACGACGGACAGACTATCAGCGAACCTGGAGTAGATGAAGCAATCACCGGCGGAAAAGCCCAGATTGACCATATGGAAAGTTTTGAGGCTGCGGAGGAGCTGGCCTCCACCATCCGAATCGGTTCCCTTTCTCTGGAACTGGAAGAACTCCATTCCAAGGTGGTAGGCGCACAGCTGGGAGAAGAAGCTATTTCCACCAGTCTGAAAGCGGCATTAATCGGTCTGATACTGGTTATGCTGTTTATGATAGTGATGTACCGCGTGCCGGGATTTACCGCCAGCATTGCTCTGGTACTCTATTCCGCGCTGACCGTATGGGCGCTGTGGATTTTTGATATTACCCTGACATTGCCTGGTATTGCAGGTATTATCCTGTCCATCGGTATGGCGGTGGGCGCCCACGGCATTATATTTTCCCGAATCCGTGAGGAAATCGGAGCGGGAAAAACCGTAAATTCCGCTATTAAAATCGGATATGCCAAAGCCCTTTCCGCTATTCTGGACGGTAACATTACCACATTGATTGCGGCAGTGGTACTGGGAACCCGCGGTTCCGGTTCCGTCAAAGGCTTTGCCTACACACTGGGCATCGGTATTGTACTGTCCATGTTTACGGCCCTGGTTATCACCCGCTGGCTGATGAAATGCTTCTATGCGCTTGGAGTCCAGGATGCGAAATTTTACGGTGAAACCAAAGAACGCAAAACCATCCGGTTCCTGCGGAAACGCGTGCTGTTTTTTGCCATATCAGGGTTGTTGATTCTGGCAGGAGCTGTGGGTATGGGAATCAATAAATCCAAAGACGGAAATATTTTAAATTACAGCCTGGATTTTGTAGGCGGAACTTCCACCACCGTGACTTTCAATGAAGATTATTCCATCAATGAAATTGATGAGAAGATTGTTCCCGTTGTGGAAGATGTTACAGGAGACCCCAACGTCCAGACACAGAAAATTGAAGGTACTAACCAGGTGGTAATCAAGACACGTTCTCTGGAACTGGCAGAGCGTGAATCCCTGAATCAGGCGCTGATTGAACAGTTCGGCGTCAGCGAAGACGGAATTATTGCGGAAAATATCAGTTCTACCGTAAGTAATGAGATGAAATCCGACGCAATCTGGGCAGTGGCAATTGCAACGGTATTCATGCTGATTTATATCTGGTTCCGGTTTAAAGATATCCGTTTTGCAGGAAGCGCCGTCATTGCCCTTCTGCACGACGTGCTGGTGGTACTTGCATTTTATGCCATTGTAAGAACCTCCGTAGGAAATACATTTATTGCATGTATGCTGACCATTGTAGGCTATTCCATCAATGCCACCATTGTTATTTTCGACCGTATCCGCGAGAATCTGGGCGGAGCGAAGAAGAAGGATGCGGACAGCCTGATGGAAATTGCCAACCGGAGTATTACCCAGACGTTGTCCAGAAGTATCAATACTTCTCTGACCACCTTTATTATGGTATTCGTGCTGTTTATTCTGGGCGTCAGCTCCATACGGGAATTTGCCCTTCCGCTGATGGCAGGTATCATCTGCGGCGCTTATTCTTCCGTATGTATCACCGGTGCACTGTGGTATGTGTTTAAAGTGAGATTTGCAAAAAAATAGACAAAAATCCCTTCAGGATAAATAAACCGGGGCGCTTTCGTGCAGAGAGCGCCCCATTATTGAGGGATTCAGAGAGTGGAAGAGACTGGCTATTTTGTCCAGTCTCTTCTTCTGTATAAAGCAGCTCCAATTGCCGTGCATATTACCGCAACAGCTCCCAAAATGCTCAGTTCCTTTCCGTGCAGACTGAGATTATCTCCGGCAAAAACTCCCTGCATTAAATCAACGGCATACGTCATGGGCAGAAAGGAAGAGATTTTTTTAATGGTGTCGGGGAACATAAAATCCGGCATGGTTGCACCGGACAGGAACAACATAATAAAATAGCAGAGATAACAGAGCAGGGATGTGCTTTTTAAGTCCCACCCAATAGCAGTAAAAAGAAATCCCATGGAAAACATGGCCGCTATGGAAAACAGCAGCCCTGTCAGAACAGAGAGAAAACTGCCTTTTATCTGTATCTGATAAAGCAGTATTCCGGCGGCTGTCAGGATGGCAATCCCTGCCAGCGTCATGAGAAAACTGATGAATATCTGTGCGGATATGATACTTTTCTTTCCCGCGGGGGTAGCGTCAAATCTTTTGTAGATTTTTTTCTCTCTGTAACCGGATAAGGTCAGAGGCAGAGACATCAGACCGGTAACTCCTGTTACCATGACAGCATAAGCCGGTACGGAGATGTCCATCATGCCGGTGTCCGTTCCCTCATAGACAGGGGCGTTTCCATAAATTCCTCCGAACAGAAGAAGCATTAATACAGGAAACACAAGAGCGAAGAAAAAGCTGAAAAAATCCCTCAGAAACAATTTTAATTCTGTTTTGCATATTACGGTAAATACTTTCATAATATCCCCTCCATAGTCAGACCGGTTGTTTTCGGTGCAATCATAAAATAAAGTTTTTCCAGAGAGACAGGTTCTTCCCATTCATGCCGGGGAAGGCGCCTTTTCACATATTCCCGGAATTCTCCCTGGGTTCCGAAGAACTGCTGTTTTCCTTTTTCCAGAAAGAGGATTTTATCTGCAAGGGCTTCTACCTCGTCCAGATAATGGGACACCATAAGAACAGCTACGCCGCTTTTTCTGATATTTTCAAAGCTGAGCCACATATTCTGCCTTACCTCCGGGTCAAGACCTGTAGTTAATTCATCCAGCACCAGAAGTTTTGGACGTCCCATAAGGGAAAGGATGATGGACAGCCGCTGTCTCTCTCCGCCGGACAGTTTGTGAACCGGGTGCTTTCTTTTTTCATTCAGTCCCATCTGGGTCAGCAGTAAATTCCAGTCAGCGGGCCTGTCATAAAAAGAAGCAAACAGCCGGCATAGTTCCTCTGTTCTGATTTTCAGAGGATATTCCGATTCCTGAAGCTGGACGCCCATTTCCTTATATATCTCCCTGCGGCAGAGCCAGGGATCTTTTCCGAACACCCGAATCAGTCCGCTGTCCGGTTTTCGCAGGCCCTCTATGCATTCCATCGCAGAAGTCTTTCCGGAGCCGTTTTGTCCGATGACGGCCACAATCTCTCCGGATTTTACGGAGAAGGAAATATCCTGAAGGGCATGTAACTTTTTGTATGTGAGATTCAGACGTTCCACCTGTACCAGTTCCTGTGTCATAGTAATTCCTCCCTGTTTTTATGTTACTGCCATTTTATAACGGAGAGGGAACAGAAACAACAGGTGGGGCGGGAGCGGCAGCCCGCGATGTGCAAGCGGTAGAATTTCATGTCTGAAATGCAGGTAGCAAAGGTTCCCCTGTGGTATAATAATCAGGAAAGGAGCCGCATCTATGAAAGTTGAATGTAAAATCAGTAAAGAGTATAAAGAGCCCTGTGCGGTTCTTTATATCAATAGAATGACTGAAACAATCGGGAAAATTATTTCCATGCTGGAAAAAGAACATACGGACTCTCACGCTCTGATTGCAGCAAAAGACAGGAAAACTTACTTTATCAGGCCGGAAGATATCTCATTGATACGAACGGAAGGCCGGGAAATTGTCTGTTATGATAAAATTAAAAACAGATATGTGCTGGATAAACCTCTGTATGAACTGGAAAACATGCTTGATGTCCGTTTTGTGCGTATTTCAAAATCGGCCATTGCCAATATCAATCAGATTAACCATGTGGAAGCAGGGTTTAACGGGACCATGGAGCTGGTTATGAAAAACGGCGTCACAGATTATATTTCCAGAAGTTTTCGCAAAAGTTTCAAAGAAAGGCTGGGACTGCAATGAAATATACGGTAAAACTGGTGATAAAATATATATTGTCCGGAATTTCTCTGGGCTGTACCTTCTTTGTGATGATGTGTCTGTTTTGCTTTTTATGGGACGGAGAAGGCATATGGATGATGATATGTAAAGATTTTGCAAGGCAGTCTGCCGGTGCCATGATAATCGGCATTGCCTGCGGCGGAACAGCAGTGGTCTATCAGTTCGAACGACCCTCTGTTTTCTGGAAAACAGTCATACATTTTTGTGTGGGAATGGGGGTGTTTTACCCTGTGGCGGTTACTTTGGGCTGGATTCCCTTTCATCCGGACAGGGTCCTCCATACGGTACTGCAGTTTTTATTTTCCTGCGGTATTTTCATGGCAATCTGGGCCTGCTTCTATCTGTTTAACCGAAAAGAAGCCAGGAAAATCAATCAGAGACTGAAAGAACTGGAACAGAATCATTCTGCTACTTATAAATGACAACCCTGTCTCCGGTGTAAATGCGGGTACTTCCCTGGGGAATCAGATTTTCATCTCTCCGTTTAATCAGGGCAATCAGAAGATGTTCCGGCAGCTCCAGTTCCGCAATGCATTTTCCGCACCAGGGATGGGTGAGGGTAATCTGGATTTCTTTCAGTTTGCCGTCATTTTCGCTGTGGTAGGCCGGTACGCTTAAAATCAGGGTGTCTTCCGCATGAATCCGTGTGTTGCCGCGGGGAATCAGAGTTTCGTTTTCCCGTTTTATCATCAGAGCAAGGGAGCCGGTGGGAAAGCTCACTTCCCCAACCAGGCGGTTTTCCCAGTTATGCCCTTCTGGTATGTACATTTGCATCAGAGTCAGCTCCGAATCATCCTGATAGTCGTTGAAGGTTTTGCGGATGTCGGAAGTATTGTCCACCATATCCAGTCTGCGGGCGGCCAGAGGAAGGAGAGAGCCCTGAATGGCCACAGAAAGCATGGAAATGAAAAATACAATGTGGAACAGGTCATGCTCCAGGCTTACGCCGCTGGCAATGACCATAATGGCGAACACGATGGAAGCAGCCCCTCGCAGCCCCGACCAGGAAATCAGGATACATTGCCTCAGAGAGGGGCGGAACGGGGGCAGCAGCAGGAACACAGCCGCAGGCCGGGCAGCCAGGGTAAGGAACAGGGCAATGGCCAGGGAAGGAAGAAAAATTCCCGGCAGCCGGTGAGGGAATGCAAGAAGTCCCAGCAGGAAGAAAATCAGTATCTGGGCCAGACCGGTAATCCCGTCAAAAAAGTGTACCAGCGTGATTTTATTGCTGATGTGGCTGTTCCCAAGAATAATTCCGGTCAGGTATACGCTTAAGTAACCGTTTCCGCCGATTACGGTGGGAAAGGCATAGGACAGCAGTGCCAGGGCAATTACGAAAACAGTATCCATCCCTTCGGAAACAATGTCCCCTTTCTGGAGGACTGCAATTCCCACATATGCATTGAAAATTCCGATTACCGCTCCGAACGTAATCTGTGCAAACATCATAACCGGAATAGAAGTGCCCGTATCGCCGGTAATCATGGCCAGGGCAATCATGGTAAGCATATAGGCCATGGGGTCATTACTTCCGCTTTCAATTTCCAGCAGCGGGGCGGTGGAGTCTCTCAGGTTCAGATTTTTGGAGCGGAGAATGGAAAATCAGAGCCGAATATCATACCCAGGGCCATGAAGCACAGCAGTGCAGGCATACCGAATTTACTGGAAAAGCGGTTTGCGATGATACAGGAGAGGATGACGGCGCAGCACAAAAGAAGCATAATCGCCATAAATATTCGTCCTTTCTGTGATGAATTGAAGAATTTAAAACATATACTCTTATTATAGCATACTCGAAAAAGAAATACTGTGAAAATTTTGTTAAAAGAACAAAGAAGCCTGGTGCGACAGGATAAAAAAAGAAACGCCGGAAATGCCAATAAACAGACACTTACAGCGTTCCATAATAATTGATAAAAGTCATATCATAAATTCAGCAGAAAGAATTATTCCTCTACATCCTCTGCTTTTTTGCCTGCCCAGTCATCGAATTTATCCATAACTGCATCGTAAGTTCTCTGGGAAATATCAGGCAGTTTGGAGCCCCATGCTCCGGTAGCAGCTTTGAAACCTTTTTCAAAAGCAGCTTTCATTTCTTCGATTTTGGAAGTATCTCCGCCGGTCAGAGCCTTTGCAAATTCCACAATACGTTCGGAAGTCTGCTCTACGCCCCAGTATCCGTCCTCTGCGATGTCAGCCTGAGCCTGAGCCTTTACATCAGCGCTTACGGTATATTTACCGCTGGCAAGGAATTTCCACATATCATCAGCCTGGCCGATTTTGGTTCCCTGGCTGGTCATCATCTTCTCTACCAGACTCCTGAGCTGTGCAGTTCTGGTCTCGGTATCTCTCTTCATCCGTGCGATGATTTCGTCTTTGGAGTAAATGCTGTTTTTAGCAGGTGTTTTGGTATCATTGTTCTTCTCATATACCACGCCCTTATCAGCGGCAGTATTTTTGGAAGATTCGGTATTCTCAGCAGCTTTGGTGGTATTCTGCTGAACAGGTGCGGTATATGCCGCAGCACTGCTGTTTACATTATTCACACTGTTTACGCTCATAGTATTGTCCCTCCCTGGTATATAAATGGTTATCCATAACTTTTACTTCTTATCAATTATATCGGAACCCAGAGGAAAAAATTAACACTTTATCCGATTATTTTGCATTTTGTACCTGACGGATCAGGTCATAATTGCTGTCTTTTGCTTCCACAAAACCGGTAACCGGAGTGGTAATGCCGGAGAAGTCCGTAAAGCTGGTAAATGCTTTTTTCAAAAGCTCAATCCGTTCCGGATTCATATTTTTACTGAAAGCGATGGCGTCCTTCTGGATATTTCCCGTGGTGGAAATAATATTAATGCCGGACATGTCGGTTCCGGACTTCTGCATTTTCTCATAGGCTTCGTTGTAGGTGGCTCCCGCATCAAATTCACCGTTCAGAACGCCCTGGATTACCTGGTCATGGCTGCCTGCAAAGGAAACGGCTGAAAAAATGTTTTCCGGGTCAAGACCAGCTTCTTTGATGCTGTGTCTGGCATACAGATAACCGGAAGCGCTGTTTTTATCCACGTAGGCAAAGGTTCTGCCGGGTAAATCCTCCAGAGTCTCAATACCGGAATCATTTCTGGTAATAATATAGCCATTATAATAATCTTTGCCGTTGATTAACGGAGTGGCAATGGGAATCAGCGGGGTCATCTCAGCCGCAGTGATATAGGCAAAAGGTGAGAACCAGCCTCCGTCCATGGTACCCTTCTGAATCTGGTCGCCCAGAGAAAGGTAATCCTTTACGATAATAATTTTTACTTTCAGTCCCAGAGATTCAAAGATACGGGCCAGTACCGGCTGATACATGTTCTTGATATCATTGGGAGAAGTAAAGGGATTGATACCGATTACAATTTCATTTTCATTTTTGATGGAACACATGCTGTACTGAAGATTTTCACACATGGAACTGATGTTGTCACAGCAGGACAGCAGGGTATCTGTTTTTTTCTGATGCTGGGCAATCAGTGCTATGGATTCATGAGACTGGTTGGCAGAGGTGGAAATGGTGTCTGTCAGTTTGCCCAAAGCATCTGTTACGTCTGAGGATACTTCCACATTAGTCTGTGAAACAGCTGTCAGATTGCCCATATTGCGTTTGATATCTGTCAGAGAGTCATGGGTCCCGGTGAGGATACTTACGGTGCTTTCCACAAATCCGTTCAGTTTCTGAATGGAATCCTCGGAGTGTTTGGTGGATTCATGGCTGCTCTGAATATTTTCTTCCAGTTCTTTTACAATTTCTTCAATTTCATTGATAAAAGAATCCGTTTCATCGGAAAGTTTACCCACTTCTCCGGCTACAATGGCGAATGCTTTGCCCGCTTCTCCCGCATGGGCCGCGGTAATGGAAGCATTTAAAGAAAGCAGGGTGGTTTCCTCTGAGATATTCTTGATGTATTCCACAATTTTGTGAATGTTCCGGGAGGATTCCAGCAGTTTCAGATTGGTCTCCTGGGTAATCCGCAGGGTTTCATTCAAATCGTGAAGCATGTGATAGGTTTCTTTAATGGTTTCATTTTTTTCAGTGATGTTTTTCAAGATAACATCTGCTTTTTCTTCCACCAGCCGGATATGTTCATTCATGGTCTCACTGTTCTGGTTGACCTGCTGAATCTTTTCTTCCACGAAAGTGGCCTGTTCCAGGTTTTCGGCAGAGGAATCGGCAATCTTCTGATTATGGTGTACAAGGGTGGAAAATGCTTCTTTATTTTGTTTGGCAATCCAGAGCAGATGTTCCGTATCAAATCCAAGGGTCTCCATCATATCACCGATTTCGGTAATAATCCGCTCATGTTCTGCGACGGAGAGTTCGGTTGGGGATGACTCAGCTTTGGGCTGTTCATTAATTACGGGCTCCGGCTGCTGGGATTTTGCTAAAAAATTCTTGAACAAATGTCTCAGTCCCTTCCTAAAAGTGTGGTATGGTAACCTGTGTCAGTTCAGTAATGTACGCGGCCTGCTGCGGCGCATACAGATACCAGATTAAGTATAGCAGGAAGAAAATTATTATGCAAGACAACACATAAAAAAATGTGTCAAAATGTGACAAAAAAGTTGTCATTTTTCGGAAAATATTGACTTTTCCAGTGAAAAATGTTTAACTTATAACAGACAGTATGTATACAAAATACAGGAGAAACCATATGAAGGAATTAAGATTAAAAGCTCTGGCAAAGGTGAATCTGGGGCTGGACGTACTCAGGCGCCGGGAGGACGGATATCATGAGGTAAGGATGGTTATGCAGACCGTTCGGCTGTATGACAGGCTTATACTGCGCAGGAGGGAAAAGCCGGGGATTCAGGTAAAGACAAATCTGTATTATCTGCCGGACAATGAGAACAATCTGGTCTGTCAGGCTGCAAAACTTCTGCAGGATGAATTTGGACTGGAGGGCGGGATGGTCATCAGCCTCCAGAAGTTTATTCCGGTAGCCGCCGGCATGGCAGGAGGCAGTTCCGACGCGGCGGCGGTACTATATGGAATGAACCGGATGTTTCATCTGCAGCTTTCCAGAGAAGAACTGATGAAGCTGGGGGTTCGAATCGGCGCGGATGTGCCCTATTGTATTATGCGGGGAACCGCTCTGGCGGAGGGAATCGGGGAGCAGCTTTCCGCACTGCCGCCCATGCCGGAGTGCCAGGTGGTGATTGCAAGGCCTCCCGTCAGTGTGTCCACAAAATTTGTATATGAGAATCTGAAACTGGAGAAGGATACGGTGCACCCTGATATTGATATGCTGATAAAAGGCCTGAAGGAGAGGGATTTGCATCAGGTGGCCGCCCATATGGGAAATGTGCTGGAAAGCGTTACCATTCCCCGGTATCCGGTAATTGAGCAAATCAAGGAAGAAATGATGGCCGGCGGAGCCCTCAGCGCCATGATGAGCGGGAGCGGCCCCACAGTGTTCGGACTGTTTGAAGATAAGGAGAAGGCGGAGCAGACCTGTCAGGGACTGCGGCAGGGGACGCTGGCAAAACAGGTGTATCTGACAGAAATTTATAATACGTTTCGAACGGAGTCTGCAGGAAAAGAGGAGTAGAAAATGACGGACAGGCTGGAATTAAATATGAATGCATATCTTCCCCTGCGGGATGTGGTATTTCAGACGTTGCGGGAAGCCATTCTCAAGGGGGAACTAAAGCCGGGGGAGCGGCTGATGGAACTGCAGCTTGCCTCCAGGCTTGGGGTCAGCCGCACGCCCATACGGGAGGCCATTCGTATGCTGGAACTGGAAGGGCTGGCGGTGACCATGCCCAGAAAAGGGGCGGAGGTTGCCAGAATGACAGAAAAAGATATGGAGGATGTTCTGCAGATTCGAAAGGCTCTGGATGAGCTGGCGGTAGGACTGGCCTGCGATAACATGACGGAGGAATCGCTGGAACAGCTTCGTGCAGCTCTTAAGAATTTTGAGGAAAGTACAAGGAGCCGGGATGTGAAAAAAATTGCCCAGGCAGACGTGGAATTCCATGATACCATCTATCAGGCGGCAGATAATCCCAAGCTGGTGAACATGCTCAATAATCTGCGGGAGCAGATGTACCGCTACCGGGTAGAGTATCTGAAAAACGATGCGGTTTATCCCAGACTGATTGAGGAACATAAGAAGATTTATGAGGGTCTGAGACGCAAGGATAAGGAAACGGTAGTGGAAATTGTAAGCTATCATGTGATGAACCAGGAACTGGTGGTGAAAAATATTATTCAGGAACAGGAATAAAAAGGAAAATTCGGGAAACGATATACAGGAATGGTAAGAAAAGGGTAAGCAGTCATGCTTATCCTTTTTCTCTTACAGGAAAGCAGCCGCAAAGCGGCGATTCCCTGTAAGAGAAAAACAATGATGCGCAGCTCGCGGAGAGGTATATATTGCTGTGCAATCCCCTCAGGATTGAGGGGATGGGGAGCCCCTGTGGGTTTGCCCACTTTGTTCTTAGAAGGAGGATGATTATGCCAATGGAGATTACCCCGGATTTACAGGAAAATATCCGGAATTTTGAGACGCTTTTTTCTGATTGTGCAGATATTAAAAAACGAAAAATAAAAGTAGGGCAGAAGCTGGAAAAGGAGTGTTATATTGCCTATATTGAGGTGTCGGTCAGCAGCGTTGACTGGAAAGATTCGGCGGTGGGCAAAATTCTTGCCACACTGCGGGAGCTGCCGGAGGAGGAACTTGTCTCTTATGTAAAACAGAATGTGCAGGATATTTCTGATTCGGATCCATTTGAAACCATAGAGGATGCGGCTCAGGGTATGCTGACGGGAGACGCTCTGTTTTTCCTGGAAGGGTATGGAAAAGCCCTGAAGATTCCGGATAAGGGGTATCCTGGCAGAGGCGTATATGAAACGGAGTCTGAGAAGGTAATTCGAGGTTCCAATGAGGGATTTTCAGAATCCGTCAAGCTGAATACGGCTCTGATCCGAAAACGTCTCCGCAGTCCCCATGTAAAGGTAAAAGAGAGTTTTGCGGGAAAACGCACTCACACCAATGTAGATCTGGTATATATGAAAGATCTGATTTACCCCGGTATGCTGGAAGAAGTGGAAAAGCGTCTGGGGGAATTTGAAATAGACGGGGCCCTGGACAGCGGGATTATTGAACAGCTTACAGAAAAGAGAAAGTATTCCCCCTTTCCGCAGTTTCAGACCACCCAGCGGCCGGACCGGGCAGCCATGGCCATTCTGGAGGGGAGAATTGTACTGCTGTCAGATAATTCCCCGGTAGCTCTGATTCTCCCGGCCACCTATAATACCTTTATCCAGACCAGCGATGATTATTACAGCCGGTGGGAAATTGCTTCTTTTACAAGAATGCTCCGTTATCTGGCTTCCTTTCTGGCCATGACGTTTCCGGGACTGTATCTGGCCATGACCAATTTCCACACCCAGATTCTGCCTACGGATCTGCTGCTGTCACTGGCGGCGGCAAGGCAGGGAGTTCCTTTTCCGGCAGTGGTGGAAATTCTGCTGATGGAACTGGCCTTTGAGCTGCTGCGGGAAGCAGGAGTCCGGCTTCCGGGGGCAAATGGAAATACCATAGGGATTGTGGGAGGCCTGATTATCGGACAGGCTGCGGTGGACGCCAATATAGTAAGCCCTATTGTGGTAATTGTGGTGGCATTGACAGCCCTTTGTTCCTTCGCAGTACCCAATGAGGAATTTGCCACTGCATTCCGTATCCTGAAATTTCTGTTTATATTTCTGTGCGGGTATCTGGGATTTTTCGGTTTTCTGGCAGGAATACTGTACGTGCTGATACATCTGTCTCATCTGGAGAGCTTTGGCATTCCCTATCTGGCGCCTTTTGTGGGAGCAGATTTGAACGGATACCGGGACGAACGGGATACCTTTCTGCGTCTGCCCCTGGATTTTCTGAAAAAGAGGCCCATCTACACCAGAGACGGGGCCCGTACCAGACTGAAGCTGAAACAGGAAGAAAAAAAACAGTGAGGATTCACAAGGAGGTTATGTTCTATGTTTGCAGATAATCGGAAAATATCATTACGTCAGGTAAGACGGCTTCTGATTCTGGATATTTTCGGAATGAGCAGCCTGATGCTTCCGGGAATTCTTGCTTCCATGACCGGGGCGGACGGTCTGATCTGCCTGATTCTGGGAATGGCAGGAGGGCTTGTACTGCTCTGGCTGATGGGGAAAAACCTGCAGTATGTAAAAGAAAATTACTACAGCTATATGAAAGATACCGCAGGAGAACTGGTGGGAGATATTTTTATGGTTTTCTATTTTCTGTATTTTATCACTCTCTGCGGATTTGTGCTGTATCAGACTTCTTTGCTGGTACTGGTATGGCTGCTGCCGGAAGGTTCGGAATTCTGGGTGAATCTGCTGCTGCTGGCCCTTGCGGCTTATGGAACCGTTCGCGGCATTGAAGGCAGAGCCAGAGTTTATGAAATTATTTTCTGGTTTCTGGGGATTCCTCTGCTGGTCATGCTGATTCTGGCATTTCGGGAGGTTCGGACAGATTACTGGGCTCCTGTCTTTTATTCCGGCGGGGAAGATTTGCTTCGTGGGACCATTGCCAGCGGTATTTTTCTGCTGCCTCTGACAGCCCTTTTGTTTTTAAAGCCTTTCTGCAGACAGGAAGAGAAACTTGCAGCCGTCGGAAAAAGAGCTCTTATTGCTGTTACCCTGATGAACGGACTGATTTATCTGATTCTGCTTGGAGTGTTTGGACAGAATACCATGGGCGTGCTGAAGCGCCCGGTTATTACATTGATGAGTATGGTAAATCTGCCGGGAGGATTTTTCACCAGACAGGATGTGATGATGACCACCGTGTGGTTTTTTGCATTGTTTGCCCTGCTCCATACAGGGGTGTTTCAAAGCACTCTGATTTTGAAGGAACTGTTCCATGAATCCGGAAACCGGTACAGCATGTGTATTTCTCTGCCCCTGGCATTTTTTATCGGAATCGGATTTTTTCAGCAGCCCTTTCTGATGGAAGTATATGAAATTTATCAGAAATGGATTGTACTGCCCGGCATGGTGGCGATTTTACTGATACTTTTACTGGTTCATCATCTCAGAACACATTGGGAAAGTAAAAAGGAGGAGAAAGAATCATGCTGAAAAAAGGTCTGGTACTGGCGCTTTTTCTGGTTATGACAGCCGGCTGGACAGGATGTTCCGCCACAGAGCTGGAGCATCGGAGTTTTCCCCTGGCTGTGGGAATTGATTTGCAGGAAGAAAATGAGGAACCGGCAGAAGATCAGGTTCAGGAGGTGTTTCAGGGAAAGGCTGAGGAACCGCGGAATCTGGTGGTGAGCTTTGATTTTCCGGATCTGGCGCAGATTTCCGAGAAGGGCAGGACTGTGGAGACCGCCATGGGACTGTCTCTGGAAGGGACAGATATTTACCATGTGGAGAAATCCTATGAAAATAACACCAACCGGGTACTGGATTATAACCATATGAAAGCAGTGGTGCTGGGAGAAAATATTTTTTCGGATACGGTACAGCTTCGGGCCCTTCTGATGGCCTGGGAACAGCGGGAAGCCTCCGCCAGAAATACCAGCCTGCTGATTGGCAGCAGTTCTGCGGCAGAGATACTGAGCCTTACGGCGGAAACGGAAGGATCCATGGGAACTTATCTGGAGGAAATGCTGGAAAGCCAGAAGGATTTTAAACAGAATAAAATTGCCACAGTGGGAAATCTCATGAACCAGTGGCACAATCAGAACGAGCTGCTGCTGATTCCGGTGCTGACGGAACAGGGGAACCGTCCTGTGATTACAGCATACGGGGCGGTGTCGAATTTTCATTATGAAGGGACGATTTCGGTGGAGGAAGCCATGGAAGCCTGTCTGAGCCAGAATCTTCTGAATAAATTTACCTGTGAGATTTCCCGAAATGCGGTGATGGAAATTTCCGATATCCGGGTGCACAAAACCATAGAACAGGAGGGAGAAGTTCCGGTGGTCACTGTGTCTGTTTCAGGCCGGGGCAGAATCAAAGGCGGTCAGATTAATTCAATTTCAGAGCAGTACCAGTTAGAGCGGAAAACAGAAAAGCAGCTTACAGCAGAGCTTACGGAAACTGCGGAGAGGCTGAGAGAGAACTATGGAATCGACATGACCAACAGTTATATTTCTCTGGGAGCCCAAAACCGGGAGCTGTATAAAATGTACAAAGATTTTCCGGATACCTATAACCGGCAGGTACGGCAGGTATTTCAGGTGGATATTGCACTGCTGAACCGCGAATAAAGAAAATTTTCCAGACAGGAAATATCAGAAAACCATAAGAAAAAGGGGCCTTTTTCCCGCGGCGGAATAAAATAAAGAAATGGTATATCTTATGGAACATCAGCAGTTCAATAAGAATACGTTACCATTTTCTAACAGCAGTAATTCTGAACAGAAAAGGGGAAAAGTATATGGGAAATCAACTGGTATGGAATGAAAGGTATAATATTGGAATAGAGCTGATTGACAGAGAACATGAAAAACTGTTCCACATTTTGAATAAATTATTTGACTTTGGACGGCAGGAGGAAAAAAGCCACTGGGTCTGCCAGGAAGCCGTAAAATATTTTAAAGATCATGCCATTCAGCATTTTGCGGATGAAGAGGAGTATATGGACTCCGTTGATTATGCCGGACTGGCAACCCACAGACGTATTCACAAAAATTTCCGCGATCGAACCCTTCCTGCCCTTGAGCGGGAACTGGAGCAGACAGGTTATTCGGAAAGTTCCGTCAGTCATTTTCTCGGCGTATGCGCAGGATGGCTGGTCGGACATACTTTGGTTGAAGATCAGATGATTGTGAGCGGGGAAACGGTGAAACAGTGGGAAAATCTTCTGCCGGAAGAAGAACAGACTGTAATGGGACAGACAATTGCCGGTCTTTTGTACAGCATGTTTCAGCTTGATTCCCGGCTGGTCAGCAATTGCTATGGAGGGGAGAAATTCGGAGACGGCATTTACTATCGTCTGATATACAGCACGGAAGAAAAAAAGGAACTGGAATTCTTCCTGATTTTTGAAGAACAGGTAATTGTCAGCACCATCGGCAGCGTTATGGATTTAAAGGCAGAAGCGGTAAGCGTTATGCTGATGAACGTGGCGAGATATGTGGCGAGACAGCTTGTGGAGCGGGTGATCAGGCATTTTCCCTTATCAGAGCAGTTTGAAATAAAAGAAGAACAGCTTCTGACCTATGAGCAGTTTCACAGAATTTACGAGAAACAGAGCCCCCGGTTCAGCCTGCTGTTTGATACAGGGGCGGGATATTTTGCCTGCTGCGTGACTGCATCGGATGCCATACAGAGTGAGGGCGGAGCTGCCATTATTACGGAGAATGCCATGGCTGAGGTGGAGAAATATTTAAGTCAGGCCAGAAAAGAAAAGGCAACCGTAAGCCGGAAAAAGAAGATCCTTCTGGTAGATGATTCGGAACTTATGCTCAGGGCCATGCAGAGCCTGCTGGATAATGATTATGAAATAATCACAGCAAAATCCGGCATGTCCGCAATCAGGTCCATTACCCTGGGCAGGCCGGATCTGGTTCTTCTGGATTATGAGATGCCTGTCTGCAACGGAAGACAGGTTCTGGAAATGATCCGTTCGGAGAAAGAATTCAGAGATACGCCGGTGATTTTTCTCACAAACATGGTAGACCAGGAAAGTGTGCGGAAAGTCATAGCCCTGAAGCCGGAGGGTTATCTGCTGAAAACTCTGCCGGCAGAAGCAGTAAAAAAAGAAGTTGACCGTTTTTTTGAAAAGAGGTGTTCAGGCAAAAAACAAAAAAAACATGACTGACGGCAAAAATTACATTGCTTAATGGAATAGACCGGAAATTTCTGTCAATACTTTCCTTAGCCGGCAAAACTATTTTGGTTAAGGAGAGTATCTGACATGAAAAAAATCACCAGGACAGGAATTATTCTGGCAGCAGTTCTGCTGCTGCTTTGCGGGTATCATCAATATAAAAATCACAGTATGACAGAGGAAATTGCAGGAAAAATCATCCGGTTCCATGTGCGGGCAAACAGTGACGCCCCTCTGGACCAGGAACTGAAATTAAAGGTGCGGGACGCCATAGGAGCCAGTATGCAGCCGGTGCTTTCCGGTGTGTCTGATATTGAAAAAAGCCGCCGGATTATAACAGATCATCTGTTTGGAATTGAAAAAGAAGCAGAGCGGGTAATCAGTGAGGAAGGCTATGATTATCCTGTCAGGGCTGAACTGGCAGTGGTGGATTTTCCGGAAAAAACCTATGGAAATTATACCTTTCCGGCAGGAAAATATGAGGCGCTGGAAGTGGTAATCGGAGAGGGAAAAGGACAGAACTGGTGGTGTGTCATGTACCCGAATCTCTGTTTTTTCAACAGCACCTATGAAGTGGTGGATGAAGAAGCAAAAAAGTCGCTGGAGCAGGTGCTGACTCAGGAAGAATATAAAAGTCTGATGGAACACAAAAATTATAAGGTGAAATCTGCCCTGCTGGAGTGGCTGAGAGAGAAGTTTGAGTAAGCTGCAGGGCCCTGGCCGGATGACATGGTAAAATCCTGAAAATTTTCACCTCCTCTTGCATTTTCCATGCAAAACAGGTAATATACATGTGTATGACCTGTTTTATGGAGAGAGTAAAATGAATCAATCCTTTGAAGATAAGAAATATGCTCCCGTAGGCGTGTTCGATTCCGGGGTGGGAGGGCTGACGGTGGCCAGAGAAATTATGCGCCAGCTTCCCATGGAACATATCATTTATTTTGGGGATACGGCCCGCGTACCCTATGGAAGCAAGTCAAAAGAAACCATTATCCGTTATTCCAGGCAGATTATCCGGTTTCTGGAAACCATGGGTGTGAAAGCCATTGTGGTTGCCTGCAATACAGCCAGTGCCTTTGCCCTGGAGGAAATTCGGCCGGAAGTGAAAATGCCTGTGATCGGTGTGGTGAAACCGGGGGCAAAAGTGGCTGCAGAATCCACCGGGAACGGCAGAATCGGCGTAATCGGAACGGAAGGAACGGTGGGAAGCCAGATTTATACAGAAATGATACACAGACATAATCCGGATGCGGTGGTACTGGGCAAGGCATGTCCGCTGTTTGTACCGCTGGTGGAGGAGGGCTGGCTGAAGGATTCCGTTACCATTGAGGTGGCAAAACGGTATCTGGCCTCTTTTCAGGAATCAGATATTGACACGCTGATTCTGGGATGTACCCATTATCCGCTGCTTCGTTCCACGATCCGGGATATTATGGGGGAAGGGGTCAATCTGGTAAATCCGGCTTATGAAACTGCTCAGGGCCTGAAGCGTCTGCTCTGGCAGCATCACCTTGCCAATGACGGAAAGGGACAGGCGCCTGCTGTGCGGTACCAGTTTTATGTCAGTGATGCCGCAGAGAAATTCAGGAGTTTTGCCAGTTCCATTCTGCCCTGTGAAATCAAAGAAGCGCAGTTAATACATATTGAGGAGTAACTTATGACAAAAGATGTGTTATTATCAATCAGCGGACTGCAGTTTGCAGTCAAAGACGAAGATGATGCGGAACCGGTAGAAGTGATTACCGCCGGCGATTACTACAAGAAAAACGGAAAGCACTACATCCTGTATGATGAGGTTATGGAAGGATTTGACGGAAATACCAGGAATGTCATCAAACTCACCGATGATTATCTGGATATCACCAAAAAAGGCATTTCCAATGTACATATGATTTTTGAAAAAAACAAGAAAAATATCTCCTACTACAATACCCCGTTCGGAAGTATTTTAATTGGTATTGACGCCAAAAGTGTGGATATTGCAGAAACGGAGGATAATATTGATGTGCGGGTGAAATACAATCTGGAGGTGAATTATGAACATCTGGCAGACTGTTCCATCACCATGAATATCAAGTCCAGAGAGTCGGGGAATTTTACCCTGGCCTGAGAGAGAAAATTCCGAAACAGCCAATATTCATTTCATGGAAGGACAGAATATTGCAGAAGTAGGAGGAGTTATGAAAGACAGTAAAAATAACTATGTGAAATCATATTTTCATGCTTTTTATTACAAAAACAGAGGACAGTTCATTTTGGCCCTGGTATTGGTGATTTTGAATTTTCCGGCAAGTCTGGTGGGTTCCTGGCTGTTAGGCAGAGTAATAGACGTTATTGCTTCCGGGGATTTGCAGCAGTTAAAGGAAGTTCTGATTTTCAGTATTGGTTTTGTTACGGTGATGTTCCTGGTAAGTGCGGCCATGTATCGGGCAAAAAGCAGATTCATATATAAAGCTCTGATTCAGTACAAGAACCTGGCGTTTCAGAATCTTTCAGAAAAGAATATCAGCGCTTTTACCAGAGAAAATACGGGCAGTTATATTTCCCTGCTGACGAATGACGTCAGTTCTGTGGAAGAGAATTACCTCAGGAAGTCCTTTCTGATGCTGCATTATATCCTGGTTTTTATCGGAACCCTGGGTATGATGTTCTGGTATAGTCCTATCCTGACCCTTGCAACACTGTTTCTGGCTTTTTTGCCGATGACAGCTTCTGTTTTTATGGGAAAAGAGATGGCGGCCAGGGAAAAGGATGTAAGTGACGAAAGTGAAAAATTTGTTTCTCAGCTTCAGGATTTGCTTGCAGGATTTTCTGTTATCAAGAGCTTTAAGGCAGAGCAGGAAGCCCGGCAGATATTCAGCGATGTCAGCCGCAGAGTGGAGGAGAAAAAATTCCGGCGTTATTGGTGGGAATGTCTGCTGGCAGCAGTGAGCCAGGACTTATGTGCAAATATTTTACAGTTCGGTATTTTCCTGGCAGGAGCGTTTCTGGCTGTTCGGGGGGATATTACAGCAGGAACGGTACTTATTTTTTTCAATCTCTGCAATTATATTATAATGCCTGTCAATATTGTTCCCCAATACCAGGCCAGCCGCAAAGGGGCCGGAGCCCTTATTGAGAAGTTGGCTGAAATTACCAGGGAAAATGCAGAATCTGCCGGAGACAGAGTGGAACCGATGCTGAAAGAGGCAATTTCTATTGAGGATGTTACGTTTGGTTATGAGCCGGACCAGCCTGTATTGGAGCATATAAATATCAGGTTGGAAGCCGGGAAAAAATACGCTCTGGTGGGACCTTCTGGAAGCGGCAAGAGTACCCTGCTTAATCTTCTGATGGGAGCCTGTGATGATTATTCCGGTCATATTTTTGTGGATGGAAAGGAATTACGGGAAGTAGATGCCAACAGCCTTTATGATGTGATCAGCCTGATTGACCAGAATGTTTTTCTGTTTAACGATACCATCCTCCGTAATATCACCATGTTTCGTGAATTCCCGGAAGAAGAAACAGACATGGCCATTCAACGTTCCGGTTTGTCTGAACTGGTTGCAGAGCGGGGCGGAGATTATCTCTGCGGTGAGAATGGATCGGGGCTTTCCGGCGGTGAACGGCAACGGGTGTCCATTGCCCGGTGTTTGCTGCGGGGTACGCCGGTATTGCTGCTGGATGAAGCCACAGCCTCTCTGGACAGCCAGACGGCATATGCCATTACGGACGCTATTCTGAAATTAGACGGACTGACTCGTGTGGTGGTTACCCATCGGCTGGATGATGTTTTACTGGAACAGTATGATGAAATAATCGTATTACATCATGGTAGTGTATGTGAACGGGGCGGTTTTTATGAATTACTGGAAAAGAAAGAATATTTTTATTCATTATATCATGTGACCAATGGATGAATAACCTTTGTCCACGTTGACGAAAGAAGACTCCCTGAACCGTATTGCGGTACGGTTCAGGGAGTCTTTTTTGTTCTAATAGGAAAGTTTTCTCTTCAACGCTCCGGCGCCTTTCCTGTGGAATCCCGGATAATCAGCCGGGGTTCATATTCCACACGCAGTTTCGGAGCAGATTTGTGCTGCCCTTCTTTGATCAGTTCTTTCTGGTTCTCAAGCATGGCCACTGCATAAAAACCTTTTTCCACAATGGAATGTTCAATGGTAGTCAGCGAAATTCCGGAAAAAGCGGAAACCAGTGTATTGTCAAAACCGCACACGGAAAAATCTCTGGGAATCCGGTATCCAAGTCCCGTTAAAGCATCCATAATTCCTATGGCAACCAGATCATTGGTGCCCACAAACACCGTTACCGGGTCTG
>Ga0137306_101787_pt1 | contig 20325 bp, 14 predicted proteins | sample Inofroosms_March_FD_97187 | JGI IMG/M metagenome (GOLD analysis project Ga0137306, IMG submission 97187) | Mouse cecal microbial communities from Vienna, Austria - N-Acetylneuraminic and N-Acetylglucosamine D2O microcosms_March | ecosystem: Host-associated > Mammals > Digestive system > Large...
GGTATAATTTTTATGGTATTTTGAATTACTAATCATAATTAATTATATCATGGATTGCGGACTCTTCGGAGTCCGTTTTCTATTTTTAAGTATAAAAACGGAGCTGCTGCTCCAGTAGATTATTCATCTACTTTTGCAACAGCCCCTTCTTTTGTGTAAACGTAATGATCTGCAATTGAAACATGCAGATAATTGTACATAAATACTGATTTGTGAATAAAGATTCTCATTTCTATCTCGTTGAATACGCCATCCGTTGGAGGCTGTATCAGATCATTTCATTCACCTGATACAAAACAAATCGAATGAATAGATTCCCTCCTTTCTTTGCTCCATATGATATGGAGAAATTTTGTGATATATTATTCAGAAGTACAAGTTATTCCGAAAACTCCGGTTTTTTCGGAATGTTAGTTTCTTTGGAAGCTTGATGTTTGTTTCCATTCACTCTGATATATGATCAGCGTGGATGCAGCTCTTTTTTCTTTTCCCAAATATGGAATATATTCCATCATTGCCAGCACAGCAATATTTTTTATTATGCCGCTGTTGCAGAAACAGTATAAAGTCCCAATTAGAAACGGTTTTGAGATGTCAATGTCCGTATTGATTTGAGTTTTCCCATTGTTTATAATAACCTATATTTTAGTACCAAAAGGTCTTGCTGCCTTTGGCAGCATAGACATCTTGCACCAAAAGTGTCTGGAAAGCTTTTGGTACTATGAATTTACAAAATTGGAAACTCAAATCATATTGGAGGTTGGAAACAGGCTGATTAAAATTCTTTGTGGGTTAATTTGGTCAGATTTTCATATACTATACCTTGTGAATTTAAAGAATGTACAGATGTTTAGTTTGCTTCTGTGTTACTGCAATCCGCCAAAGCATCGGTTGGACAAGATCACATAGCAGAAGTGACAAAAGAGAAAACCGGAGAATTTTGTCGTATTTTGCGGTTCTGCGAAAGTTGTATTAATTTGACAGTTTGACCTTTGCCAAAAGGGTTACTTTTCAGGGATAAAAGTGATATAATAGAAATTAAGAAAAGTATTGCAGAACTAGAAGTTAGTTGGTTTGGCTCCTTTCTGCCTGAATCAAACTTGCATCTCTGTGGTATTTATATCATACAAATATTACCAATGCAATGCTTTTCCCGAAAAGTTTAGAAATTTCACAGTTTTTTTAGAAAAATAGGGGGACTACGACTTGACGTAACATAAGAATATGTAATATACTTTGAGTACTTAGTAGAAGTATACTGATATGATATTCTATACAATAATTATAGATTCCTGATGCAGACAGATGTGATGAAGAAGGAAGGGATTAGATGAAAATTGAAAAGGTAAATGATAATCAAATTCGTTGTACACTTACCAGGGAGGATCTGGCAGATCGGCAGCTTAAGCTGAGTGAGCTTGCATATGGTACGGAGAAGGCAAAAATGCTGTTTCGGGATATGATGCAGCAGGCGGCGTATGAATTTGGATTTGAAGCGGAGGATATACCGTTGATGATTGAGGCAATTCCTTTATCCGCGGATACGATTATCTTAATTATAACAAAAGTAGAATACCCAGAAGAGTTAGATACTCGTTTTTCTCAGTTTGCTCCAGGGGATCCTGAGGAGGAGTCCGGGGAAGAATTGACAACAGATGAAAATGACCGTGTGTTTGAATCGACAGGGGCAGATGATATTTTGGATTTGTTCCGTAAAATCCAGGAAGAGACCAAGAAAAACGGAGCCGATTCCAAAGAAGATAATTTTATTCCATTAGAGAAAGCAATTCGCCAGGAGCTGCAGAAAAAGAAGAAAGAGCCAGTATTGGTAGATATCACAAAGCTTTTTGTTTTTGACGGGCTTGAAGAGGTCAATCGTCTGGCAAGAGTGTTAAAGGGCTTTTACAATGGATGTAATGTATTGTATAAGAACAAGCTGAATCGTAAATATTATTTGGTAATCAGCAAGAGCCAGCATACGCCAGAGGAATTTAATAAAGTATGTAACATTTTAGCAGAGTATGCGCATCAGGAAAAGTATTCTTCTGCGATACGGGCATATTTTGAGGAGCATTACGATATTATTTTGAAAAAAGATGCATTGCAGATACTAAGTGCAATTTAAAAAGGGGCTGCTGCAAAATAGTATTCAGGCATCATAAGGTTTGTTTTCTATGTACATACCATATGGTGCTTGAAACTATTTTTGTGCCGCTCTTTTTTGCGGATATACATAGGAGGATATTATGTCGGAGACAGTAAAACAGAGAAACAGGCGTCAAAAACGCCCAAAGTTAAATATGGCACCAATACTTGCAGCTCTAGCATTTATTGGAATCGTGGTTTTGCTGGCATTGGGCAGTGTGGTGATCAAGAAATATACACCATCCAAGGAGCGAGTAGATTTGGATAATTATTATCATCTCCAGGCAAAAGATGATATGGCATTGATTCTGGATCATAAACTTTTGGAAGAGACTGCAAAGTATTGGGATGGCTGTGTATATTTAAAGTATCAGTTAGTACAGCAATATCTCAATCAACGTTTTTTCTGGGATTCGAATGAAAATATCTTGCGCTATACAACTGAATCCGATGTAATTTCCGTTCATCTAGGGGAAGAATCCTATATGGTGGGAAAAAAGAATAAAAAGGCCGATCATACAATTGTAAAAGTGGATGGTGAATCAGTGTATGTGTCATTAGATTTTGTCCAGAATTATACCAATTTAGATTTTGTATTATATGAAGAACCCAATCGTGTGCTAATCACAGCAAATTGGGGCGAAATTACTAAGGCTGATATCAAGAAAAATACACAAATTCGTGTGAAAGGCGGAATTAAAAGTCCCATTGTAGCAGATGTGTTAAAAGGCAGCAGCGTAACCATTTTGGATAAAGGGGAAAACTGGAGCCGTGTATGCACAGAGGAAGGTCATGCAGGTTATCTGAAAAATAAAATGTTGGTGGAAGAGAGGTCTGAGCGTATTTCCAGAGAGTTTGAGGAACCAGAATTTACGCATCTTCTGAAGGATGAACCAATCAGCCTGGGATGGCATCAGGTGACAAGTCCAGAGGCCAATGATAAGATTGCAAATGTTCTTCAATCAACCAAAGGAATCAACGTCGTTTCACCGACTTGGTTTTATTTGAATGATAATGATGGAAATCTTTTTTCATTGGCAGATAAAGATTATGTGGATTATTGTCATAAGAATGATGTGGAGGTTTGGGCGCTAGTCAGTAATTTGGAAAATCCAGATGCAGATACCACTTATGTCCTCACCCATACTTCCACCAGGGATTATCTTACCAATCAGATTATATCTGCGGCGATTGAGTATAATTTTGATGGGATTAATCTTGATTTTGAAGCCTTGAGCGGGGAGGTCGGAGATGCTTATATCCAGTTTATTCGTGAACTGTCTATAAAATGTGAGAATAATGACCTTGTACTTTCGGTGGACAATTATGTACCTTCTTCCTATACGGCGTTTTATAATCGTACAGAGCAGGCTGTGTTTGCAGATTATGTCATTATTATGGGATATGATGAACATACCAGCATTTCCGAGGATATTGGTTCTGTAGCATCCATTGGTTTTGTAGAAAAGGGTGTCACTGATACATTGCTGGAGGTGCCGGCGGAGCAGACCATTCTTGCAATGCCTTTTTACACTAGAATTTGGGAATTGACGCCCAAAGCGGGTTCCGGCGAAGATGTAGAATCTGCTTCTGAGGATTATATTCCTTATACCTTTACCTGTTTTGAGGAAGGAATGCAGACGGTGGAAAACCGTTATACAGAAAACGGCGCCCAGGCGGTATGGTCCGAAGAGGATGGACAGTATGTGGCAGAATACCAAAAGGATGGTAAGACATATAAGATGTGGATAGAAAATGAATCTTCCTTAGAGGAAAAGTTAAAGATCATGAAACAGCATCAGCTTGCAGGAGCTGCTTACTGGAAACTGGGATTTGAGCGGCCGTCTGCCTGGAATACGATTATTAAGTATGTGAATTAAACTGTGCTGAATAATTTTATCAAATGTGTCGTGCTTCTTTCGTATGCTGCAACTTATTCAATAGACATTCTGGAAATGGATGTTATGCCAGACCATTTGGCTATACTGGCGAAAGTAGATCAACAAATCGGATTTGATAATGCTGTGAAGTCTTTCAAGGGCTATACTTCCAGGGTTTTAAGGAACGAGTTTCCGTTTTTGAAAACAAAAATGCTAACTCTTTGGACAAATAGCTACTTTATGTCTGCAGTGGGTAGTGTCTCTCTGGAAGTTATTCAGCTCTATATGGAAAACCAAAAAACAACACAAAGACATAAGGTTAAACTGGGACAATGTGAAAAGGGATTAAATTTAGAATTTACCCAAACAGGTAACAGTAAAATATCATGAACCAGGCATTTGGATGTTGCAGGCTCATTTATAACAAAGGGTTTTCCATGCGTAGACAAGCCTATGAAAACGGCAATAAAGTTTGCTATCCGCAGACTTTTGCAATGCTGACCAACTCAAAAGAAGGAAAACTTTGAGTTTCTGAAATTGGTGGATTTTATTGTATTGCAACAGTCTTTGCGTGACCTCGATAGGGGCCTTGTAAACTTTTTTCTGAAACGTGTGGGACACCCAATATTCAGAAGCAGACATAATCGCCACCAGTTCTACCGGACGATAAACCGAATAGGCAATATCTGTGTGGTAGGAAGATATATCAAATTCCCAAAACTTGTTTTCGTCAAAATACGTCAGTCAATGGAAGTGGGAAATATAAACCATTTAATACCTTTTGGTATCTGACAATGTGGTAGTGGTAGAAACAAGAATCGCCTTGCTTTAGCTATAGGGAGTGTTAAATAGTCGTTTAAGTATAATGTCTGGTATTTTTTAATAGGTTACAAATCGTGCTTTTTTCTATTTCTGCTATCCCGTTTTTTAACACTTTAGATAGTTCTACAGCATTCATGTATAATGACATCTCTATAATTTTATCAACAAGTCTTTTTGATTTCCTGCTATTATGCTCAAGAAAATCAAAACGTTCTGCAAATGTAGTATAGCTACAGTCTCGATTATCACAAAACATTTTTTTATTTTTTATAAAAATTTTTGTCTTTTTGCCCATGAAGGGAAGATCTTGAAAACTTTTTTCATAATAGCTATGTATTCGTTGAGAGGGAAAACCACAATATGGGCATTTACAGATTTTTCTGTTTGATATTACATAGATATTAATATTTGTATTATTTATTACATGTTTTAAATACTCCAAATTCTGATCCAAGTCCTTAATAAATTCATCCATAGTCTGTTCCCCCCATCCCCAAAGTACCATTCATAACTTTCATGTACATTGTACCACTTCTTCAACTAAAGTTGGAAAAAATAAATTTACATTGATAAGTAATTTGTTAATAAAGTATAGTATAAATAAAGATTTGTCAAAATTTGAGAAATTATTAACAAAAAGTTTGAGGAAATGGGGGAGTAAAATGCAAAAGCGAATAACAAGTTTTATGGTTAGCCTTGTTCTGGTAGTAGGATTGTTGATGCCCATAGGTGATATAAGTAAAGTGTATGCAGCCAGTGAAAAGTTGGAACAGGCTTTACAGTGGGCGATTTCCATAGCCAATGATAACCGTCATGGTTATAGTCAGAGTAATCGCTGGGGTAATCCAGATTATGATTGTTCGTCGTTTGTTATCTCAGCATTAAAAGCTGCCGGATATGATGTTGGCGGAGCTACTTATACACAAAATATGCGTTCTTCTCTGACACCACGTGGGTTTACGTGGATTCCGTGGAGCCAAATTGGAGGCGAGGTAAATTTAAGAAGGGGAGATATTCTCTTAAATGATTCGTCAAATACCAGTAAACAGCATACGGAATTTTATCTGGGCAATGGGAAAAATGTTGGGGCACATCAGAATTATGGATATCCTGCTGCTGGTGATCAGACAGGCAAAGAAATTTCAGTGAGCGGATATTATAATCATCCCTGGACTGGAGTGCTTAGAGAGAATGGTTCTGTGTCAGATACTTGTAACTGTAGTACAGACTTTGCAGGTAATTATATTGTTACAACCAATCAATATCCTCTGACTATGAGAAGTGGACATGGTACAGGGTATGCGCAGATCATTGCAATTCCGAGAGGAGAACAGGTATATGTCTCAAAGGCGGACGGAACCTGGGCACATGTGGAGTGGAATGGTTACAAGGGGTATTGTTCCATGCAGTATCTCACAAAAGTACAGTCTGTTTCAGCGCCAACCATTCATGCTTGGATGTCTGATACAGGAATGGGTAGTTCACCATCAATTTATAGGACGGGAAAAAGTTATTATTTATGTTATGAATTAACAGACCCACAGACGGGGAAACGTTTTAATGAAGTAGCAGATGCAAACTATACAGTGACAGAAACTATTTATAAACCAGATGGAAGTGTTGCATTTTCTCACAGTTATGATAACAGTGATAACAATTGGATATCCCATACTCCAAATGAAGCGGGAACATATAGAGGAAAAGTGGCAATTAGCGGAGATTATATTGGAGATGTTGAAGTATCGTTTGAGGTTAAACAACATGTGGCAAGTTTACATGGATGGTTTTCAGATAATAAGATGGGAGAAGAGGTACAAGAGTGTCAGAAAGGCACGATGTATTATCTCTGTTATCGCATTATAGATAAGGAAACAGGGGAACTTTCCTCAGATTTTGATGATTCAGATCATTCCATTACAGAAACTATTTATAAGCCAGACGGAAGTATTGGACATACATACACTTATCAGAATAAAAAGGATAATTGGATTGGTTATCGTTTTGATCAAGAAGGAACGTATAAAGGCGTGATTACGTTTACTTTGGGTGATTATACTGCAGAATTAAAAACAGAAAGTGTCGTAGGCCATTCGCATAAGTATATTTCAAACATTACTAAGGAGCCTTCCTGTACACAAGAAGGAAGGAAAACATACCAATGTGTTTGTGGAGAAAGCTATATAGAATCCATTGAAAAGACGGGACATTTCTGGGATGATGGACCGATAACAAAGGCCCCCACTGCAAAAGAACAAGGAACACGTACCTATACTTGTCATTCTTGTGGAGAAGTTAGGATGGAGCAAATACCAGCAACTGGACAGAAAGATGACAATATGGATGAGGATAATACGGATCAGGATTCAGATGATGATACGGATCAGGATTCAAATAACAATATGGGCAAAGAGGAACCAGAAATGTTGGAAGTGGGAGATTTGGTAGAAGATAGTTCTGGTGCTGCCACATATGAGGTGATTTCTGTAAATGGTACTGCAGTTTGTGTGGAATATGTGGAAAGTGAAAATGCCAAAGACACTACCATAAAAATACCTGCAAAAATAATAACAGAAGGTGGGGTAATCTGTAAAGTGACCTCTATTTCCAGAGGAGCATTCCAGAACAACAGAAGAGTAAAAAAAATTGTGGTTGGAAGTAATGTGAAAGTGATAGGTGACAAAGCCTTTTATGGCTGCAAGAACTTGAGTACAGTAAGTCTTGGTAAAAATGTGTCTACAATAGGGTTAGGCGCATTTGGAGGCTGTGTGAAGCTGAAAAATTTGACCTTACCATCCAAAGTGGCACAGATTGGCTCCAATGCATTTTATGGGTGCAGACAATTAAAGAAATTGCAAATCAAGACAACGAAAATCACAGCAAAGAAGCTGGGAAAGAAGGCATTTCGTGGATTGTCGATAAAGACAGTAATCCAAGTACCAAAAAGTAAGCTTAGGACATACAAAAACCTGTTTCGTCAAAGGGGGTTGAGCAGTAGGAATAAGGTGAGGTAGAAGCGGAAAAATTTAGACAATAGAATGATGTTGGTTATTTTATCATCAAGGATAAACGAGAGGAACAGAAGATGAGAAAAAAATATTATTTATGATGCTTTTATATGTCTTAAGTGTTATATTTGCAGGGTGTGGAAAGGGAGAAACAGAAAGTTTAGAATCAATTGAAAAGGAAGAAATTAAACAGATAATGGAAGACGACGTTTTGCAAGATGGCGACATAAGTGAAACAAAGAATATTCCAGAGTATGATGATGTAACTAGTGAAGATAATGATATAAGAGGATGAAGAATGAAAAAGATATTAAATTTTTTACCCCCATTATTTATGTTGGGTATAATTGTCGTATGGTTTGTTCTTTATGACATAGGTCATATTGATACAGAACCGTGGATACTTGTAGGTACTTCAAATATCCCATTTGTGTTCAAAGCAACTTTGGTTGGTCTATTTTTATTTACAATGTTATGTATTCCTACATATTTTTTAATGATTGAGGAGGAGTGGATAACGTCTTGTCTGTATTGTATTGTTGTTTTAGTTGGAACGATTTTAGGTAAAGATGGTTTTATGACAGTGTTTGTGTTAGTAACAGGTTTTATAGGATTTATTTTGGGATCAATTACTGAAATTGTTTTATGGATTATCAGGCTGTTTTTTAAGGGAGTTAATGGAACGTGGATTATTGGAATAGCACAGGTGATAGGTCATATTTTAACATTATGTATGCTGTGTACGTTAAATGAAATAGCAAATTCTAGTACGGCTGATTTTGGAGGCAGCGAATCTTATACATCAAATTCTACAAGAGATTTTTATCAAGACGAAATGAGGAACATAAGAGAAAAGGAGAAATTGGAGACATTAAGGCAAATTGAACGCGATTTGAGATACAAATAATCTTAAATCCCCAAATTATGGACTTTTAGATGCAGGTGATAAAAATTATGGTTAGTTTAATGCCGCAAGGAGGTGAAGGAGTGTTTCATACAATTGAACTTAAATAAAATTGTTTAAATAGTAAAGAAAAAGCGAGGAGGATGTTATGAAAGATTCTATGATTTCAAAATCAAAAATAATAATTTTTTATCGACTATTTTTATTACACTATTTTTTGTTTTTACATTTTTTCCGCAAGCAGCAGATGTCGAATCAGGTTTAGCAGGTACTTTGCCTAAATATCCTGAGAACGGACAAACATATTGGATAGCCTTAAAAGAAGGATTTCGAAATGGCAGAGTGGAACTCTCAACATGCAATATATCTGTAGATCAAGGGAAAGCTTATATTGAATGGAATAAAAGCCTGACGTTAAAGGGTACATATGCAAAGGGACGTTATAACCAATATAAATTGTCAGAGAGTAGAGGTTGGGAACAGATAGGAACATATGTTACATTTTCAGATTATGCAACATCCATTATTGCAAGTAATTTAGATGTATATGATTCTCATGGAGAATTAATTATGGCAAAGACGGATTTAAAAGATTATCCGAAATGTTATGGAAAAAGTGATATCAAGAAAGCTAAAGTTTCAACAATCAGTAATCAATATTATACAGGTAAAAAAATTAAACCTCGTCCGAAAGTCACATATAATGGAAAACGTTTATATGAAGGAGTAGATTATACGATTTCCTATAAAAATAATAAAAAGGTTGGCAATGCATCCTTAGAGATAAAAGGAAAAGGAAATTTTAAAGGAACAAAGACAGTAAAGTTCAAAATTGTTAAGAAACAAAAATCATCTATTAAATTATCAAAAAATTCCTTGACATTATCTATGGCGGATGTGAGGACATATACTTTGAAAGTGGTAAAGGCTGAAAGCACATCAAAATTAAAGTGGAAATCATCTGATAATTCTGTGGCAACAGTAAAAAATGGAAAGGTTACAGCAAAAGGAACAGGTACAGCAAAAATTACAGTTTCGGCCAATGGAGTGACAGCAACATGCAAAGTAAATGTAAAAGATACAGCAGTAAAAACAGTTAAGCTGTCCTTTAAAACATTTGATGAATGGGCAAAGCAAGTTAGAATAAAAGAGATGGAATTGGTATTTGGAGGAACAGTTGGAATTACTGTTGATGGTTCTACAAATTATACAGGAAATATCATTGTGAAGCGTGAGATATTATCCTATAAGAAAGTAGCGGTAAAAATATCTTTCAATACACCTGGATATCAAAAAACAGTATATCTCAATTTGCCGGATCAGGTCAAATATACATTGCATAGGCATAGTCTGAAAAATGATTTAAAATCTGATAGTGTTGGAAAGATTATTGTAGGGTTGATGGAACAACAAGTTGTCTGGACACAGAAATGTAGCTGTGGATATGAAAGTGTTATCACCTGGGATATTCCGCTGGAGGAGAAAGGGGAACTTAAAGATGGAGAAACATATACAGTTCATACAAATTCCTTGATAATAGATTAGTGGGAAAATTATAGATAATTATTTGAGTATTGTGAAACAAAAAGATAAGTAATTGCCGTATGTAGAATATTTTTCAAAAATTATATATGAGGAGAAATGAAAGTGAGCTTTTTAACTGATAATCTGGGGCTATGGGAAAGGAATGGGGAAGATTATATAAATTTATATTTATATAAAGGTGAATTGTTTTTTTCAGAAATTCAAAGATGCGAAAAGGGTTCTCTGTACCCGGAAGGCACATATGTTTTAATTGGAAAATGTGAATTTAGAAAGATGCGTGATCTTGATGGAGACATAAATACAATAGGATTGTTTTATTTAAGTGGTTATTACTATAATGTACGAATTGGATTTCCCATTAAGAAAATAAAGATTTATAAAATTATTGATCATGCCAGGCGTGTTGCACAACTTACACAACCAGCTTTTATAGGTCCTAAAGATAGGGAGGGGTATTATGTTGGACTTATATATCATACTATTGAAAGGCTTGCTTGTAAAAAAGATTCAATAGATTCTTATGTGCAGCAGTGTCCATTAAAAAGGTATTCTCTTGAGAAATTTTTAAGAAAGGATGAAAGGATATATGGAAACGAAATATTAAAGCGATGCTATTTAAACCCTTTTGAATTTGAAAAAGATTATCCTGAAATAATAAAGGGATCTAGGGAGAAAAAGTGGTGGCAGATCTATCAAATCAGAAGAGATTGAATGTATTATCAAGAGAGTGAATGATAAGGATTAGGATCTTAGGACGTGGATGATGAATATTATTATCTTTCCGGTAATACCCTAGTGACTTATGAAACAATATATGAGAGAAAGTATTTCAAGATAATACAAAGCGGGAGCATTCTGAGTAAAAAGCTATATAAAAGATAAAGGAGAAAATATGCAATACAGAAAAAGAATTAAAAAAATATTGTGGAGCAGTTGTATTTTTGTGTTTCTTTTATGCGGAATGAGCATGATGGGATGTTCATCCCAAAATTCTCTTGTTGGAACATGGCAATCAGATGAAAGTGATTATACAAGAGTGTTTTATGAAGATGGAACCTGTGTTTTCGGTGATGGAGATGAAATTATAAAATATAAACAACAGGAAGATGGCACACTTATGTTTATGTGGGGATTATTGAATGAGAGAATAATCAAAAGAGCAGATGACAAAGAACAAGCACTTGAAAATGATGAGTATTACTATCTTTCTGGCAATACACTTGTTTTATATGGGTCAACATACGAAAGGAAGTAATATCAATAATACGTATTTAAAAAATTCTTGTTTTTAAATTTATTGTATGAGGAGGCAAAAGTATGAGAAAGAAAATGATTAGTCTTGTAATGAGTATTGTTTTGGCAGTAAGTTTGATTCTTATTTCTGAAACAGATCAAGTGTATGCCATTTCACAGAATGATGTGGTTTCTCAATTAAACTCATTGATCAGTCAATATAATGGAAAAACTGCAAATTCCAATCAGATGTATATGGGTTCCCAGTGCAAAGGTTTTGCAAACTGGATTTTTCTGAAGATTTTTGGCGTGTATATTGGTCCATATCCAGAATCCGCAAATTATAAGATATCAAATCCTAATGCCCAGACAGTGGGAATTCTTGAACCAGGAAATTTAAATGAAGATTCTGCAAAGGCATTGCTGCAAAAAGGAGTTCCAGGAGATTACATACAAGTTCAGAGAAGCACGGCGCGGGGCAGGGGTCCCCATTCCATGATTCTTACAGGAGTGAACGACAGCGGAATAGAAGTATTTGACTGTAACAGTGATGGCAGGAATACGATTAAGAAATATACAATAAGCTGGTCGGCTTTTGACACGGCCAACAGGGCAATGTCACTGTATCATGCGCATAGTTATTCGGCAGATTCTTTTGAACCTTCTAATCCGCCCACTCCTCAAGGAACATTACTTAATTTAGGAGATAGCTTTTCAGCGAGGATTCGGAATTGTTCATCAGGGAAGCTGCTTACAAATTGGGATAACTCAAATGTCTATTTGGATTCTGAAAAGAGTGAATACTATGCAAAGCAAATCTGGAAGTTTAGAAGAAATAGTAGTGGTTCCTATAAAATTATCAGCTCTACAGCGGATGTGGCAATGGATTTGGATTGTGCAAAGGATGAAGATGGCGCAAATGTAAAATTACATGTGAATTATGAGACAGAGGCGCAAAACTGGTATATATACCAAAGGAGTGATGGAACGCTATTCTTTCAGTCAGCAGTATCACAAAATAGAGTATTTGATATAGAATATGGCTCTACGGATGATGGAACAAATGTTCAGTTATATACTTCTAATGATTCAGACGCACAAAAATTTTATATTGATAAGTGTAATGATGTAGGAAATATAGGAGATGACTTTAATGCGTTGATTTTAAATAAAGATTGCTGGAAACCGATTATGGTTGGGGATGCAAACCGTGTCTTTTTATCAACAGAATCGGAAAAAAATCATCCTCGCCAATTGTGGCATTTTACCTATAATTCTAGTGATGGTTCCTATTTTATCCAGTCATATTACAATGATTGTTATTTAGATGTGGCAGGTGGAGGAGATTGTGATGGGACACCCATAGGGGTTTGGAAAGAGAATAAAGATTTACCCCAAAGATGGTTTGTAATCCAGGATGGAGATGGATATAAGTTAAAATCTGCTTGTGCAACAAGAATTATGGATGTTCTTTTAGGTTCAACAGAAGATGGTACACCTATTCAGTTATGGACTTCTAATGAATCGGCAGCTCAAATTTTTACTATTTATAAAATAAATGGTGAGCGAGATAAAATTAGCTATCATTTACTGTCAGACAGCACAATCATAGGCTGTGGTGAAAAGGCAAAAATAACAGTTGCGGATGCTTGGTATGCCATAGACTATAAGTTACATATTGTTAAACCTAACGGAAAGACAGATACAATAAATCTTGGCGTAGAAAATGAATATGAGTTCAGTGCCAAGGAAGAAGGAACTTATAAAATATATGCTAGTGTAAAATCTCCAGTTTCAGAATATACAGGTTCTATCAATGATAATTGTATTACTATAACAGTTAAAGATGGGAACGAAACGCCAAAAGGCCATGAGATAAGCAACCCCGCAATATCCATCCAAAAAAATAAGTACAATCCATCCGAGGAGATAAAGATTTCTGCATCCGCAGATGGAGATGTAGAATATTATACCGCAGTGATTTATGACAGTAAGGGAATAGAAGTTGTGAGAAACAAATTTACAGGTCATGAGTTTGTTATTTCTGCATCAAAATTAAAACAAGGAACATATACAGCAAAAGTGATCTGCAGTAACAGTACTTCGAACGTGGAGACAAAAAAGGTGGCATTTGAAGTAAGCTGCAGCCATAATTACACAGCAAGCGTTACTAAGAAACCTTCCTGTATACAAACAGGCGTGAAGACATACCAATGTGCTTGCGGGGCAAGCTATACAGAAAAAATAAAAGCCACAGGACATACCTGGGATGATGGGAAGATAACAAAAGAACCTACAGAAAAAGAAGAAGGGACATGTACATATACTTGTCGTAACTGTGGCGAAATTAGGATGGAACAAATCCCAGAGACCGGACAGAAAGATGACAATCTGGATGAGGATGATATGGATCAAGAATCAGGGGATGATCTGGATGAGGAGGATCAGGATTCAGATGACAATATGGGCGGAGAGGAACAAGAAATCTTGGAAGTAGGAGATTTGGTAGAAGATATCTATAGTGATGCCATGTATGAGGTAATTTCTGTGAGTGAAACAAATGTCTGTGTAGAATATGTGGAAAGTGCAGATGATAAGGCAAAAATTATAAATATACCAGCAAATATTACAACAGAGGATGACGTAATCTGTAAAGTGACATCCATTTCAAAGGGAGCTTTTGAGAAAAATAAGAGGATAAAAAAGGTTGAGATTGGCAGTAATGTGAAAATGATTGGTAAAAGAGCTTTTTATGGTTGTAAAAATTTGAGTACAGTAACTCTGGGTAAAAATGTGGTATTGATAGGAGAGGGTGCATTCAGCGGCTGCAAAAAGTTGGCGAAGCTGACCATAACATCTAAGGTTACACAGATTGGCTCCAATGCTTTTTATGGCTGCAAGGGATTAAAGAAACTGCAAATTAAGACAAGTAAACTTACAGCAAAAAAGCTGGGAAAGAAGGCATTTCGTGGATTACCGACAAAGACCATACTTCAGGTACCTAAAAGTAAACTTAAAACATATAAAATGATATTTCGTCAAAGAGGGTTAAGCCGTAGAAATAAGGTGAAGTCATAACATAGTAGGAACAAGAATTTTATTGTTTTGCAGAATATAATACGAGACATAAGTTTTATGCATATTACACATTAAAATCATGTGTATTCGATTAGAAGTATTTATACCATATTGTATTCAATATAAATACTAAATATAAAGGAAGGAGGACATGTATCATGAAATTTGAATTGCCACAAATGGTGATTTTAGCAAAAAGTTCAAGAATTGCGGCTTATGGTCCTGAAAATCCATATCACTGTACATTTAAGTCTTGCTGCTATCAGGGTAAGTAATCAGTTTCTAAGTAAATATTGAAACAGATTTAATCGTTGCTGTAAATAATAGTCTCTGACAATATATAGTTTATCCTATGTGTTGTCAGAGACAGAGTAAGAGCTAATAAAGTATATTCAAAGAATATTGTTTTAGACCATTAATGTGTCAAAAGGGATGTTTTGTGGGTGGAAGGGGATAATATGAGAAGAAATCCTGATTTTGTTTTAAGAGAAATATACGGAAAAAACATTTTAATGCCAATTAGATATAACGAGGCCAGTAATGATCCAATTTATTTTAATGAAGTTGCTACGTCAATTTGGAAATTATCAGAAAATGCAGAGAGCCTAAAAGATATATTACGTTCTGTCAGTCAAATATATCAGTTGCAGGAAGGAGCAGAGGAAATTGTAGCAATAAAAGATTTTCTAAATCAGTTAATTGAGAATAAATTGATTATAATGGAATAGAGAGGGGAAGATATGGCAGATCGATATTGTTTACATAGTCAGCTTATGAATGACTTTATAGATGAAAATTTTGAGGGAATAAGAGCACCATTTACAGCAGGATTTGAGTTGACTGCAAAATGTAATTTGAATTGTGTGCATTGTTATGCAAAGCCAGATCGAGCGCATCAGGATTTTACTTTAGATGAGTTTAAAGAGATATTTGATGTCTTGGTTGATAGGGGACTTTTAGATTGTTATTTCACAGGCGGAGAAATATTTACCAGGCCAGATTTCGAAGATATATATGTATATGCAAAAAAGAAGGGTGTAATGATTTCTCTTTTATCAAACATTACATTACTAGATCAAAGACATATAGATTTATTAAAGGAATATCCTGTGGAAGTAATTAGTACCTCTATGTATGGGTATTCAGATAATACATATGAAAAAGTGACCGGAGTGAAAGGCAGTTATCGAAAATTTATGAATGCTCTGGAATTGTTGCAAAATAATGGTATTAAATATGAACTGAAGTTTGTAGCTATGGAACAAAATATAGAAGATCTTTATAAAGTAAGAGAATTTGGCAATAAATTAGGTGTTCCGATGGTTGTTATACTGGATGTTCATCCAATGAGCGATGGATCGCTTGAGCCTGTATCTTATAGGCTTACACCAGAAAAAGCATTTGAATTTGATGTACAGGATAAAGGAAGAAATCAATTTTGGAAGGATGTAGCTAAGGATTTATTTACAGGTGAAATTCAATTACGGCCGCAGCGTACCATGCAGCGTTTTAGTGAAGGGTATTTATATCCTTGTTCTATTGCAAATCAACATGTATTTATCACATCAGATTTAAAAATGCAGGGATGTGTCAGAGCATCCTATAGAAAGTTTGATTTGCGAAAAGGAAGTTTTGATGAAGGATGGAAATATTTACAGAAAGAGCTTGTTGATAAAAAATCATCAGCGATGTACAAGTGTAACTCATGTGAGAATATTAGGTTTTGCGAACATTGCGTTGCTAATTTTATGTTGGAAAATGCAAATGAGGAACAGGTAGATCCTTTTTTCTGTAGAGTTGCTGAATTAAGACATCAATTTGTAGAAAAGGAAATTATGAGATTAGAAAAAGGCATATAATATAAAATACTGGCTTTGTCAACCAGGCTGTGTAAGTAAATAGTCTGAATATTCTCATGAAAAGTTTGATTATTATAAATCGAATTGCCAAAAATCAGTGAAGGCAAGGATTTCTACCTTTACAGGATTTTGGCAATTCGATAAAATAAAATTTGAAGTCTGGGCAATTTATACAGAATATATAATACTTGTTTATGGAAATTTAATTTTCATCAAACCCATGTTAATTACAGCTCTTTGCGCAGCTTTCCATCTCTCATTCGGAATGCCACATCAGCCGCCCCGGCAACTTCCATATCGTGTGTAACAATGATCACACAGTACCCTTTCTCATGGGCAAGACTACACAAGATATCAATGATGTTCTGTGTGTTAGCCCCATCAAGGTTTCCAGTTGGTTCATCTCCTAAGATAATTTTTGCATTGGAGGCAAGGCTCCTGGCGATTGCCACACGCTGTCTTTCTCCGCCGGAGAGTTTTGAGGGAAACCGATTCATTTGTTCTTGTGTAATCCCCACACCTTCTAGCAATGCTTTTGCCCTGGGACGGGCGTCCTTGGGTGTTACCCCACATAATTCCATAGGAAAGCAAACATTTTCCATGACTGTGAGCAATGGAAAAAGATGAAATGCCTGAAAGATCATGGAAATACTCTCACGGCGGTAACGGTCAAGATTTAATTCTGCCAGGTTATCGCCATCAAAAGTGATTTTACCATCCGTTGGCAGGTCAAGACCGGCCAATAGAGAGAGTAATGTAGATTTTCCTGAACCAGAGGGGCCTACAATCGCGTAAACATTCCCCTCCTCGAACGTATAGGAAATTTCGGAAACGGCAGCTCTAGGGGCGTTTTTGTATGTATATGATACATTTTCCAACGATAATATTGACATAATTTTCACTCCTTATTTCTATTCCTTTACCTGTAACAATTCCAATATTTTATGTCTGGTTACTTGAACCGCTGCTGTAAGGGTTCCACAGATGCATCCCAGAAGATACAAGGACCAGCAAAAGGAAAGTGTCTTTGTGCTTCTTATCACCAGTCCTGGGCTAAATAAGGCTAGAATTCCCAAAACAAGGGCAATTCCGGCAAGGCATAAAATGATCTGTTCAAACACCAGTATGCAGCAGGCGCGTTTTTTTGTGACGCCAAGAATTCGCAGGAATGCGGCTTCTTGTGCCGATTGCATAATTACCAGCCCAGGTCCCAACAGTCCAACCAGCACAGCCGCAGCCACGGCAATAGGGAACAGTGATTCTAATAGATTACGGATGCGTTTGGTGGTTTTAAACAAATCTGAGTCAATGTGGAAAGATGCAAGCGGTGAATACCTCATGCCTTTGCCTTTCTGGTCTTCTAGCAGGCTGTCCAGCTCCATAATCTTTTCGTTGTCTGTCAGGGCAAATTCGCAGTAATCAACGGGGAAAGGCTGACTATAGAGGGTTTCCGCTGCCTCATTTAATGCTGCAAAAATACCGGCGTTTACATCTTTATTTTTAGATTTGAGGATTCCTGCCACTTTATAGCTTTTTCCAGCCCGCTCAATGGCAAATTCAAGTTCATCTTCTTCATATACTTGCGGCATGAAAGAATACAGGTCCTCTGACATCAGAGTAATGTCGTCGCCTGCATGAACATTGAGCTTTTCTGCAAGTGTCTCTCCTACCAGGCATACCCCGCCTGTGCCCTCAAAAATAGAATCATCGTATCCTTCTGCGTAGGTTACGGTGTAATCATCAATCAAATAACGATCAAAGTCATTGGTAAATGTCATAGGGCTTAATACACCGATGCCATTCACGCGAACACTGTAATTATTATAGTAATAAATATCTTTGATTAAATCAGATTTTGACAATTCTGTAATGTAATTTGAGGAAAATTTCATGGCTCTGCCTTTTACATCCAATTCCTGATAAGCCTCTGAGTAGGTAAGCCTTGCCAACACGAACATTCCAATACCGGCAGCAAGCACAACGGTAAGGAGCAGTGATCCCAAGGTTTTTCCAATGCCACGCCGCATATGGCGCAGGATATAAGCAAATACCTGTTTTGGCGCCCGGTATGTTCCATGTGGAAAACCTTCTGCACCTGATGTTACATCAGAAAGTTTTGCAAGATCAAGTTTACATGGGGCAAGGGCAGAGTCTGCAAAGTCGGGCACATGTTTTGAGTCTGCAAAGTGGTTTTGTAACTTTCCTGGTTTTTTTGAGGTGTCTGTGTGATCCTGCAGCAGTTCCAGAGGAGATATTTTCTTCATCTTCCATAGAAAAATCAGTGTTATAAAGAAAATGAAAAATAATTCAAGAACCAGACAGAGAATTACGATTCCAGGAGGAATTGCTGCGTTTAGGATATATACAAAACCTTCAGGAGCGCTGTCGCCTGACAGGTTGGCAAGCGTTTTTTCCGCTGTTTGGGATGCATAAAATAGTCCTGTGATACCGCCGATTGGTATGGCAAATATTGATAGTATGCCTAAGGGTAATAGGATGGAAATGCCCGCCCGTTTGCCTGGAACTCCCAATGTCCGCATAATGGCATATGATTTTTTATTTCTGTCAATGTAGAGGTACACGGCAAGCATCAGCGCCAGCCCTGCGCCAAGTATATACAGTAGGGTAGTCAGAAGCGAGGCCAGAGAACCTGAGTCAAGATTATCCTTGATTCCAGACCATCCTCCGTCTGAGAAACGTAAGGCCAGGCTCATCTCAGCCGCCAGAGGTTCTGCAGCTTCCTGGAACGCTTCTATGTTATGAGGATCTTCAATAAAGACGCTGAAGTCGCCCATACTGATTTGATGGTCCCTTGGAATTTCCACTGGCAAATGAGAAGATGGCACAAAGATCGTGGCTGGACCATAACTCCAGTGCATGTCATTGAAGCGGTCATACCACTCAGTGGTAAATTGGTATGCGCCAATAATTTCAAGTTCTGCAGAGGTAACGAAATTTGATAATTCTTCTGCTATATGGTACCGTGTGCCGCTTTCACCTTGTCCATATAACAATATGTCGCCAAGTTCAATATGAATCTTGTCACCGACAGATAAACCATGCGTTTCCAAAAAAAGCTCACTGACAACGCAGGCATCCTGATCCTCTCTTGTCAGGGGACGTCCCTTGGAAATGGCAAGTTTGTGTTCATTTACATAGGGGATGGCGCGCATATCTGAGGTATATACAATGTCGTATGCGGAAGTACTCAGATTGGTTGTCTCAATAATTTCTTTATACTGAGCAAATTCTTTCGTTTCCAGAAAATTCGTCTCCAATCCATCTATCACACGGATAAACTCCATTCCACCTCTCATAAAGCTGCCCAGTTCATAAGCCGATCCTGAGCGTTCACTATAGGTACCCACGACCAGGAGACGGCTTCCTTTCTTAAGTTCGTCAAAAAATGGCCGTGGATATTGATGTCTGCAGTAATCTCCATGCATCGCCTGTATTTTCAGTGGGCGGTCAGGATCAAACTGAAGTTCACCGCAATGTACGGTAATATCGTCAAATACTAAATATAAAGTGCCAGAGTCATACTCCTCTAATCCATCATATGTTCCCTCCAGCACAAATTCTCCTTCTGCAAAAGAAGCATCTGGGTCAATGATACGCTTATAATCTTCTACCAGCCCGTCGGTTGTATATCTTGTATCGGTAAAAGTGATGCCAGGCAGTGATGAAAATTCTTCAAGCTGTGCTTCCGTTGGCCAGGGTTTTGGCTCTGGTTGATAATATTCCATTGGCGGAGTGCTGTTATCTAAGCCGGCAACACCGTGGTAAAAACTCTCAGCCTTTGCTGTCTCACGTGTGGTAACAGCATAATCTGTGACCTTTGAAAACAGGGCGAA
>Ga0137306_101788_pt1 | contig 20324 bp, 20 predicted proteins | sample Inofroosms_March_FD_97187 | JGI IMG/M metagenome (GOLD analysis project Ga0137306, IMG submission 97187) | Mouse cecal microbial communities from Vienna, Austria - N-Acetylneuraminic and N-Acetylglucosamine D2O microcosms_March | ecosystem: Host-associated > Mammals > Digestive system > Large...
ACTGGGGCTCCGCCTCCGCGTTGTTGAGGAAAATGGGAACCGGCATAAAGCCGCAGTACTTCTCCAGCACCTCCCTGGCCCGGTACTCATTGGAGAACTCCACGCTGTCCTCATTGAGGTACAGGGTAATGGTGGTTCCGAAGGTCTCCCTGTCCCCGTCGCTCATCTCAAACTCCGTGCCGCCCTCTGACTCCCAGTGTACCGCCTTGGCATCCTGTTTGTAAGACAAAGTGTCAATGGTCACCTTGTCCGCCACCATAAACGCAGAGTAGAATCCCAGACCGAAATGCCCGATGATCTGGTCCTCATTGGCCTTGTCCTTATATTTGTTCAGGAAATCCTGAGCCCCGGAAAAAGCGATCTGGTTAATATACTCCTCCACTTCCTCCTCCGTCATGCCGATACCGTTATCCGTCACGGTGATGGTCTTGTCCGTAGGGTTCACCGTCACCTGAATCTTATACTCCACATCCTCCGGCTTCTCAAACTCCCCCATCAGCTCCAGCTTCTTTAACTTTGTGATGGCGTCGCAGCCGTTGGAAACCAGCTCCCTGTAGAAAATGTCGTGGTCAGAATACAGCCACTTCTTGATCACCGGAAATATGTTCTCACTGCTTATAGATAAACTGCCTGTCTTGGTTGCCATATCAAACACTCCTTTTTCTGTTTAATTATCGTTTTATATTGCCTACAGAGTATTCTAGTACTGATAGAACAAATTGTCAACAGGAAATTAGCACTCATTTCAAAAGAGTGCTAGCAATTCTCATTTAACATTGACTTTTCACTGATTCTGTTGTATCATGTCACTGTAAGAATTTTATTATTCACTGAGCGCTTCGCCGCTTGTTTTTCCTAAGTGCGAACTTTTAATCCGGGGCAGGCACAGCCTGCTTTTTTACATAGGAGAACCTACATGGCATTATCATTTTATACGGTAGACAAGGCATACATTGACTACCTGCAGTCAGCAGAACTCCAGGCGCGGGGCTTTACCCATGTACCCAATATGGAATACAACAACCGTGAACAGAAATTCACCTGTGGAATTGCACTCCGCATAAAAGACTTGAACTACTATGTCCCTGTATTCTCATACACGAAACAGCAGAAAGACAACATTCTGATCAATATCTCTCAGGACATCAAAAATCCCGTTAAAGGCTCCCTTCGGTTTAACTATATGTTTCCCGCCCCTGACAGCAGCATCACAGAATTGATTATTTCAAGGGAAGAGGTAAAATGTCGGAATCTTCTGAACAAAGAACTCCGGTTCATCCAGGCAAATGAAACACGAATCCGAAACAAGGCAAAACAGGCCTATTCGAAGGTCATAAATAAAGTCAATGAGAATATTCTGAAAAACTCCTGCGATTTCTCTCTGTTAGAACATGCATGCAAGAAATACAAGAGTGCCTGTTGACTTAAGCGGAGGCTGACAACCGCTTAACTCTTGCCCATTGCAGCCCGCTGTGATACAATGCTGCTGTCAGTACCAATACAATTATCATCAGAAAGGCACGCCATGAACTCCATCCATGATTCCGTCACAGACATCCTAAGCGACAGCCCCTTAAAGCTTGTCATAAGCAAGCCGGCTGCCAAAGACCGGACTTACCAGAAGATCACCATAGAACAGAAGGACGGCTATTACCAGATCGCCAGATACACAGAAAAACAGGTTTTTCATGAAAACGTTTCTATTGAACGGCTCTATCAGACATGCGTTGACTCTCTGGAAACCGATTTCCGGCAGCTGAACGCCTGGTCAAAGGACAAGGAGTACTCTGTCTCCGTTTCCAAAAAGAAAAAAGTCCTTTTCACCGCCAAGGCGTCCAAAACGCCTTATGACCTTCCCTGGCAGCCCGGCCACAACCGGGCGAAAAACTATATCCTGCCGGAGGGCCGCGTCATCCCGCCCCTTGTTGACATGGGCATCTTCACCTCCCAGGGAAAGGTGGCCAGATCCATGTACGACAAATACAGGCAGATCAACCGTTTCATAGAGCTCATAGACGATGTGATAAAAAAGGAAAATCCCCCCAGCCTTAACATCATTGACTTCGGCTGCGGCAAGTCCTACCTGACCTTTATCCTCTATTATTATCTGACCGAAATCCGGAATATATCCGTCAACATCATCGGTCTGGACCTAAAAGAAGACGTCATCCGCAAATGCAACGCCGCCGCTTTAAAATACCACTATGACCACCTCCGGTTTGAGCTGGGGGATATCAACGGTTTTCGCTGTCCCTTTGACGTGGACATGGTCATCACCCTCCACGCTTGCGACACCGCAACCGACTATGCCCTTTACAACGCCGTCTCCTGGAACGCCAGGATGATCTTCTCCGTGCCCTGCTGCCAGCATGAACTGAACAAGCAGATCCACACGGACAGACTTTCCCTCCTCACCAGATACGGCATTGTCTCTGAGCGCTTCTGCGCCCTCATGACCGACGCCATCCGGGCAAATCTTTTGGAGTACTCCGGGTATAACACCCAGCTGCTGGAATTTATCGACTTTGAGCATACTCCGAAAAATGTGCTCATCCGCGCAACACGCAATCCGGGGAAATCCGCGTCTGCCAGACAAAAGGCCCTTGAGGAGGCTAAGCGGGTTATTGAGGAATTTCATGTAGATCCGACTTTGTATGGGCTGCTTTGCGGTAAATAATCTGACGGCATATCTCAGCAGAACCATTATCTTGTGATAACAAGAGGCAGTAATCGACCTGGTTACTGCCTCTAAAAAACTTAACCAAAAACAAACTTATCAACAACACAAACTTTTAGCTTATCTATCAGTACTAATATAACCACTTCCCATAAAGATGTTAACTATTATTTAGGGCTGAATACTCCCTCACACCATCTCATCCACACACACAGCCCCATAAGGCCGGATGCTCATCTTATAAGCATTCCCCTTCCCCAGAGCCTTCTCAATATACTCCACATACTCATCCACCAGATCATTGGGCAGCATGGCCATAATAACCCCCGCGAACCCGCCGCCGTGGATCCTGCAGGCCCCCCGCTTCTTATCCGCGATAAACAATTCCGTCAAAGCCAGAGCCACGCTGATGCCCTGCTCCTGGACACTGCTGTTGGTGTAGCAGTTCTGCAGCCACTTCCAGGAAGAATTGCCGGAAGCCGTGATCCCCGCCAGAAAATCATCAAACCGGTTCTCCTTCAGGGCAGCCACCTCCGCCTCAACCCTCTTATTCTCCTCAAAGAAGTGAAGCGCCCTCATAACGGACCGGTCCCCGGCAAACTGCCGTACCTTGGTCAGATCCCTGATCACGTCCTCCTCCTTCACCTGGGCGCAGACTTCCTTGCCGAAATACTCCGCCACCTTCTTCATCTCATTTGGCACGGAGGAGTAATCCGCGCTCAGATCCGCGTGGCCCTTCCCCGTGTTCACGATAATCAGACTGTGGTTCTGGGAACCGAAATCAAAGGGGATCTGCTCCACCTTGGGATTTGCCGGGTCAAAAAAGTCAATGGTGATCAAGCCGCCCACAGCGCAGGCCATCTGGTCCAAAAGCCCTGACGACTTGTTCCAGTAATGGTTCTCCGAATATTTCCCCACATGGGCATAGGCCACCACGTCCATCTTTCCCTCATTAAAAAATACGTTGAGCATGGAACACAGAAGCATCTCAAACGCCGCTGAGGAGCTGACTCCCGCCGCGCTTATGACATTGCTGGTTATGTAAGCGTCAAACCCGCCTATCTTGTACCCCATCTCCACAAATCCCTTTAACAGCCCCTTCACCAGGTCAATGGTCCCCGCCATCTTGCTGCTGGGCGCCAGATCCTTAAGGTCAATGGAAAACTTCTGGTCAAAGGTCTCACTGACAATGTTCACCTTGTCACTGTCATTCTTCGCCCCAATGCCCACACAGTCCAGGTTGATGCTTCCCGCCAGAACCTTGCCGTGGTTGTGGTCCGTGTGGTTTCCGCTTATCTCCGTCCGCCCCGGTGAGGTAAACATCTTCACGTCCTTATCCCCGAATTCCCTCTCAAACTTTTCCACCAGATCCTTATAGCGCTTCACATTGGTCTCCACATTGTCCCTGCCGTACAGTTTGGCCATAAGCTCACGGGCTTTCGCGGAATCAAGAATCCTCATCGCATCTGTTTTCATGATATTTTTCCTTTCTGTGCTCATTTTTTACCTGCCTGCCCAAAAGACCGGTCAGGTTTTGCGGCGAAAACTGTCTGCCGCCTCTATTGCTTTTAAGTATAACAGAATCCGGTCTCATAAGACATATATTTTTGTGTGATAATGTTTATTTTTTATACCTTCCGCGCCGTCCCACAAGTACATCTGCCACAGGCAAAGCCATCACTCCACCTGCTGCTCCAGCCTGGTAAATCCCCCGGAGGACGTACAGGGAATCATGGACACCTGTGTCCCCTCCTGCCCCCACTCCACCTTTAAAAGGGCCGTCTCTGGAATACTGCTTCCGAACACGAAATTCCCCAGGCTGTACACGATCATCTTTCCCTTGTACTCCTCCGTCTCCTGCAGCACATGGGGATGGCTTCCCACCACCAGATCTGCCCCCGCGTCGATGTAGGCCCTTCCCATGGCCCGCTGGTACTCCTTGGGCTCTGTCTCCCTCTCCACACCCCAGTGTACGTACACCACCAGAAAGTCGCACTGCTGCCTGGCCTCCTCAACCGCCTTAAGGGGCAGCGTGGTGTCTTAGGTGGAAAATACCCCCGGATGACCCTTTCCCGCCGCCCAGCCGGCATCCATATAGACCCTGGACATCCCCAGAAATCCTATGATCTTCTGCCCGACGGTGATGGTCTTAAGGGCGCTGGCCCTCTCAAAATCCTCCCCGCGTCCCACATACAGGCTCCCCGCCTCATCCAAAGCTTTACAGCTGTCCAAAAGCCCCTCCGTCCCGAAATCCAGAATATGGTTGTTGGCAAGGGTCACAATATCCACCCCCATCTCCTGGAGAATGTGCATCCTGCTCTCCGGCACACGAAAGGTAAACTGCTTGTCAGCCGCCGCAGTCCCCCTCCGGGTAAAAGGAAACTCCTGGTTCACCATAAAGATATCCGCCTTCTCAATCTCCTCCCGGATCCCCTCATCCAGAACGCCGTGGATTCCCTCCGCTTTGTCGTATGCATTAAGCACATGGTCGGAAAAATACACGTCCCCTCCAAACAGCATCACAATCTCGGAGGATGAGGCTCCCTTCTGTCCCCCGCTGTCTGCATCTGCGGCTATATTATCGGAACCATCCTGGCCGCTCTTTGCCGCACCCTCTTCCTCTCCCTGACCTTCCTCCTGCCCTCCAAGGACGATCCTTGCCGCTGCCTGGTCTTTGCCCTGAATGTCCGCGCTCCGTTCCATATTCTCCGACTGCCAGCCATCATTCCCGCGGCCGTCGCCTCCATTCCTGCCCTCCCCTGCCATTGCTCCGGCCTCAATATACTCCCGCCCGTCCCTGGCTCCCCCGCCTTTCCAGAGCAGCCCTGCGGTTATGACCAGCAGCGCCGCCATCCCCATGGCAGCTGCTAAGATAACTTTGTTCCCTCTTTCCCCCATGATAGCCCTCCTGTCTCCACCCTTAGGGATTGTCACAAAATAATTTGGGCTTTAGACCAGCATAGCGCATAAATTATTTTGTGACAGTTCCTTTACCTTCCCCGCGCCGTTTTATCTGGCACAGGCTTTCATTTATCATACTATGGACAGCCGCCCTCTGTCCATATCATCTTTTGTCGGTTTTAGAATGGGGAAAATAAGATACAACAAAACCCGAAAAGGGTTGGACAACTATGTACAGAGTTTAGACAATCCTTCATAAGATTAAGGCGGCAAAGAACAACTCCTGTCCAGAACATTTCTGCCGCCTTATCTTTAAGATCCCACTTCGCCATAGCCAATGCTTCGCCCTGGCCCGGGCGAGCCGAAGCAAAGAACTTAACAAGCCAATACCACGCCTCCGTCGCTGGCGTACACCGTAGCCACGCCTGCGGTCTCCGTGATCACCACATCCTTAAAAGGAATCCTCTTCAGCAGTTCCTCCTTCACAAATTCCGCCCGCTCCCGGTTATTGCAGTGAGCCACCACCGCAATCTTTCCCTCCGGCTCCTTGATGTTCTTCTGAGCATAATCGCACATTTTGGCCAATGCCTTATTGATCCCTCTGGCCTGATCCTCCTTGATGATAACGCCATCAATAGCGCCCATCACCGGCTTAATGTTCAGCGCCGTGGCAAAAAACGCCTGCAACCCTGTCAGCCGCCCATTCTTGCGCAGCACATCCAGAGACTCCAGAACAAAATACGTCTTCATCTCCTTTTTAAAAGCTTCCGCCTTCTCACACACCTGTTCAAAATCCATACCGCTCTCACAAAGCCCCTTGATATACAGCCCAATGTTCAGCTCCCCCGCCGAGGCTGACCAGGAATCAATGACCTTGATATTCTTAGCCCCATGCTCCTCCTCATAAAGTTCCTTCCCCAGCACCGCGCTGTTGTATGTGCCGCTTAGATGGCTGGACAAGGTGATGACGTACACATCCTCCTCCTGACACTCGTAGGCCTCCTTGAACATCTCCGGGGAAGGGCAGGCTGTCTTGGGACAGTTGGGGCTGGCCTTCACCAACTCCAGAAAACGTTTTTGGTCAAAAGTCTCATCATCTATCACCTGGGTATCATCCACCTGCAAAGTCAGAGGAATCATCTGAAAGCGGGGATCCTTTTTCATCTCATCTGTCAAGTCAAGGCAGCTATCGCCAATAATCTTATAGCTCATATCGTCCCTCCTAAAAACCTTTACTATATAACATAGTTTTGATTACTACATATTATAGCACACTTTTGGCAAATTACAATAAAAAAGAATTTCTTGACAAAAAATCCAAATAATCATATAATTACTATAACTTCGAAAAATTTTTAGTAGTACACTTAAATTCACAGCAGATAAGGAGGTACAGCGTATACTGCATAATCTCTTAATTGTTATGTCTTTGTCAGGAAGCATGGTCATATCTCTTTACTTGTCTGTTTATTTCCTGGCAAAACAGCATTTTTCCCTAACCTGGAGATACTGTGTATTAAAAATTGCCATAATTTTTTTCCTTATTCCCTTTGGACAATGTAAATACTTTATAATAAGCAAAGCATATGCGCTTTTCCCACACCTAATAGAGAAGATCCATTCCACCCCTATGAGACCAAAAGGTCTCAAAACACGGTATCTTATTGTTACTACTATGGAAGGAATACAATTCTCCCCAAGTCTAAAACAGCTATCGTTATTACTGCTCATTATGAGTATCTTGTCCTTTAGCATGATAGTTCACCAGCTGATCCATTATTGGAAACAAGTACGTATATGTTTGAACCACTCCGCACAAGTTCCTCCTTCAAAATATCTGGATACCTTCAAAGAACTGAAACATCATCTTGGGATAAGAAGAAAAGTTTCGTTATACCATTCCCAATTTTGTAAATCACCTATGACAACCGGGATATTTTCTCCAATGATTTTTCTACCCTTTGAAGATAAAGGAACACTAACAGACAGTTCCTGCCAGTATATCCTAAAGCATGAGCTTTACCATATAAAACATAATGACTTTCTGATCAGATTTATCGGACTGATCGTCATAGCAGTCCATTGGTTTAATCCGTTCTCCTACATACTATATTATGAACTATCCATCACTCTTGAAATGCTCTGCGATGAATCTGTCTTAAAAGGGTGTACTGAAAACCAACGCAAAGAGTATGGAACCTTGCTTGTCAATCTTGCAACAAACAATAACACAAAAGAGAAAGACCATTTTTTTGTCGGATTATCAAACCAAAAGAATATCATAGAAATCAAAAGGAGGATTCTAGAAATGAAATCAAACAGAAAACAGCGGTTCCTTTTATCAATAGCGACCTTAGGGCTTATCGTTACAGCCGGCGGCACAACCGCTTTTGCCTACATCCCTCCTAACACGATCACATCGAATGAAGGGCGGACCGATACCTTTGACTACACTTATGTGACGGATGAGGAAAAAATAGAAGAAGTTAGCTTATATATGCCCTATGATCACTTTTTTATTGATGCAGACGGAACCATGACCGAGTTATCTGATGATACTACCACGGAAAAGATCGGATGCAGTCATAACTACATTGCTTCCGGAACTATAAGAAAACACACCAAAAACAGTGATGGAAGCTGCACTGTAAAAGAATATGAAGCAGAAAGCTGTTCTATATGTGGCGACATAAAGGCTGGACAGCTTATATGTACTTATATCTATCCTAAATGCCCTCATTAAACAAGTAGGAGGAAATTCCACCATGAAGAAAAATTATGGGTTAACTAACACGGAAATGCAGATCATGGAATTATTGTGGCAGGTTGACGGCCCTGTGACATTCCGCGAAATTATGGATACTTCATCAAAGGAATGGGGAAAAAACTGGAAAGTGCAGACCTTAAGCACCTATCTGATAACCCTCCAAAAAATGGGCCTGGTAGAATCGGAACGCAACGGATGTTCCAACGCCTACCGAGCTGTATGCACCAAAGAAGAACACATTCACAACTGGACCAAAAAATTAGTTGAGACTTGTTTTGATAATTCTTTCAGCCGATTCGCTCTGGCTTTTGTTGGTAAAGGTAAATTGTCAAAAGAGGATGCGGAGGAGTTGAAAAAATTGCTATAATTAAACTGTAACATTTTTGTTAAGTACGCTAATCCTCAAAAGGTCAAAGAAATCAAGAAATTCCAAAAAATTGTAGTATACCTAATTTGAAATTGTTACGGATTAAACGACTAGGGGGTGATACCAATGTGGATATAATATCGTATCTAGCATATAAAAAATTCGGTAAAGTCAATAGTGTGTTTTCAAAAAATATCTTTCCAAATTAAGGAAATATTATGTTTAGAAACTATTGAAAATTAACACAATCAAAGGAGAATATTAATGAAATACATCTTTAAAAAAAATATATTGTGCAACCATAGTATTTGTAATCTCTTTATTAACAGTATTTAATTGCTATGCACATGAAAATACAGCAAATACCGAATATAATAGTGAAATAGTAGTTGAAGTAGATACATATGAAGATTTCCTAAACTATGTCAAAAACCCTCTATTCAAATATACCTTTGTTATAAAAAAACCTCCAATAATTCAACCGAGGAATTCTTTTTGCTATTATTGCGGAAAACAAACGTTGACGATGAATAATTATCGTACATTTGAGTTAAATCGAAAGGCAAAAGGATGTCCATATAATCCAGATGTAATTGATCATTTTACTACCTGGGGAAATACATATGATCTAAGCTGTGGTTCTTGTGGATATCGCGAAACAATTGATAAAGGTGAAAGCTATACTGCATACTGTCTTAATTCTGAAGGGCTAGATTTTGAGAAAACTTTTGAGGTTCGAAGAAATTGGACTTTAGCGGGAGGATATGAAATCCATCAATGCTGGTCAACCTGGAACTAAACAATGCGAATTAAAATTACAACAAAAAACATAATTATTGTCATAATAACGTTATGTATAGGTGTCATCATTCTATGCAGCTATAAATATTATAGCATACCTATGCTTCCGTTTCCTCTTCAAAAAAATGCATTAGAAAATGCTCTGTCAGCAAGCGGATTAGACTGGGTAGTCGCAAAAGAGGAAATCCTAAAAGACGGGCATGTTTTATTTTGGCTTGACAATACACAGGGACAACCATCTGCAATAGTTTCAAGTTTAGGAAGTAAAGACAAAAGAATACTGCAAATAAACTTTCTTAGTTCAAAAGATCCAAAGTCTAACATTCCTCAAGAAGATTGGAAGAAAGCAATCCAGTTGGCAACCATTTTGTATGGCGGATTTAAAAACTCAAGCGAAGTCTATGATAACTTTCGACAAACCTATAATGAAAAGGCGGTTATTGATGATGTTCCTGGTTCTCTCTCCGAATTTCGGGAAAGAATCCGATGGGAAAACGAACTAAATGATATTAAATGTTTTTTAGGATTTGGTGTACGCAAAAAAGGCGCAGGATTGGCAGAAGCAGAATTCGTATCTATTATTTTTTCTAAAACAAAGGACTAAACATTTTAATAAATGGAATATTGGCTAAAAGTACCCCGAAGTTTTTTCGGGGTACTCATTTTTACTGCCTAATTCACAGACCCAAATGCAAGCCTAAATCCCTGTCAGGCCTGCACGGCCCGCTCACATCAAAGGGGCTCCCCATTCTCCTTTTCTTCCTCTTCCGGCTCAGGCAGTCCCTTGCACTCTCTGAATATCTTCATAAACTCCTTACCGGTAATGGTCTCCTTCTCGATCAGGAACTCCGCTATCTTATCCATAACCTCCCGATTCTCGCCAAGAAGCCTCTTCGCCTCCTCATAGGACTCCTTTAACATCCTCATCACTTCCTGGTCGATCTCCGCCGCCGTAGCCTCGCCGCAGTTTAACACCATCCTGCCGCTTAGATACTGATCTTCCTGGGTGGCAAGGCCCATAAGGCCGAACTTCTTGGACATCCCGTACTGGGTCACCATGGCCCTGGCGATCCTGGTTGCCTTCTCAATATCATTGGACGCCCCGGTAGTCACGGTCTCAAACACCAGCTCCTCCGCCGCCCGGCCCGCCAAAGCTCCCACCAGCATGGCTTTTAACTCTTTCTCCGTGTTCAGATACTTTTCTTCCTCCGGAACCTGCATCACGTATCCCAGAGCCCCCATGGTCCTTGGCACGATGGTGATCTTCTGAACCGGCTCCGCGTCCTTCTGGAGCGCGCTGACAAGGGCGTGGCCCACCTCGTGATAGGACACGATGCGCCGCTCCTCTTTGCTCAGGATCCGGTCCTTTTTCTCCTTGCCCACTAAAACCACTTCCACAGCCTCAAACAGATCCTTCTGGCTCACCGCGTTCCTGCCGTTCTTCACTGCCAGGATCGCCGCCTCATTGATCATATTGGCAAGGTCAGACCCCACAGCCCCGGACGTGGCAAGGGCAATGGCCTCCAGATCCACCGTCTCGTCCAGAGCCACATTCTTTGAGTGAACCTTTAAGGTGTTCACCCTTCCCTTCAAATCCGGCTTATCCACGATAATGCGCCGGTCAAACCGTCCCGGACGCAAAAGGGCCGGATCCAAGATCTCCGGGCGGTTAGTGGCCGCCAGCACCAGAAGTCCCTTGGAAGAGTCAAACCCGTCCATCTCTGACAACAGCTGGTTCAGGGTCTGCTCCCTCTCGTCGTTGCCGCCACCAAAACGGGAATCCCGGCTCTTTCCGATAGCATCCACCTCGTCAATAAAGATAATGCAGGGAGCACTGTCCTGGGCCTGCTTAAACAGATCGCGGACACGGGACGCTCCCACGCCCACAAACATCTCCACAAAATCAGAACCCGACAGGGAGAAAAACGGCACCTTGGCCTCCCCGGCCACAGCCTTGGCCAGAAGGGTCTTGCCGGTTCCCGGAGGCCCCACCAAAAGAGCGCCCTTGGGAAGCTTCGCCCCGATATGAGTGTACTTGCCGGGATTGTGAAGGAAATCCACGATCTCCACCAGAGATTCCTTGGCCTCATCCTGACCGGCCACATCCACAAAAGTGATTCCTGTCTCTTTCTGCATGTGCATCTTGGCCGTGCTCTTCCCCACGCCCATGATCCCACCGCCGCCCATGCGCCGCATCATGAAATTCATAAACAACACCAGACAGCCGAACATCAGGGCAAAGCTGATGAGATTCTCCAGCCAGATACTGTTGTTGCTTGCCTCCTGGCGGCTCTCCACTCCCGCCTCCACCAGACGCCTGGTCAGCTGGTCTCCGCCTTCCATCCTGACGGAAATATACTCGATATTGGGCTTGTAGCCGTCCGCGCCTTCCTTGGTCCAGAACGAAACCTCCGACCCGCCTACCTGGACCTTATCCACCAGGCCGTCTTCCAGCGCTTCCACAAACTGACTGTAGGGAACTTCCTGGGTGCTTCCCATGCCCCGCAGATAATCTCCCATCTTAAAGATACACACAAAGGTAATCAGCGCTGCTACCAATATGATAATAAGAGTCTGCCCGGAACCCTGCCCAGGCATCCTCCCGTCGCCTTTGTTATTATTATTTTCCATAAATTCCTTTTCTCCCTCTTCCTGTGCAGCTGTTTTATGCCATACCTATCTATTATAGTGTCAGTCTCCCCATAAATCAAGGAAACTGTCCTAAAAAAAGTATAAAATAATCGGTATAACGCAAAAACCCTGTAAATACGGTCTTTTTCCCATATTTACAAGGTTTTTTAGCTGGGCTAGTTGGATTCGAACCAACGAAATGCAGGAGTCAAAGTCCTGTGCCTTACCGCTTGGCGATAGCCCACCATTCTCAAAATCAGATAATCGTCCTGCTCCGTCTATACAACTTTGTTCCGGTTTTGTCCTCACATGCTATTCTAGCATACCACAAATCCCCTATGTTTGCAAGACCAAAAATCAGCTTGCATGTTTGATGCCCGCATGTCCGGATACTGTTCACGGGGCGGTAAAAGGTGATCACGTCTAATATATTGACATCATAGGGGCCATGGACGTATAATCCAAGAAAAGGGGATGCTCCAATGGGATTTTACCTGAACGCCACAAGTGCCTACGGCCTCTTTCGTGAGACATGTTCCCTCACCTGTTTTGTGGACAAGAGGGAGATTCTGTGTGATCTTGTACCGCTTGTGGAGTAGAACCAGGATGTGGCAGAGAAGTCTGGAACCAGTCAGGGGAAATCTCCCAAGTATGTGTGCATTACCAGGCCCCACCATTTTGGAAAGACAGTAATGGCCAATATGGTCGCTTCTTATTTTGGAAAGGGAGTGGACAGAAGCAGGGAGTTTAATACGCTGAAGGTGTCCGGATATCCGTGGTACCGGAAGCATTTGAACCAGCACAATGTGATTCATATTATGTTCAACGAGATGCCGCAGAACTGCAAATTCTATGATTCGTATTTGAGCCGGATACAGAGTCTTCTGATGGATGATTTACAGATGATGTATCCACATGTGCGGCTCCGGGAGGATGAGGCTGTATGGGATGCTTTAAGGAAGATATATGAGTATTGCGACAGAGAACGGTTTATTTTCATTTTTGATGAATGGGATTTTATATATCATCAGGACTTTGCATCCGATGAGGAGAAACAAGCCTTTACAAAATTCCTCAGCAATCTTTTAAAGGATAAGGCTTATGTGGAGATGGCTTATATGACCGGGATTCTTCCGATTACAAGGTATTCCAGCGGTTCGGAATTCAATATGTTTTTTGAGTTTTCCATGGCAACTATGGCAAAGTACAGCGAATACTTTGACTTTACGGACGAAGAAGTGGACGTGCTTCACCAGAAATATATTGAATGTCAGACAGAGCCGAAGGTAACCCGGGCGGGGCGGGAACTCTGGTATGACGGCTATCAGACCGCATCTGGCAGGCGCTTGTATAATACCCATTTTGTGGTGGGGGCACTGTCATTTAACCAGATATGAATTGTTGAGCTGAAAGTTGATGGCACAGTGGACAGCGCAATTCAGCAGATCAAAGACCGCAGGTACGCGCAGAGCTTCCATGGAAAGCTGGGTGAAGAACCCAAATGTACCGGAAGAATCCTTGCTGTAGGGATTGCGTACAACCGGAAGGACCCTGGCAAACGGCATACATGCAAGGTAGAGGTGCTGCGGGAACGAATGGCATAGCGGTGAAATTTAGAAAAAGGAGTTTTGTGTAGTGGGAAAATATTTTAATGTAAGTGCTGCATGCAAGCCGGAACTTCATTATATGGTAGATATCACAGCCCGGCTCAGGCAGATCCGGGCCATGGTGGATGCGGGGCAGTATTTTACCATTAACCGGGCCAGACAGTATGGGAAGACCACTACCATACGGGCGCTGGGGCGTTATCTGGAAAAGGATTATCTTGTTGTAAGCCTGGATTTTCAGAAAGAAATGAGCGCGGCTAAATTCAGTGATGAGAACACGTTTTCCCTTGCATTTGCAAAGGCATTTTTATTGAAAATAGAAAATAGCAGTGAGCATATTGACGGAGCCTTTGGAGTGGCTGTCGAAGAATTGAAAAAGGAAATGCACAATGGCCGGGGCGAAATGGATCTGGTAGAATTATTTCGGTATTTGAGCGTAGTCTGCAGCACTTCTTCGAAACCGCTCGTACTGATGATCGACGAGGTGGACAGTGCTGCCAACAGTCAGGTCTTCCTGGATTTCCTGGCCCAGCTGCGGGGATACTATATTGACCGGGATGAGACGGCCACATTTCAGTCGGTGATTCTGGCAGGAGTACATGATGTGAAAAATATCCGGCGGAAGCTTCGTACCGAGGAGGAGCACAAGGTAAATAGTCCATGGAATATCGCTGCTGACTTTCTGGTGGACATGAGCTTCTCAGCAGAGGATATCGCCGGAATGCTGGAAGAATACGAGCAGGACCATGGTACAGGGATGGACATAATGGCTATGGCTCAAAGAATCTATGACTATACTTCCGGTTACCCATATCTGGTATCCCGGTTATGCAAACTGATGGATGAACGGGTAGGCGGAGGTGGAGAATATCCCAGGAAGTGCCAGGTCTGGACAAAGGCAGGTTTTCTGGAGGCCATCAGGCTTTTGATGGGCGAGCGGAATACGCTGTTTGATTCTCTGGTGGGCAAGATTCAGAATGACCAGGATTTGCGGAATGTGCTGCATGGAGTTATTTTCCAGGGAAAGACGCTGATTTATAGTCCCGTAAGCCTGCCTGTGGAAATAGCAGAAATGTATGGTTTTTTTAAAAATGAAAATGGAATGTGTGTGATTGCAAATCGTATTTTTGAAATGGTTCTTTACAATATGTTCCTCAGCGAGGAGGCAGTTTACAGTGATATGGCAGAGGAAGCATTTCGGAATAAACCCATGTTTGTCCAGAAGGGGCGGTTGAATATGAAGCTGGTTCTGGAGAAGTTTGTGGAATATTTTTCGGATTTGTATGGAGATCAGGGGCAGAGATTTTATGAAGAGGATGGCCGGAGATATTTCCTCTTGTATCTGAGGCCCATTATCAATGGAGCGGGAAATTATTACATCGAGGCACGCACCCGGAATCTGGAGCGGACGGATGTAGTGGTGGATTACGGCGGGGAGCAATTCGTGATTGAGATGAAGCTGTGGCGGGGGGAAGCGTACCACAGACGCGGCGAGGAACAGCTCCTGGAGTATCTGGATGCGTATCGTCTGAAGACCGGATATATGCTCAGTTTCAATTTCAATAAAAAGAAAGAAACAGGTGTCAGGGAGATTGTAATGGGAGGCAGGATACTGGTTGAGGCGGTCGTGTAACATTGCTGCCCTGACAGTATAAAAGAGTGGGCAAAAGGACCCATAGGGCATGGGGCGCCAGTTCCGCCGGTGGCTTAAAGTAAACCCTCTTTCATTCATGGTGGTATCTGCAAGGCTGATATGGGGGTTTACTTTGAAAGCTCCATCGCCGCAGGCGATTAAAATCAGGGATGCCAAATGCGCCCACCAGTCTTTCATTTATTGGTGGCGCGTTCCCCGCTGGGCGCATGGAGGTTTACAATGCGACAATGCAATCCATCCAGCACCACTCTTAGGCCTTCAACACCAAGTACCTTAAGCCACTGACCTTTCAGTGTTAATGTCGGTGTTGCTTTATAGCTGCTGCCGCTTTGGCTGATAACTTTAATGCTTCTGTTCTTTGCCATAGTCAAAATCTCCTTTTCATAATTTGTCAATGATTGTCTGCTGCATTGTCACTTCTCCATCCAGTCCAATGGCACTACCTCCCTTAAGTACAACCAGAAATAAATCCCTGGTTTGCCGTGGCATTCGTTAAGTATCTGTCCATGCAGGAATGGTATCCACTTTCCTGATTTCTCGCGCCAAAAATAAGCCACCAGTGCTTTCGCATCAGCAGCTTACCGCTTTCAGTCCGGTGTTCTGTTTTCTGTTTTGATTCTGCATTTACCCAATCTTTTCAATAATCTGCATATTGATTTCTGTTTCAAAACCTGCCTGTAGGCTTCCCCAGCCCGGAATATTCCCATCCTTTTGGAAGTGTCTGCCTGATGGCTTTAAGCGGCTACTAAAAGACCGCAGAATGTGATTGCTTCACTTATCAGCATTACAGAAAACATTTTAACACACACAAGATTAGCATCTGCTGTTCCTTCAGGATGTGTTCCCGTATCTTGAAAAATATCTTGTGACGGACTATCTGCCAAAACTTGTAGAACAGATAGAATATATAATGAAACAATACTGCGGTAGGATACAAAATTACCCCAGCCCTTTGCGAGTTGGAGTAATTCACTATAATTCACATGCGATTTTTGATAGATTGAAGTTTTTCACTCCATGGTGTCAGTTCTGCGAGCTGCTGAACACATGCCATGGGTGATTACGTAGATACATTTAAAGCCCATGGAAAAAGCAGTTCCGAAGCGGCGTGCTCCATATGGATGAATTTCGCATCCATCATAGGAAGGAGAGGGAAAAGACCGATAGTCAGCTTTCCCCGCCCCATGAACCTCAACTCCAAATTTAAATTTTCTACGGATTCTTTTCAAAAAATCCATCCACCCTGGCCTTGATTTCCGCATGGCCCAGGGTCTTTAACAGATATCCCGACGGCTTTAAGGACAACACCCCTTTGACACTGTCCGCATCGTCCCTGGAAGTCAGAAAAATAACCGGAATATCCTCCGAATGAGTTTCCGAACGAAGCAGTTCCAGGGTTTGCTTCCCGTTGCAGATAGGCATATCATAATCCAGCAGGATCAGGTCCGGCCGGTTGAGGGTGACGGTGCGGATTGCAGCCAGACCGTTGTCAACCGTGGAAACCTCATAATCCCAGCCCAGCAGATTCTTAAGCCCCTGCCGCATGGTGGCAGAATCATCTACCACCAGAACTTTCTTCTTCGGAGGCTGGGCCTCCAGCTCCTGTCGCTCCTTGAGATAATGGGCCACTTCATCCAGGGCATTCTCCTGGCTGATGGGGATCCCCGGGGACTCGCTGATCTGGTCCGGTGTCAGAATACAGCAGGCAAAATATCCTTCCCCAGTATCAAACAGCAGACTTGCCACACGCTTGCGCTCCCCAAATACCTTCTGGAACTGATCGTAGGAAAGAAGGTTCTCCTCTTTTAGCGTGGGGTTATCCCCTTTCAGGAAGACTTTAATAACCCGCCCCGCAAACCGCTGCATGGTATATCTGGCATTATGAAGCAGTGCCGTGCTCAGCTTGCCGGACTTGTTCCCCATCACCTCACCGATGGTCCGGAGCAGAAGCTTTTCCTCAAAGGCCAGCAGCATCTCCTGGGTCTTCCCGTTCTCCACTGTTTCATAGACCAGACGATAATAGATCCCGGTTCCGAACTTCTCTCCATTGTAAGCGTCGCTGATCATCTCCGGTTTCAGCAGAAAGATCTGGTACATAACCTGGGTGATGGCCCGCTTCACAGAGTTAAGCTCTCCCTCCTCCAGAAGATCCACCCACATACTGCTCTGCCTGCCGGTAATGGCCTGGTCCTCCATGGTGGTATGTCCGATCAGCCATCCGGCACAGACTCCCAGGAAATGGTCAATAGCTTCCGGCGAATAATCTGCCTGCTCCAGCTCCCGTTCCAGGGCCGGAAGGGTCTTCTCCCGAAATCCCTTATGGATACGGCTGTGCTGCTCCAGCCCACCGTAATCAATGGAGGCCATATAGAGCTCTTCATCTGCAAAATGTTTCAGTGCATGCTGCTTGAATAACGCAATCCCCTTCCGGCAGGCCTTCCGGCTGTTCTTTCCGCCAATCCAGCCGCTTTTTTTCTGTGTCAGAAGAAAAAGACTGTTGATCCCCTCAAAAAGTTGCTGATGCTCTTTGTCAATGTTGTCTACTCCGATATTAAACTCTTCTTTCCACGTAAATTGAGTACTCATGTGGTCTTCTGCCGCCAGGAATACGGATAAGCACTCCTGCAGTGCCATCGTCCCATTCCCCTTTTTGTGATGCTATGTCCGGCAGGCTCTCCTTTCTTGTTTTTTGAACATTTTCCCAACGATTGTATCACTCTGTTTCTGGAATATGCAGGAATCTTTGTAATTATATAACACTTTTTCAAATGATTCAAGATGTTATCCCGGTAGATTCCCGGCAAATGGTGCGTGTGAGTTACTTTTCACGGCCTGGGGAAATAGCCTGGTTTATTTTTCCTTTCAGGATCCGGGCTTTCCGTTCGCACAGATTGTTATCAGGCTCCACCAGCGGATTTGACAGGAATAGAAGGTGGTTATGCCTGTATTCCGCCATCCGCCGGTACAGGTTATACCCGTCCCTGTAATACTCTGATGGAGGATCATCTTCATATTCCTCTGCGGCTGTCTGTACTATGGCATCATACCTTGCTTCAAATCCAGCGATCTTTTCTTCTGCCATTCCCTCTGCCGGGGCGATGTTGTTCTCATGTATCATTTCCTGTATAAGCTCTAACATCTGCCTGTTCCATGTAAGGCCTTTCTCATTTTCTATGCTGTCCCTGAGGTACCGCTCTATGTGCACCAGGCACTCCTGATGGTCCGAACCATAGCTGTAAAAGCATGCCTCGTGGTCATGGATCAGGATACCTCCAAAGGTCTCTACGGGCGTATCTGTGATCCCGGCATGCCCTTTGTGCTCTCTTGCAAAGTACATGGTCGCAGCGCCGTTGCTGCATACAACGACATTGTTATTGCTGCCGTTTACCCTTGCCGCCGTGCCGTCCACATGCATCACGGGTGCGTCAAGAAGTGCCTTGAACAGGTTATCCTGCTCCTGCCTGCTCTTTGATGAGAATTCCCGGCACAGACCGTTTATCATCCCTGTGCATGGCGAGAGTGCCCCGTCTGTGATGTCTGAAACGAACCGGGCCGTTTTCTCCAGGGATACATTGCACCTGCTGTTCAAAAGAAAAAGGAAAGCTTTCAGGGAACCATCGTAGTTCACGTCGTCTGTCACCTGGCCAGGGAATGCAGAATGGACATTCCGTCCTTTCTTCTTATCATAAAACTCCTCAGTGCGGTATTCGGTCACCACCGGAACGGCACAGATGCCGACCACCTGTCTGGAGACGGTATTTCCTGTAGGGACATATCTTGGATCTTCTTTAAATCTTTCTTCTGTCTGTATCTCCACCACTTTATCCGGCTTCATGGCTTTACGGGGATGATGGGGATGCCCTGCCTGGGCGCCCGGCTTCTTTCCGGACTTTTCCCTGTTGTTTGTGATCTTTTTGCGGTTGATGCATTTGGAGGAAGGCAGGGAAGAGTTCTCATAGTCATGGTTCACCTGTGCCGTGAGCTTCACGATAAGTCCCTTTGCATCTTCAAGCTCTGTGGCTGTTTCATAATAATCCTTCAGTGCTGCTTTCCTTTTTTCATCCAGTTCAGCATTCCGCTTCTTCAGGCTTGCGGTGATGTCTAAGAGTTCGGTAATGACCTTTTTAAGTCTGTGCACTTCTTTTTCGTGTTCCTTCTGGACATCCTCCAGCACCTCCATCCACTGCCTTGTGGTCTCTTTACGGGAAAAGGAGATATCGTCCCGTTCCTGCCGCAGCCTTTTTATCGTAAGGTTCAGGCCGCGGATAATGCCCTCGTAATCTGTGCGCAGCTTCACATAGGCATCACCTGACCGGAAGCAGGCCAGTTCCTGCTGTGCTGCCCTGAGCCGGTATGATAATGAAGTTGTCAGAAAATACTGCTGGCCGTTCACTGCCTTTTCCTCCTTCCGGTGCGTTATCACTCCGCTCTTATCAGAGACGGGAGAGTTCTTCTATCTTTGAGAGACGCCTTTTATACTCATTGACAGATAAGGTGAGCTCCATGACCTGCTTTTTGAGTGCAGATATCTCTGCCTCATCCTGCTGGATCTGTCCAGCCTGCTTTATGCAGAGGGCTTCCAGTTCCCTGGGATCAGAGATGTTTTCCTGGATACCGGACATCTCTTTTTTGTTACGGTTTCCTCTTCCGCTTGTTGGGATGATCTCGCCCGTTTCCTCATTGATCTTACCGATCAGCCTTCTCTTTGAGCGCGGCTGTTTCTTTTCCTTGTCCCAGTAAGATTCTGATTCATAAACATAGGTGATTCCTGTCTGTTTGTTGAGTTTTTTAATGATAGATGCCATTTTCGTACCTCCTAGTGATAAATTGATTATACCATACCACTATTATAATGTCAATATGATAGTGGTAAATATTTCAAAAAAATCCCACTATTCTACAAAAAAATACTGTGGCCT
>Ga0137306_101792_pt1 | contig 20303 bp, 21 predicted proteins | sample Inofroosms_March_FD_97187 | JGI IMG/M metagenome (GOLD analysis project Ga0137306, IMG submission 97187) | Mouse cecal microbial communities from Vienna, Austria - N-Acetylneuraminic and N-Acetylglucosamine D2O microcosms_March | ecosystem: Host-associated > Mammals > Digestive system > Large...
CACCAAGCCAAACCCCTTGAACCGCAACGGTTTGAGGGGTTTTCGCTTTGCTTTTGAGGGCTGTTTTGAACCGCCTTATTTCCCATAATTTAGGATATTTTCGGGTCATTTGGGGGCATGTTGTTGCAAATCTGTTGCAAATTTTTTTGACCCCTTGTGTCACGCGTTTTCCCGCATAGCTTCTCTCACTTTCTCGGCGGTCTTCCCTTCCCGGGAGCGCCGGTCGTAATGGGTGTATACCCGGAGGGTCATGTCCACGGTGCTGTGGCCCGCCAGGTACTGGATCTCCTTGATGTCCAGCCCCGCCTCAAACAGCCGGGTGACATAAGTGTGGCGGAGGACGTGGGCCGTCACATGGGTCTCGGGCAGCTCCCGCTCCACCAGCTTCCACATACTCTTGTACGCGGACTGGGTAAGCGGCTTGCCGTTCTGCATGGCCAGCACAAACTTGGAGTGGCTGCGCTTTTTGTAATTCGCCAGCCACGCCTCCAGCTCGTCGGTGAGGGGGATATCCCGCCGCCCCGCATCGGTCTTCAGCGTATCGTGGATGGAGGTCTCCCCTTTGCCCAGGATGGCGTTGTGCTTGACGTGGACGACCCGCTGGGCAAAGTCGATGTCCTCCCACATGAGGCCCAAAATTTCACCCCTGCGCATCCCCGTATGGAGCGCGATCAGCAGGAAGGTGTGGGCCCTGGGGTTATTTACCCTTTCCACCAGCAGACGGGTCTCCTGGGGCACGAGAGCCACCTTCTCAGCGGTTTTACGGCCACCGGGCTTCAGCATACTGCTCACAGGGGATTTCGCCACCAATCCGTTTTCCTGCGCGGCCTTGAAGATGCTGCGCAGATGGATCAGCACCTTGGATTGGAGGGAATTACTCTTGTTGGACAGCGAGGCCATGATGGCCTGGATCTGCATGGGGGTAATATCCCGCATACGGTACCCACCGATGTATGGCAGGATATGCTGGTTCAGGACATACTTGATTGCGTTGAGGCTGTTTTCCCGCAGGTGGGGCTTCTTGTAGAGGTCATACCACATCTGAGCGAAGTGTCCGAAGGTCTCTTCGCTGCAAATGTCCACGCCTGAGTTGACCAGGATCTGGGCTTTCAGAACCTTTTCGTCCAGCTCCGCCTGGGTCTTGGCTCGGATGTATTTGCGGGTGCCGTCTGGAAGCTGGATGGCCTTGGTCAAATAGTTGTACTTCTTTTTCGATGCTGCTTTTGCCATTTGGCGTTCTCCTTTCAATAACGCCTTGCGATACAGTACCTTCATTATAAGGGGGATATTTGCAAATCACAAGGGGTTACAAAGGTTTAATTTTATTTCCTCACGCCGAAAAAACGGTTTATTTGATTTTCCACACCTTATCAGGTTTCGCCTGGGCCGTAGGCTGGCAGTTTCCCGAGAGATAGGCCTCCAACGCCTCCACCGTAACAAGGTATTTGCGTCCTACCCGGGCGCACGGCACGGCTCCAGAGGAGATCAGCCTTCGGATGGCGGTTTCAGTCAGGCAGGTTTGTGGGTCTGACTCCCGGAAGTACGCCGCCGCTTCGCGGATCGTTCTTGTCCGCATCACATCAACACCTCCTTTGACGTAAAAGGAAGATGCCCCCTGGACTGCTCCAGGAGGCATCTCCTATTTTTGACAGCTTAATCATACCACAGAGTAAATGGACATTGCAAGTACTATGTGGCGGACAATTCGCGGACAATTTTTTGAAATTTATAGGACAGCTTCAGGACGCGCCCTGTTTGCACCCCCCTGTAAAAGAATACATTTCCACCAATTCTGCAATCGCGTCATCCTTAATTCGCCGCACAGTACGAGTGGCAATTTCCAGCTTTTTTGCGCATTCTTCTTGGGAATAGCCTTCAAAATAGAGCAGCTTCAGCAGTTCCGCATGACGGGGGCCCAAAAGTGACACATAATAGTTCAGCCGCTCCTGTTCCCGCTCCAGTGTCACAAGCTGCCCGACAACTTCTTCCGCAGTATCACTATTCACGTGATTAGCTCGTGCCTGGTAGTTGAGCGCGATGTAAAGGGTTTTGTCGGAGGCATGGCCTCCTGGATGCCCCCCTTCACCATCTCCGTGCGCCAGGGCCAATGCTCCAATGATTTCATTTTCTGAAACGCGGGCCGGATGGGACAATTCATAGTGCAGAAGCTCAATTTGCTTGGATCGCTTTTGGTACGATTCCAACAGGTCAACCACATACATCCTGGTTTCTACGTTCATCTTCTCAGATCCTTTTCAGACAGTTTCCCTATAGGAGCAGTTGCCGTCAGACCAGCACGGATCCCGAGTCGGTCTAAAGCTGACTGTTATTACCGATTTGCGTCTGCCAATGAGCATATTACTTTGGGCGGGCCCCGCAATGTGCGGAAGCAGATATTTATGCTCTGATAAGCGGGCACGATAATCACCTCCTGCGCTGTGCCTTCCTTATCCTGTAACATTCTGTAATTTTATACCGAAAATGAGAACAAACCGTGAAAAAGTTTTCGGATTTTTTTGGAATCGCTCGACAAATATTGACACAAATCGACTTGATAGACGCATATGTACTATTCGCTCGTGGCAAAACGGTAGCCCACACCAAACACGGTCTGAATATAAGCTTGATCCTTTTTGTCCAGCCCCAGCTTCCGGCGAAGCGTAAAGATGTGATCTGATACCTGGGTGCCCATATAGTCTCGATCCGCATTCCATACAGCCTCGTAGATTTCCTCTTTGGTTAAAGCTGTTCCTGCTTTAGATGCTAAAAGAAAGAGAACATCAAATTCTTTGACAGTCAAATGTACTGGCTCATCCCACATCTCCACCGTTCTGCGCATCGGATCAATGACCAATTCTTTGTGTTTCATGCGTGGCAGCGCCCTGCCCAGCTTCAACCGTGCAATTCTCTGTTCTCTGCGGAGAACGGCGTTGATAACAGCCAGCACCTCCTCGGCAATTAGTGGTGTTTCCACGCAGGCATCAGCACCTCGTTCGAGTACAGCGGCCCGTGCTGCGCCGTCGGGAAAGGCATCTGCGATGATGATATATGGCAATGGCCGCATGGTGCTAATAGATAGTTTTGAGAAAAGGTTTTCATTTCCTTTATTACCAAAATCAAGCAATAAGAAGGCGGGGCTGTGCGATGACAGCTCCGCCTTTAAATCCTCTGCATTTTCTATGATAACCGAGTCAATGTAGTGATCGCGCAAGAAGTCGCATACATGGATAGTGTGTTCGGTTTTGCGGCAAACAAGCACGATATCCTGTTTCATGAAATCTGTTCCTATACGCAACTGCAAGGGGTTAGATTGGCCTACGCGGTTGTTATTCATCTACACGCCGCCCAGCAGCTCCTCGCTCTCCACATAGAGGCGGGCAATGCTCCACCGCTGGGGGATGTTGAAGTCAAACAGTATGGTGAGCTCCGCCGCTGCTGGCTCAGGTGTAGTCGCCGAAGGAAATTGGCTTGAAACTGCTGCCGATGGTGACAGCCTTGATGCTGGCAGATCCAAATTCGATGCCGTGGCATATGTTTTTCATTGCCTCTGTCTCCTTACATCATTTCGGCTGGCAGAGCATAAGGAACCTCCAAATAAATCGACTGCGGCAGCTGGCGAATTTTTTCACCGCAATTTTGTTGGGTTTCCTTGAAGTGAACACAATGATTCCTGGGTTACCCCGTCTCATTGCGGCAAAGACTTTCTTGCCATCCGCTCATGCCGACTTAGAGCCTATCCCAAAATAAAGGGCAACGAGGTACAATAGAGTAGGGGCAACGAAATGAGCGAAAAGAAGAGTTACCAGTCGTGGACAATATCGGAAGAATTTTGGGAAGCAATTAAGGGGGATATTCCGAAAACGGAACGAGACCCGAAAAAGAAATATGTTCATGCACCAGGGCAGGGACGCAAGCCGATGCCAGCGAGGAAAGCACTGGAGGGGATATTCTATGTGCTGCGGACAGGCTGTCAATGGAAAGCCCTGCCCCGGGAATATGGCAGCGGAAGCACCGTACACAGGACGTTTCAAAAATGGCTGGCAGCGGGCTTTTTTGAGAAGATCTGGGCCAAGGGTCTGGAACAATACGATGAACTGGAGGGAATCGGCTGGGAGTGGCAAAGCCTGGACGGTTGTATGATAAAAGCGCCTCTGGCCCTGGAGTCTGTTGGAAAGAATCCAACAGACCGAGGAAAAAATGGGGACAAAACGCAGTGTCCTGACAGATGAGAAGGGTCTTCCGCTGGCGGTAGTTCTTTCCGGTGCCAACACACATGACGTCAAGCTGTTGGAGGAGACTCTGGAGCATATTGTGGTGCTGCACCCAGAACCAGACGAAGAACACCCGCAAAATCTGTGTTTGGATGCTGGCTATACTGGTAGTGGTGAAAAAGTACACAAGCGTGGTTATACGCCCCATATCCGACCCCGTGGCGAGGAAAAGAAGGAACTGGAGCGCAATCCAGAATTTCATGCCCGCCGTTGGGTTGTTGAAGTCACGCACTCTTTTTTCAATCGCTTTCGCAAGCTTTTGGTTCGTTTTGAAAAGAAAGCTGCCAATTATCTGGCCCTCGTTCAATTTGCCTGTGCTGTCATTGTTTGGCGTAAAATCTTACACGTCCATCGTTAATTTCGGGATAGGCTCTTAATCAGACGTCCCTTAAAAAGAATCAGCATACTGACCCTGCTGAAATCGCAGATGTAAATGCCGAAGGCGTCCAGCAGTCTCCCTTCTCATGCAGCAGCCACAGTTCTGGCCTTTCATTGGGCGAAACCTCTCGCCTGTCACCGCTGGATGCGGCCGGAGCCATCGCCGCCGGCCAGCTTCTCCACCTCGGCCACCGTCACCATGTTGTAGTCGCCCTCGATGGAGTGCTTCAGTGCGGAGGCCGCCACGGCAAACTCCACCGCCGCCTGGGTAGACTTGCCGGTGAGCAGGGAGTAGATCAGCCCGCCGCCGAAGCTGTCGCCGCCGCCCACCCGGTCGATGATGTGCAGCTCGTACTTCTTGGAGAAGCAGTACTCGCCGCTCTTGACGTCGTACAGCATGGCGCTCCAGCCGTTGTCAAAGGCGGAGTGGCTCTCCCGCAGGGTGATGGCGACCTTTTCAAACCCGAACTTATCCGCCAGCTGCTTAGCCACGGACTTGTAGCCCTCGTGGTTTAGCGTGCCGCCGTAGATATCGGTGGCCTCGGCCTCGATGCCGAACACGTCCTTGGCGTCCTCCTCGTTGGAGATGCACACGTCCACGTACTGGCACAGGTCGGTCATGGCGGCCCGGGCCTGCTCTCGCGTCCACAGCTTGCCCCGGTAGTTCAGATCGCAGGAGATCTTCACGCCATGGGCCTTGGCGGCCTTGCAGGCCTCCTTGCAGATCTCCACCACGTTGGGGCCCAGAGCCGGGGTGATGCCGGTGAAGTGGAACCAGTCCACGCCCTCGAAGATGGCGTCCCAGTCGAAGTCGGCGGTGGTGGCCTCCTGAATGGCGGAGTGGGCCCGGTCGTAGATGCAGACGCTGCCCCGCTGGGACGCGCCCTTCTCGTTGAAGTAGATGCCCACCCGGTCGCCGCCCCGGACGATCATGGACGTGTCCACCCCGTAGCGGCGCAGGGAGTTCACCGCCGCCTGCCCGATGGCGTGGGCGGGGAGCTTGGTGACGTAGGCCGCGTCCAGGCCGTAGTTGGCCAGCGACACCGCCACGTTGGCCTCGCCGCCGCCGAAGGTGAATTCCAGGTGGTCGGCCTGGACGAACCGCTCATAGTTGTAGGGCTGGAGCCGGATCATCAGCTCGCCAAATGTCACGACTTTAGCCATTGCCGCGGGCCTCCTTTACGATTTCCACAGATTTCTTGCACAGCTCGGTGATCTCGTCCCACCTGTTGTTGTCGATGAGGTCGGCGGTCACCATGTAGGAGCCGCCGCAGGCGCAGATGACGGGAGCCTTGATGTACTCCGCCAGGTTTTTCAGGGAGATGCCGCCGGTGGGCATCACCTTGAACATGGGGAAGGGGGCGGACATGGCCTTGATCTTGGCCAGCCCGCCGGACTGCTCGGCGGGGAAGAACTTGAGCACCTCCAGCCCCAGCTTGTAGGCGGTGTGGTAGTCCGTCGGGGTGGTGCAGCCGGGGAACACCGCCAGGCCCTTGTCCTGGCAGTACTTTACCAGCTCCGGATCCAGGCCGGGGGTGACGATGAACTTCGCCCCCGCCGCCAGGGCCTCGTCCACCTGCTGGGTGGTGAGCACGGTGCCCGCCCCCACCAGCATCTCCGGGCAGGCCTCGGCCATCAGCTTGATGGCGGCGGCGGCCCCGGCGGCCCGGAAGGTGACCTCCGCCACCGGCACGCCGCCGGCGCACAGGGCTTTCGCCAGGGGGGCGGCGTCCCGCTCCGGGTGGTTCAGCTTGATCACCGGCACCACGCCGATGCCGGAAATGATTTCGTTGATGTTCATGTTGTTCCTCCTTTGTACGTCTACAGCCGGAAATAACGCTTCGCGTTGTGATAGCAGATGTCCTCCACCAGAGCGCCCGCCTGCTCCAAATCGTTGGGATACTCCCCGTTTTCCATCCAGCCCCCCACCAGCTCGCACAGAATGCGGCGGAAATAGGCGTGCCGGGTGTAGCTGAGGAAGGAGCGGGAATCGGTGAGCATCCCGATGAAGTTGCCCAGCAGGCTCAGGTTGGCCAGACTGGTGAGCTGCTCCCTCATGCCGGTCTTGTTGTCGTTGAACCACCAGGCGCTGCCGTGCTGGAGCTTGCCGGGGACGCCGGGGCCCTGGAACGCGCCGATCATGGTGTCCAGCAGCTCGTTCTCCCCGGGGTTCAGGCTGTACAGGATGGTGCGGGGCAGGGCGTCCTGGGCGTACAGCGCGTCCAGCAGGGCGTACAGCGAGCCGGCGCAGTTGACGTTGTTCATGCAGTCAAAGCCGGAGTCCGGCCCCAGCCTGGCGAACATGGCGCTGTTGGGGTTTCTCATGCAGTTGTAGTGGATCTGCATCACCCAGCCCATGGCGTGGTAGCGCTGGGCGCAGAACAGCAGCAGCGCCGTCTTGAAGCGCTCGGCCTCTTCCACCGTGACGCCCTGGCCCCCCAGGGCCTTTTTCAGGATGGCGTCCACCTGCTCCCGGCTTGCGCTTCGGAAGGGCACGTAGTCCAGGCCGTGGTCGGCGGCCCGGCAGCCCGCCTGGTCAAAGGCCTCCATCCGCTGCTCCAGCGCCCGCTCCAGGCTGTCCAGATCCGTGATCTCCACCCCGGCGCTGCGGCCCAGCTGGGCCAGGAAGTCCGCCCAGCCCGGCTTTTCCAGGTTCAGCGCCTTGTCCGGCCGGAAGGAGGGGGCCACCACCGTGGAGATGGACGGATCCTCCGCGATGCGCTTGTGCCACGCCAGATCGGACGTGGGGTCGTCGGTGGTGCCCACCATGGCCACGTTGCTTTGGCGGAGGATGCCCCGGACGCTCATATCCGGCTGTGCCAGCTTTTTGACGCTCAGATCCCAGACCCCCTGGGCGGTGTCGCCGTTGAGCACGCCCTCATAGCCGAAGTAGGTGCGCAGCTCCAGGTGGCACCAGTGGTACATGGGGTTGCCGATGGCCCGGGGCAGCGCCTCGGCAAACTTCTGGAACTTCTCCCGCTCCGGGGCGTCCCCGGTGATGTACCGCTCGTCCACCCCGTTGGAGCGCATCACCCGCCACTTGTAGTGATCCCCCTCCAGCCAGATCTGGTAGATGTTCTCAAACCGGCGGTCCTCAAAGATCTCCCGGGGATCCACATGGCAGTGGTAGTCGATGATGGGCATTTTCTCTGCGTAGTCGTGGTAGAGCCTCTGGGCGGTGGGGGTGGTCAGCAGAAAGTCTTGATCCATAAACGCTCTCATGCCAGGCCCTCTCGTCACACGCCGGAGTAGGCGGAAAAGCCCGCGTCGATGGGCAGCACCACGCCGGTGATGGCGGAGGCGGCCTTGTCGTCGCACAGGAAGAACACGCCGCCCAGCAGCTCCTCGCTCTCCACGTAGCGGCCCATGGGGGTGCCGTTCAGAATCTTGGCGGAACGGGCGGTGGGGGTGCCGTCCTCGTTAAATAACAGCCCGCGGTTTTGGTTTCCAATAAGGAAGCCCGGCGCAATGGCGTTGCAGCGGATGCCGGCGCCCGCGAAGTGGGTGGCCAGCCACTGGGTGAAGTTGGACACCGCCGCCTTGGCCCCGGAGTAGGCGGGGATCTTGGTCAGCGGGATGTAGGCGTTCATGGAGCTGACGTTCAAAATGCAGCCGCTTTTGCGCTCCACCATGTCCTTGGCAAAGGCCTGGGTGGGCAGGAGCGTGCCCTGGAAGTTCAGCTTAAAGACAAAGTCCACGCCCCCCGCGTCCAGATCGAAGAAGGTCTTTTGCCCGTCCTGGGCTTCGTGCTGGTATTCGTTGTCGGTGGTGGCTCGGGCGTTGTTGCCGCCCGCGCCGTTCACCAGGATATCGCAGGGGCCCAGATCCTTCAGCACCCGCTGGTGGACGGCCTCCAGAGCCTCCGGCTCCAGCACGTTGGCTTTGTATCCCTCGCAGACAAAGCCCTCGGCCCTGCACTCGGCGGCCAGCTTCTTCACCGCTTCTTCGTTCAAGTCCAGGGCGGCCACCTTGGCCCCCGCCTGGGCAAAGGCCCGGGCCATGATGCCGCACAGCACCCCACCCGCGCCGGTGACGACCACCACTTTGCCGGAAAAGTCAACCTTCAACGGTAAATCCATCATCGTGATTCCTCCATTTTATTATTCTGCCTGTAAGGGCCGCCGTCCTCGGCGGCCCGTTTTTCAGGGTGCTACCGATCCCAGCGGGACGGCGAGGATGCCGTCCCCTACGGGCAATCATTTTTCGTCAAATTTATCCAAAGAATCCCACACGCCCAGCATATACATCACGCCCAGGGCCCGGTCATACAGGCCGTAGCCGGGGCGGCAGGTGCCCGGACCCTCGCCCCACAGGTGCCGGCCGTGGTCGGGCCGGATGTAGCCCTCCCAGCCCGCGTCGTGGTAGGCTTTCAGGATGTCCAGAATGCCGGTGTCGCCGCAGCAGTCCCGGTGGGCCGCCTCGGAGAAGTCCCCATTGGGGAAGTGTTTTACGTTGCGGATGTGGGCGAAGGCGATGCGGTCGCAGTGCTTGCGCACGATGTCCGCCACGTTGTTCTTCGGGTCTGCGTTCAGGCTGCCGGAGCACAGGGTCAGGCAGTTATAGGGGTCGTCCACCATGGACAGGAAGCGGTCGATGGATGGCCCGTCCACCAGCAGCCGGGGCAGGCCGAAGATGTCCCAGGGGGGATCGTCCATGTGCACCGCCATCTTGATGTCGCACTCATGGCAGGTGGGCATGATGGCCTCCAGGAAGTACTTGAAGTTGTCCCACAGCTTCTCCTTAGTGACGGGGCGGTACTTCTCAAACAGCTCGTCCAGCTTCGCCATCCGCGACCGCTCCCAGCCCGGGAACGTCATGTGGTACTTTTCCGTGAAGGACATGACGTAGTCTGCCATCTCCCGGGGATCCTGCTTGATTTTTGCCGCCTCGTAATAGAGGGCGGTGGAGCCGTCCCCCACGGGGTGGAACAGGTCGGTGCGGGTCCAGTCGAACACCGGCATGAAGTTGTAGCAGATCACCTTCACCCCGAAGGGCGCCAGGTTGCGGATAGTCTGCTTGTAGTTCTCGATATACTGGTCCCGGGTGGGAAGGCCGATCTTGATGTCGTCGTGGACGTTCACCGACTCCACCACGTCCATGTTGAAGCCGTACTCGTCCAGCTGCTTCTTGACGGCGGCGATCTCGTCGGGCTGCCACACCTCCCCCGGCATCTTGTCGTGGAGCGCCCAGACGATGCCCTCCACCCCCGGGATCTGCTTGATGTCGGACAGCTTGATCTGATCGTTGCCCTCGCCGTACCAGCGCCAGGTCATTTTCATGCGATTTTCTCCTCCAATAAGGTCTTATGTAGTTAGCCAAATCAGCCATGCGCCGCTTCCGCAATATGCCCCGCACACAACCCGAACTGCTCCAACAGTGCCCCGGCAGGGCCGGAGTGTCCGAACTCGTCGTTGACGCCGATGCGCTCCACAGGGCAGGGCAAGCCGTGCTTTGCGATGACGGCGCACACCGCCTCGCCCAGTCCGCCGATGATGGAGTGCTCCTCACAGGTGACGAGCCTGCCGCACTCCTTTGCCGCTTTCAGTACCAGACCCTCGTCCAGCGGCTTGATGGTGGCCATGTCGATGACACGGGCGCTGATACCCTGCTGGGCCAGCAGCTCGGCAGCTTCCAGCGCCTCCGCCACCAGCAGGCCGTTGGCAATGAGGGCCACATCGGAACCCTCCCGCAGGACTTCACCTTTCCCAATCTCAAAAGTGAAACGGTCTGCGTCGTGGATGACCGGCGCGCCGTACCGGCTGAACCGCATATAGACGGGGCCTTGGTGCTCATAGGCGGCCCACACCATGGCTTTGGTCTCCACGTCGTCTGCCGGTGACATCACCACCATGCCGGGGATGGAGCGCATCAGCGCAAAGTCCTCACAGCACTGGTGGCTGGCCCCGTCCTCGCCTACGGAGATGCCGCCATGGGTGGCGCCGATCTTCACGTTCAGGTGGGGGTAACCGATGGAGTTGCGCACCTGCTCAAAGGCCCGCCCCGCCGCGAACATGGCAAAGCTGCTGGCAAAGGGCACATACCCCGTGGTAGACAGCCCCGCCGCCACGCACATCATGTCGCTCTCCGCGATGCCGCAGTCAAAGTGGCGGTCTGGGAACGCCTTTTTGAAGATCTCCGTCTTGGTGGCGTTGGCCAGGTCGGCGTCCAGCACCACCACATCGGGATGGGCTGCCCCCAATTCCTTCAGCGTCTCGCCGTAGCTCTGCCGGGTGGCGACTTTTTTCACATCTGCCATTTCAAACCGCCTCCAGTTCCGCCAGCTGAGCGCTCAGCTCCGCCATGCCCCGGGCATACTCCTCGTCGTTGGGGGCCTTGCCGTGCCAGCCCACCTGACCCTCCATGTAGCTCACGCCCTTGCCCTTGGTCGTCTCCAGCACGATGGCGGAGGGCTTGCCCTTGATCTGCCGGGCAGCGTCAAAGGCCTTTTCCATAGCCTGGAAGTCGTGTCCGTCGATCTGGAACACATTCAGCCCAAAGGCCCGCAGTTTATCCGGGATGGAGCCCAGCCCCATCACTTTCTCGTTGGGGCCGTCGATTTGGAGGCCGTTGTGGTCGATAATGACTCCCAGGTTATCCAGCTTGTAGTGGGCCGCGAACATCAGCGCCTCCCAGACTTGGCCCTCCTGCATCTCGCCGTCGCCCAGCAGGGTGTACACCCGGGCGGGGCTGCCCTGCTTTTTCAGCCCCAAGGCCATGCCGCAGGCGCAGGACACGCCCTGCCCCAGCGACCCGGTAGACATATCCACGCCGGGGACGGTGTTCATGTTGGGGTGGCCCTGCAAGTAGCTGCCGATATGGCGCAGGGTGGGCAGGTCGTCCACCGGGAAAAACCCCCGGTTGGCCAGTGCTGAATACAGCCCCGGCGCGGTGTGGCCCTTGGACAGCACAAAACGGTCACGCTCGGGTATTTTTGGCTGCTTGGGATCGATGTTCAATTCCTTGAAGTACAGGTAGGTGAACACGTCGGAGGCGGACAGGCTGCCGCCGGGGTGCCCCGCCTTGGCCCCATGGGTAGCGGTGAGCACGCCCATGCGCACTTTGCAGGCGGCGATTTGCAGCCGTTTTTCCTCATTCTTTGTCATAGTTAGGATCTCCTTTTCAGCCTTGACCATAGTAAGCTCCTGGGCCATGCTTTCGGAAGTAGTGTTTATCCTGGATGCGTTGGGGGGCGGGGGCGGCGGAGGGCCGCACCTGCCGGGTGAGCAGGGCCATCTTCGCCACCTCCTCCAGCACCACCGCATGGTACACCGCTTGGGCCGGGTCTTTGCCCCAGGTGAAGGGCCCGTGGCTGGCACAGATCACGCCGGGGACGGCGGTGGGCTCGATGCACCGCTCCTGGAAAGTCTCGATGATAACTACGCCCGTGTTTTTCTCGTAATCCTCCTCCAGCTCCCCCTGGGTCAGGTGGCGGGCGCAGGGGATGGAGCCGTAGAAGTAGTCAGCGTGGGTGGTGCCGAAGCAGGGGATGTCCTCCCCCGCCTGGGCCCAGGCCACCGCGTGGGGGCTGTGGGTGTGGACAATGCCGCCGATGCCGGGGAACGCCTTGTAAAGTTCGATGTGGGTCTTGGTGTCGCTGGAGGGCTTCCATCTGCCCTCCACCCGTTCCCCGGTCTCCAGGCTTACCACCACCATGTCGTCGGCGGTCATGCCGCCGTACTCCACCCCTGAGGGCTTGATGACCATCAGGCCCTTTTCGCGATCCACTCCGGACACATTGCCCCAGGTGAAGGTGACGAGACCGTGTTTGGGAAGCAATAAATTGGCCTCACAGACCGCTTTTTTCAGTTCTTCCTGCATTTACAGCACCTCCACCGCTTTACACTCCACGTGGAGCAAAGCCTGATACCGCTCCATGTAGGCGTTGAAGCCGTCCACCGTCTCTCCGTCCGGCTCGACGGTGGAGCCGGACACGCCCGCGAATACGTGCTTGTTCAAGTAGTCCTCCAACGTCTCGCCGTCCGATTTCCACACCCGATAGGCGGCCAGCAGCGCCATACCGTAGGGGCCGCCCTCCCCGGCGGTGTCCATGCAGGTCACCGGGGCGCTGCAGGCGGCGGCCAGATACTTCTGGCCCACCAGCGGGGTTTTGAACAGCCCACCGTGGCCGGTCAGCGAGTCGATAGCAACCCCCTCCGCCGCCAGGATGTCCATACCGATTTTCAGCGTGGCCAGGGTGGAGTAGAGCTGGGCGCGGAAGAAGTTGGCCAGGGTGAATCTGCTCTCCGGCATCCGCACTACCAGGGGCCGCCCCGCATCCATGTGGGTGACGCCCTCCCCCGCCAGATAGTTGCAGACGGTAACGCCGCCGCAGTCCGGATCGCCGTCCAGGCTCTTTTGGTACAGCCGGGTGAACAGCTCGCCGGCGGGGGGCGCGGCCCCGAACAGCTCCGCCGTCTCCCGCAGCACCCCAGCCCAGGCATTGGTATCGTTGGTACAGTTGTTGCAGTGCACCATGGCCACCGGAGCCCCGGTGGGGGTGGTGACCAGGTCGATCTCCTCATAGACCTTGGACAGCGGCCGTTCCAGCACCACCATGGAGAAGATGGAGGTGCCCGCCGACACGTTGCCCGTCCGGGGGGCCACGGCGTTGGTGGCGGCCATGCCGGTGCCCGCGTCGCCCTCGGCGGGGGCAAAGGGGATGCCAGGAGTAAGCAGGTTGTCCAGCAGGGCCGCGCCCCGTTCGGTGAGCGCGCCCGCGTCCGCGCCGGCAGAGAGAACCCGAGGCAGTACATTTGCCAGCGTCCAGGGCAAATCGCGGGACTTCACCAACCCGTTAAACTTCTCCATCATTTCCCCGTCGTAGTCCAGGGCCTTGCTGTTGATGGGGAACATACCGCTGGCTTCGCCCACACCCACGGCGTTGACGCCGGTGAGCATATAATGGACGTACCCCGCCAGGGTGGTGATGTGGGCAATCTGGGGAACGTGGGGTTCCTCGTTCAGAATGGCCTGGTAGAGGTGGGCGATGGACCACCTCTGGGGAATGTTGAAGCCGAACAGGGCCGTCAATTCCGCCGCCGCTTGCCCCGTGATGGTGTTCTGCCAGGTGCGGAAGGGCGTCAGCAGGTTCCAGTCCACGTCAAAAGCCAGATAGCCGTGCATCATGCCGGATATGCCCATGGCGCAGACGGTCTCCCGGTGCTCTACCCCGGACAGGGTGGCCTTCAGGCCCTTCCACACCTCGTCCAGGGAGTAGGTCCACACGCCATTTTCGTAGCTGGACGCCCAGATGTAGTCCCCGGAGGACACAGGGGTATGCTGTCCATCGACGGCCACTGCCTTGATGCGGGTGGAACCCAATTCGATGCCAAGACAAAGTTTTTCCATGGCGCTCAACCCCAGGGGTTCTCGGTGGGATAGGGCAGGGATTTGGGCTGATTATAGGCGATATCCTGCACCCCCAGGAACTTGAACACCTCGAACAGCGCCTTGCCGTAGTGGCCAAAGGCCACCGCCCCGTGGTGGGGGTAGCGCTTCTGGATCAGCACATGGCGGTAAAACCGGCCCATCTCGTGGATGGCAAACACGCCGATTCCGCCGAAGCTGCCGGTCTTGACGGGCAGCACCTCGCCCTGGGCGATGTAGGAGCGGAGATTTCCCTCGCTGTCGCACTGGAGGCGGTAGAAGGTGATGTCAGAGGGCGCAATGTCCGCCTCCAGGGTACCACGGGTGAAGTCGGGGTCGCTGTCCTGGGGCTCCAGCAGGCGGTGCTGGATGAGCTGGTACTTCACCGCCCGGTCTGCGCACAGCTTGCAGGCGGGGGTGTTGCCGCAGTGGAAGCCCATGAAGGTGTCGGTGAGCTGGTAGTCGTATCTGCCCTTGATCTGCTCCTCCCACATCTGGGCCGGGACGGAGTTGTTGATGTCCAGCAGGGTCACGGCGTCGCCGGACACACAAGCCCCGATGTACTCGCTGAGTGCGCCGTAGATGTCAACCTCGCAGGCCACGGGAATGCCACGGGCCGCCAGCCGGGAGTTGACGTAGCAGGGCTCAAACCCGAACTGGCTGGGGAATGCGGGCCAGCACTTGTCGGCGAAGGCCACGTACTTGCGGCTGCCCTTGTGGTTCTCCGCCCAATCGAGGAGGGTCAGCTCGAACTGGGCCATGCGCTCGCCCAAATCGGGATAGTAGCGGCCCTCGCCCATTTCCTCGGCCATTTCCGCACAGATGGCAGGGATCCGGGGGTCGCCTGCGTGCTCCTTGTAGCTCACCAGCAGATCCAACTCGGAGTTCTCCTCGATCTCCACGCCGATCTCGTACAGGCCCTTGATGGGGGCGTTGCAGGCGAAAAAATCCTGGGGACGGGGGCCGAAGGTGATGATCTTCAGGTTTTTCACACCGATGACCGCCCTTGCGATGGGCACGAAGTCCGCAATCATTTTGGTGATGTCCTCCGCCGTGCCCACGGGGTACTCCGGGATGTAGCCCTTCAGATGGCGCATCCCCAGGTTGTAGGAGCAGTTGAGCATACCGCAGTAGGCGTCGCCGCGCCCATTGATGAGGTCGCCGTCCCCCTCGGCGGCGGCCACGAACATACAGGGGCCGTCAAAGTTTTTGGCAATGAGGGTCTCGGGGGTCTCGGGGCCGAAATTGCCCAGGAACACCACCAGGGCGTTGCAGCCGTGCTCGTTCACATCGGCCAAGGCTTTCAGCATATCCAGCTCGTTCTCAACGGTGACAGGGCACTCGTAGAGGTCGCCCGCATAGGCGGCTTTGATGGCGGCGCGGCGCTTCTCGCTCAGGGCGATGGGGAAGCAGTCCCGGGAGACAGCGATGAGGCCAAGTTTTACGTCAGGGATGTTTTTCATGATGTTTTCCTCCTATATCAAATATCGTTGGCAATGTCGTTGTTGTCGCCGGACAGCCGGACGGCGGCGCCTTGTCCGGCCTCGGCGCTGTCCTCATGGGCCAGCAGCCACTTGTTCCGGGCCCAGAGCAGTTGATCCTCCTCTGTTATGGCCTTGATGGCGGGTTTTGCCTCGTTGGTGCCCCGGGGCAGCGCCACCGCCACCCGGAAGCCCTCGGTCTCGTCGGTGTGGCAGGGGGCATAGTGCAAAGTGGTGGCGTACACCTCCACCAACACCCCGGCGGGGACGCGAAACGTCCGGACTTTTGCGGTGTCCAGCATACCGTCCACGATTTCGTCCTGCTTGGCCAGCAGGAGGATGAAGTCATGGGTGCCCACGTTAAACTCGCTGTCCCGGTGGTACTCCAGGCAGTTCAATTTGGTGTTGCGGCCCCAGCACATCCCCAGCTGGACGGGCATCCCGCCGTAGGCGTTGGCGCCAAACAGTTCAAAGATGGGCAGGGCCTCCAGCTCAGGAATGGCGGGCTGGTAGGTGGTGCCACTTTCCGGCAAGGGGATGGCTTTCATGGCCGCCAGCAGGCCATCCAGCTTATAGCCCTTATGCACCTGCCCATAGGGGGAAAATTCTGCGTCAAATATGCTTTTGATCTCCATGCTTGACCTCCTCATTTCAACGCTGGAAACACATTTTTTAGGGCCGGGTAGATTTGTTGGAACTTTCGATATCGCTCCTCGTACCGGGCGGTGAGTTCTGCGTCCGGCTCCACGGTCTGGGCCACGTGGATCAGCGTGTCACAGGCGGCCTGGACGCTTTCAAACGCCCCGCAGCCCACCATGGCCAGCACCGCGCCGCCGTAGCCGGGGCCCTGCTCGGTCTGTGGCAGGGTCAGCGGAATGCCCAGCACGTTGGCGAAGATGGTCCGCCACAGGGGCGATTTGGCTCCGCCGCCGCAGATCATGCTCTTGGGGATGGACACGCCCAGGGACTTGGCCACCTCGAAGCTGTCCCGGATGGCAAAAGCCACACCCTCCAGCACCGCCTGGGTGAGGTCGGCGCGGGTGGTGTCCATACCCATGCCCACGAAGGCTCCCCCAGGCGTCTGGGATTTGTGGACGGTGGTGGCGTAGGCCAGCTCCAGCTCCCCCAGGCTTTCCATGGGGTAGTCCGCGTAGCGCCCGTCAAAGCAGACGGTGAGCCTCCCCGGCTGCACGCCGGACACGATGCCCACCTCGCCGTTGAACACCCCGGCTGCTACCTGCCCGCCGTCCTCATCGTACAGCGTCACGTCGTAGTCGTTCTTCGTCTGCATCACCCGGTCCCCCAGGCGGAACAGGCGCCCGCCGTTGGAAAGCTCCGGCTTGGTGATGTCCGGCGGGTTGATCTCTGCCTGGATGGTCGCGTTCAGGCTGTTGGCCGACGCGTCCCCCGTGGCCCGGAAGGGCATGAGGATCTGCACCTGCTCCATCGCAGTGGTGCGAAGCGCCGCCCGGTAGGTCATCCGAATCAGCGCCGCCGTCTCCTCCTGGGACTCGGTTTCCGTGAGGGAGAAGTCCCGGCCATAATGCAGACGGCCCTCGCCCTCCTTGATGAACTTGGCGTTGTAGGCGATGAGGCTGTCCGTCCCCTGGCGGAAGATCTGGTCCAGCACCGTCACCGGCACCAGCCTGCATTGGATGAGCTCCCGGAACACGCTGCCCGGGCCCACGCTCTCCAGCTGGTCGGCGTCCCTCACGATCAGCACCTTCGTCCCCGGCTTCAGCCGGGCAAAGAGCTGGTGGGCCAGCCACATATCCACCATGGACGCCTCGTCCACGATGAGGAAGTCGGCGTTCAGCGGCCCTTCTACTGCCAGCCCGCGTCCTCCCCGTGGAGGCCCAGCAGGCTGTGGCGGGTGGCGGCGCTGTCCATTCCGATGGTCTCCGCCATGCGGCGGCTGGCCTTGCCGGTGGGCGCCCCCAGGGCGATGGCGTTATCCGGGTACAGCTCCCGGTACGCCTCGATCACTGCCTTCAAAATGGTGCTCTTGCCGGTGCCGGGGCCGCCGGTGATGATGGACAGGCTGTGGCAAAAGGCCATCTCCACCGCCCGGTACTGCATGGGGGACAGGGTGATGCCCAGCCTACCCTTGATGCGCTCCATGACGGGGCGCAGGTCTACAGGCTCGGGCCGTTCCAGCACCAGCTCCGCCACCTTTCGGGCGGTCTCGCTCTCCTGGACGAACACATGGGGCAGGTAGATGCTGCCCCGCTTGGACACCACCACGTTGGTCTCCACCATGGCGCGCAGCTCCCGCTCCAGCTGGGGCCGCTGTAACCGCTGGTCCAGCTGGGGGATCTTTTCGTTCAGCAGCGTCAGGGCCTCCCCCAGCAGCTTCTCCGCCTCCAGGTAGAGGTGGCCCCCCTCGGTGCGGGACTTCTCCAGAGCGTAGAACAGCGCCCCCCGTACCCGCATGGGATCTTGCATGTCGCCGCCGGATTTGACCACGATAGCGTCCACCTTCTTGAACCCGAAGCCGGGGATCTGGCAGAGCTGATAAAAGCTCTTGCGCAGTAGGGCCGCCCCGTCCGGGCCAAAGTGCTCGTAGATCTTCATGGCCGTCTTGGGGGTGAGCTTGAAGGGGGCCAGCACCGTCATCAGGTCACGGATGGCCTTGCTCTCCGCGTAGTCGGTCTTGATCTCCTCCAGCTTCTCCTCGGTGATGCCCCGGATTTCCAGCAGGCGCTGCGGCTCATTTTCAATGACCCGCAGGGAGTCCGTGCCGAATCGCTGGACGATCTCCCCAGCGGTCTTTGGACCGATCCCCTTCAGCAGCCCGGAGGACAGGTAGCCCAGGACGCCCTCGATAGTGGGCGGCACCAGCTCGCGCCAGCCGTCCACCTGGAATTGGGGGCCGTGCTTTCCATTGACCCACGAGCCGTCCAGATCCATTTTGATGGCGTTCGTCCGGGGCAGATCGTAGCCCACGGCCACGAACCGGATCAGGTGGTCCGCAAACCTGTAACGGTCCCGGGCCTCCTCCGGCACCATGGGATCGGCGGTCTTCAGCCGCAGCAGATCGTCCTTCAGGATGCTGACCCGCCGGCTGGGCTTCATGGTGACGGCATAGCTACCGTTTCCATCCTCATAGCTTGCGGACCAGCTCCCGGCCATGTCGGCCATGATGCGGGCTTTCAACTGCTCCAGCTCCTTGTCCAATGTTTTCAAGTCGGCGCTCAAAGTGGCCCTCTGCTCCCGCAGCTCCACATAGCGGCGGACGTTCTCCGACTGGGCCTGGGTGAGCGACACCGGGGGCGCGTCCTTGTAGGACGGCCTAGGCAGCGGCGCAGGCTCTCCAGGATCAGCGTGCCGTCGTTCTCGATGATGGTGCCGAAAAATCCATTTGATGATGTGCTGCTTCCCAAAAAGGAGAAGAAAGTTCGGGACATTTGGACAGTGGAAGTGATTCAGCAGGCACTGGATAATTGTTCGGAAGGGAAGCTGTTCATTGCCATCAACCTTGCATTTGCCTGCTCGCTGCGGCTGGGTGAAATTACTGGCTTGACTTGGGATTGTGTCCACATTTCCGATTCTGACATCGCAAAGGACAATGCCTACATTATCGTGAACAAGGAACTCGCCCGAGTTGATCAGAAAGCAATCAATGCGATAGGGGAAAAGGATATCCTGTTCATGTTCCCTCGAATGATCAAGGGGAAATCTACCACGCGGTTGGTGCTGAAAAAGCCCAAAACCGAAACAAGCATCCGCAAAATTTGGCTGCCAAAGACGCTTGCGCATATCCTTCGGGATTGGAAGGTGAAGCAGGACAAGCTGAAAGAGTTTATGGGGGGCGAATATACCGATTATAATTTGGTTCTGGCTCTGGAAACGGGGCGTCCCTGTGAGGACCGGGTCATCGGAAATCAGTTTGAGCGGTTGAAGAAGTCTGTTGGTCTGCCCAACGTGGTATTTCATTCGCTTCGTCACAGCAGCACGACCTATAAGTTAAAGCTGAACCATGGCAACATCAAGGCCACCCAGGGAGACGCTGGACACGCCCAAGCCCAAATGGTCACCGAGGTTTATGCCCACATTCTAGATGAGGAGCGAAAAATCAACGCCCAGAAATTTGAAATCGCGTTTTATGCCAATCCTGATATGCGCCAGGCAGAACAGGAACTGAACCCGCCGGCCCCGGAGCAGGAGCCAAACCTGTAAAAACTGTTGAAACAGCTCCAGGAGAGCCCTGAGTTGGCAAGCCGGTTGAAAGCTATTTTGTACGAAAAGTAACAAAAGGGTACAAGACTGCATCGGACAACATAAAACGCAAATTGGCAGAATGCCGGTTTTCATTAGCAGGTTGAGCAAAAATCGCTCTAATCCTCCCAGGGGCCTGGTTTGATCCGTTAGATATGCAGCCACTGACCGCAAAACGCAAAACGAACTCTTGCTAAAGAAAAAACGCCGAATTCATAGAGAAATCGGCGTCTTGGCACCCCGAACTGGATTCGAACCAGCGGCCTGTCGCTTAGGAGGCGACCGCTCTATCCATCTGAGCTATCGGGGCCTATCACTTAATTGTGCCCCTATTGTACTCAATTTTTCCGCTCCTGTCAATGCGGCGCAAGAAAAAAATAAAACTATTGCAATTAGCGCAAAGCAGATATATAATAATAAGCCGTATTTGAAGGAAAATCCAGATTGAGATAGAGGGTACGCATATGCAGAACGAGAAATTACGCAACATCGCCATCATCGCCCACGTAGACCACGGAAAGACCACCCTTGTGGACGAGATGCTCAAGCAGGGCGGTATCTACCGTGAGAACCAGGCCACCGTGGACCG